>ENA-OUOG01002102-OUOG01002102.1-marine-metagenome-genome-assembly--contig:-NODE-2102-length-21430-cov-4.522456_pt1 | contig 21430 bp, 23 predicted proteins | sample MGYA00248635_ERZ508505 | MGnify/ENA primary metagenome ERZ508505 (study PRJEB26176, sample SAMN06267871) | marine metagenome | isolation source: Saanich Inlet, British Columbia, Canada | place: Pacific...
CTGTGCTTACCGAGTGGGATGAGTTTAAAAGCTATGATTACATTCGCATTTTTGATCAGATGCTCAAGCCCGCCTTTATCTTCGACGGTAGACGACTACTTGATAAAACCGCACTTAAACAACAAGGGTTTAAAGTTTATACCATAGGAGAATTATGAAAAAACGAATTGCCATTATTCCTGCTAGAGCTGGTTCAAAGCGACTAAAAAATAAAAATGAATTATTATTTAATACTAAACCACTGTATGAATACTCAGTACTGGCTGCGTTGGATTCAAATTTAATTGAAACATATTACGTATCAACAGATTCAATATTTATTCAGGATGATTGCAAGAAAAAAGGGTATAATTTTCTCATTAGACCTAAAAACCTTTCATTGGATAATACATCAACCTCTGAAGTGATAATGGACATAGTAGAAAAATTAAAGCTAGATACCCAGGATGAAGTATTAATTCTACAACCAACAAATCCATTAAGGCAAAAAGGCTATATCGATAAATTCCTGTCTGAAAGCGAAAATATATTTGACTGGTCTTCGCTATCATCAATTTCAAAACTTGAAAAAAAAATTGTCAAAATCAATTCTGATACACTAAATCCGATAAATTATAAATTAGGTCAAAGGTCACAAGATATGGATGATGAAATATATTTTGAAAATGGACAATTATACCTGATTAAAGTAAAGACAATTATAGAATCAGGGGACATATTTGGAAATTATCCTAAAGGGATTTTGTTTCATGAAAATCACTTAGAATCTGATATAGATACTTTAGAGGATTTTGAAATAGCCAGACTAAAACATAAATTCTTCCAATCTAAACACAACCTTTTATGAAAATAGGTACACGATTTATAGGACAAGGGTATCCTCCTGTAGTGATAGCCGAAATAGGTATTAATCATGGTGGCTCTTTAAAAGTCGCCAAGGAGATGGTTGATGCGGCGAAAGATGCCGGTGTAGAAATTATAAAACACCAAACACATATTATCGAAGATGAAATGAGTTCAGAAGCTGAATCCATAAAGCCAGGAAATTCAGATGAGACAATTTTTAATATAATGAAAACCTGTGCATTAAATGAGGCAGAAGAAACTGAATTAGCGCATTACACCGAATCTAAAGGAATGATTTTTATGAGCTCACCCTTTTCTCGATCCGCTGTAGAACGATTGGAGCGAATTGGGGTGCCTGCCTTTAAAATAGGATCAGGTGAATGTAATAACTATCCTTTACTTAAACATATAGCGAGTAAAGGCAAACCGGTTATTTTAAGTACTGGTATGAACTCAATTCAAAGCATTTCAAAGGCAATTAAGATATTTGAAGAAGCTAATATAGATGTTGCTATTTTGCATACTACAAATCTCTACCCAACACCGAATCATCTCGTTCGTTTAAATGCGATGGTCGAAATGCATCGCGCCTTTCCGCATCTTGTTTATGGATTAAGTGATCATACTTTAACAAACCATGCTTGTCTAGGGGCAGTTGCATTAGGAGCTTCAATATTAGAACGACATTTCACAGACCATATGAAACGAACTGGTCCAGATATTATATGTTCTATGGATAAGGAATCCTGCATTGATTTAATCTCAGGATCAAAAATAATTTGGTCTCAATTAGGAGGAGGAAAAGAAGCTGTCGAAGAAGAAAAAGTAACAATTGACTTTGCATTCGCCAGCGTGGTAACTATTAAAGAAATCAAAAAGGGAGAAGAATTTACAACGGATAATTTATGGGTAAAAAGGCCAGGAACAGGAGAGTTCTTGGCCGAAGAATACGAACAACTTTTAGGGAAAAAGGCTTCTAGGAATTTACCCAATAATGTTCAATTAAAAAAAATTGATATTGAATGAGGATGTTATTCATTTCAGGTACAAGAGCCGATTATGGTAAGCTAAAACCACTAATAGAAATTGCCTCAAACCATGTCAATTATGAGGCTTTACTTCTAGCCACTGGAATGCATCTTCATGAGGCCTATGGCAATACCTACTTAGAACTATTAAAAGATAATTATTGTGAGGTTTTGACGTGTATTACAGGTCATTCGGGTAATAATGTAGTTGAAAATATGGCCAACTTAATGAGTAACATTACATATCTAATTCTTGAAAGAAAAATAGACGGTATAGTTGTTCATGGCGACAGACCTGAAGCCTTAGTCGGTGCCACAGCCGGAGCTTTAAACAACATAAAAGTAATTCATGTTGAAGGCGGTGAGTTAAGTGGAACTATCGACGACTCAATTCGGCATGCTGTAACTAAACTTTCTCATATACATTTATGCAATAGTGAAACTGCAAAAAATAGACTACTTCAATTAGGAGAAGCCAAAGAATCTATTGAAATTATAGGGTCACCTGATCTAGATATCTTATTAGATGAAACTAAATTACCCTCATGGAAAGAAGTAGTTATGAGATATCCCATTTCTTTTAAACCCAAGGATTACTTTATTATAGCTCTACATCCAGTCACTACAGAATACCACAGTGCCAGAGAGAATATTCAAGCATTTTTTAAAGAAATCGAAAAGATTAGGAATGAAAACTTCATTGTTATCAATCCGAATAATGATTTAGGCAGTGAATTTATTGTTGAATCAATAAATTCTTTATTTGAAAAAAATAAATCTAACATAATTAAATACAAGTCATTTAGATTCGAGTTCTTTTTAAAAATTTTAAAAAATTCAAAAGGTTTAATTGGAAATTCAAGTGCCGGCCTACACGAAGGTCCTGCTATTGGACTACCAGTATTAAATTTTGGTTCTAGGCAAATGGGAAGATTTAATCATGAATGTATAACTCATCTCCAGTATTCCGAAGTAAGCGAAATTAATAGCTGGATAAAAAAATATTCTAGCTATACTAGACACAGCCACTCAAGCCATTACGGCACGGGAAACAGTCAAGTTGAGTTTAAAAAGCTTCTTGATAATAACTTCTTCCATAGGGTAAAAATTCAAAAACAATTCAAAGAAATTAAAGCATGAAAGTTTTAGTTTTTGGTTTCGGAGGAATCGGATCAAGACATGTTCAGTCCCTAGTTAATCTGACTGGCATTAAAATTTATATCGTTGAGAAAAGTTTGAAAAATTTCAATACAAATCTCGACAACCTGAAATTAAACAAGATCCAAATTGCCAAATTACACCACTTTGATAGCGTTAATAAAATACCTCAAACAACTTTCGACATAGTCATACATGCAACAAATGCAGACGTAAGATTATCCACGATTAAAGAACTAATATCTCATCTAAAATTTGAACACATTGTAATTGAAAAAATATGCTTCCAAAACGAGGAACAATTTAGAGAAGCATCTTATTTATTCAAGTTGAATAATATAAAAACCTATGTGCATTTGCCTATGCGGTATTATTCATCCACAAAATTTCTTCTTAAACATTCAATAGATACTAAAGAGGTTCCCCAAGTAATTATTAAAGGATCTAACCTTGGTATTTTATGTAATTCTATTCATTATTTAGATTTTTTGAATTTTCTAGGGTTTGCAATAGTTAAGAATACCCAAATAACTGATTTCTCAAATACTGAAGCAAAATTGATTGAATCAAAAAGAGGAGGGGATTATTACGAATTAGAAGGCAAGGTTCAAATGAACTACAAAAACTTTTCTGTTGTGTTTATTGATTTACCAGATGAGATATTTAAAATCGATTTGAACGGTACTTTAAGTATTTCTAATGATGGGATTGTTCAAAATGGAAAAGTTATTTATGCAGAATTTAGAAAATTCACGAGTGAACTTACTGAAAAAATAGTTAAAGATATAATCAATGATAGAAGTAGATTACCTAATCTAGATGAAACTTTCATCTATCATAAAACGATTTTTAATCTTTATAGAACTATTTCTGGTCAAAAACCTCAAAACATCCCTGTAACATGATTTACATTATAGGTACTGGTAGAATTGCCTTGGAATATTGCAAATTGCTTAAACATACAAAAAATGAGTTTATCGTTATTGGGAACTCTATTGATTCAGTTAATAAATTCGAATCTTTAAGCGGTATCAAAGCATTATCAGGTGGGGTTGAGAAGCACCTAGAGAAAATTAATGAAAGTGCAAAGGTTATTAACTGTGTAGGAGTAAACAAATTAGACGAAATAACAAAAATTATACTAAAAGCTAATCCAAAAAGAATATTAGTTGAGAAGCCCGGATTTCTATCTTTTAATTCCGCGTTGAATGAAAAAGCCTTTTACAGCAAAATTGATAATGTATTCATTGCATGTAATAGAAGATTTTTTGATTCTGTAATAAAATTGAAACAAATATTAAGTAGCGAAAATGCTATTTCAGCCCATTTTGAATTTAACGAAAGAGGTCTTCAAATAGATAGCTCGTTTTGGAATAAAGAGATTTTATCAAACTGGGTTTTTGCTAACTCAGTACATGTTATTGATACTGTTTTTTATTTAATAGGCCAGCCGGAACAGTTAATTACCTGTAAAAAGAAGAACAAAATTGAGTGGAGTCCATTTGATACTTTTATAGGACATGGAATTTCATCTAATAATGTTTTTTTTACATTCAATAGTAATTGGGTAAGTCCAGGGTCTTGGCAAATAGAAATTAAAACTGAGCATAGTTGTTATATCCTAAATCCAATGGAAATTTTGAAATGTAAAAATCTCGATGGGTCCATTGAAACTCTTGAAAAATCAACTTCAGATTTTAAACCTGGCTTTAATCATCAATTAGACTTATTCATTAATTCTCCTGAGAAATTACTCAATATAAAAGACCATATCTCCAACCTTGAAAAACAAAAAAATATATATGTTTAAGAATAAAATATTACTTCTAACTGGTGGCACAGGATCATTTGGCAACGCTGTTCTAAACCATTTTATTAATTCAGATCTTAAGGAAATTAGAATATTCAGTAGAGACGAGAAGAAGCAGGAGGATATGAGAATAAACTTCAAAAATCCAAAAATAAATTTCTTCATAGGGGATATTAGAGATTTTGAAAGTATAAATTCTGCAATGAGAGGTGTTGATTATGTATTTCATGCTGCAGCTTTAAAACAGGTACCCTCGTGCGAGTTTTTCCCCATGCAAGCTGTTAAGACAAATATCTTAGGGGCCGAAAATGTTCTAGAAGCAGCCGCAGTTAATAATATTAAAAAAGTAGTAGTCTTAAGTACTGACAAAGCTGTCTATCCTATTAATACTATGGGTATGTCAAAAGCGATAATGGAAAAACTTGCGGTCTCAAAATCTAGAGATTTAAGGATTCAAAATAATGGTGGAGTTATTTGTGCAACACGTTATGGTAATGTAATGTGTTCAAGAGGGTCGATAATTCCATTATTAATAAATCAAATTAAATCAGGTAAACCTTTGACAATAACAAACCCAAATATGACAAGATTCATGATGTCATTAGAAGATTCGGTAGAGCTTGTTTTGTTTGCTTTTAAAAATGCGCAACCCGGAGATATTTTTGTCCAAAAATCACCAGCTGCTACAATTGAAACATTGGCAATCGCCTTAAAGGAATTGTTCAATGCTACTAATGAAATTCAAATTATTGGTGCTAGACATGGTGAGAAAATGTATGAATCTTTATGCGGTAAAGAGGAAATGTCCAAGGCCGAAGATTTAGGGAAATTTTATAGGGTACCTGCTGATTTAAGAGATTTAAATTATACAAAGTATTTAAATACTGATGGGCCAATCTTAAAAGATGAGGAGTATAATTCTGATAATACGAAAAGACTTAACGTTGAAGAATTAAAAGAAGTGCTACTTAAACTGGATTATGTAAGAGAACAATTAGATCTTTAAAATATGATTCCAATCGTAAAACCATTTATCCCTCCCAAAACGGTTTTAATGCCTGAGTTGGAACAAACTATTTACTCTGGTTATATCGCTCAAGGGCAGAAGGTAGAGGACTTCGAATTAAAATTATGCAAATACTTTGATAACAGCAATATATTAACGGTTAACTCAGGAACGTCAGCACTTCATCTAGCATTGATTCTTACTGGTGTCAGTACAGGTGATGAAGTTATCTCTACAGCACTAACAGCGGAACCTACTAATACTGCTATAGTTCAAACAGGAGCTAAAGTTATATGGGCAGACACAGAACCAAATACGGGACTAATTTGTCCCAAATCAGTTGAAAAACTAATAACAAATAAAACCAGAGCAATAATGATCGTTCATTACGCAGGTATGGTAGCTAATATGAACGAGTTTTATAAAATCCGAGAGAAATATAATATTCCTATAATTGAAGATTGTGCTCATTCTTTTGGAGCTGAGTATAAAAAGAAAAAGCTTGGGTATTATTCAGATTTTGCTATCTATTCTTTTCAGGCAATTAAGCATTTAACGACTGTTGATGGTGGATTATTAGTTCTAAAATCAGCAAATGATTATGATCGTGCAAAAAAACTGAGATGGTTTGGATTAGACAAGACCATACCGAGATTGCAAAATAACATAACGGAAGGTGGGTTCAAATATCACATGAATGATGTTAATGCTACTATGGGAATTGTTCAATTGGATTATCTCGAAGAAAACGTAAATAAATATATTGAAAATGGATTGTTTTTTGATAGAGAATTACAAGATATCAAGGGGATAGAGATTATTAAATATCATAACGATACAAAACCATCCTATTGGCTATATACTGCTATTATTGATAGAAGAGATGATTTTATTAATTATATGAAAAGTAACGGAGTAGAGTGTTCACCTCTTCACTTGAGAAATGACAGACATTCTATCTTTGAAGATGGTTCCCATTTAAGTGGGTTAAAATCTTTCTACTCCAATTTTATACATTGGGGTTGTGGCTGGTGGATATCTGAGAGAGATAGAGCCTACATAGTAGATTTAATAAAAAAAGGCTGGTAAAATGATTCCTTTATACAAGCCATATATGCCAGAAAATATTACTGAAGAAATTGAGAGAATATTGTATTCTGGGAAGCTATCTTTTGGAGAATATGGCAAAAAATTCGAAAAACAATTAGAGACTTATCTCGGTGCTACCAATGTATTAACGATTAGTTCTTACAATCAAGCTCTTATGTTAGTAATTTCGTGTCTAGACTTGGAACCTGGTGACGAAATAATAGCTTCTCCTGTCAGTTGCTTAGCATCAAATCAACCTTTTGCAGTTAAAAGATTAAAAATTGTCTGGGCCGATGTTGATCCTAATACTGGAACTTTATCCATCGATGATGTTAGATCAAAAATAACATCTAAAACTAAAGCGGTTTTTCATAATCATCATTGCGGTTACCTAGGAAATATTGATGAAATGAATGCCCTTGGAAAGGAATTTGGAATTCCTATAATTGATGATTGTATTGAAGCATTCGGTTCTCAATTAAATGATTTAAAAGTAGGAAATCTAGGAACTAACATTACAGTTTTTTCATTTCAAACAGTAAGACTTCCTAATACAATTGACGGAGCTGCGATAGTGTTTAATTGCGATAAATTGTATAATAAGGCTAAATTAATGCGAGATTATGGGGTTGATCGGGACAATTTTAGAGACACTTTAAATGAGATTAACCCCTTGTGCGACGTTAACTTAGAGGGTTATGGCGCTTTATTGGGAGAGGTTAATTCATTTATCGGGATCAAACAATTAGAAAAATTAGATTCTTTACTCAATATTCAACGTAGGAATGGCTTAATATGGGATAAAATTATTGAGCAAAACAAAAATTTAAAACCCTTATTACCATTAAAGAATTCATCTCCTAATAGGTGGGTATATGGTCTATTTTCGAAAAACAAAAGACAAACTATTAAAAATTTCAGAGAAAAAGGATACTATGCCTCAAGCGTTCATATCAACAATAATTTGTATTCAATTTTTGGCAATAAAGCGAATTTGAGGGGTGTAAATTATTTTATGGATCATTTTGTTGCATTGCCCTGTGGTTGGTGGTTTAATTTAAAAGAAGAGTATGAAAATAATTTTTTTAGCATATAGAGACTGGTCATTAAAGGTCTACGAATACATCCGTCGACATCCTAAAATTAATAACAGCGTATTATGTAAAACACATAACGAACTATTAAAAATCGATTTAAAAAAATACGACTTAATAATTTCTTGTGGATGGAGTGATGAACTTGGAAAAGATATATTGAATAAAATAGATGCAATAGGAGTTCATTGTGCTGAGCTAGATAGATATTCTTATGGGTCCCCTCTCCAATTACAAATTATAGATGGGATAACAAGAACTAAGCACAGAGTCTTTAGCTTTACATACGATGAGAATTCTCCAAGAGCACACACACATAATTGTCTATATTCTCATGAAGTTGAACTCGATCTTTCTGGAAATATGAGCGATATTTTAGAACAGTTGACATCTACAAGTAAGGTGTTATTTTCGAGGTTTTTGGATGACTTCCCAACAATTGAATGGAGAAAATGGCCAGTTGAGGAGATTGTTAGAAAAAAAAGAGAGCCTAGGGATAGTATAATTCAAAAGAAAGATATTTCAACTATGAGCACTTTGGAGCTTTATAACTTTTTCAGATGTTTAGAGGATCCATACCCAAATGGTGCTATTGAGGATGAACATGGAATATTATTTATTGAAAAGGTCAGGTTTTTAAAGAAAAGTTAAGTGAAAGTTATATTCTGTGGTTATCGAAGCTGGGCTCTAAATATTATTCATGAGATTAAAAAACATGAAAAAATTAGTTCATGCGAAATAATATCATCAAAAGATAATTATGATTCCAAGTTCAACCAATTAGTGAGCAGAGCTGATCTAATAGTTTTTTTAGGTTGGAGCTGGATTATTCCAAATGAAATTACCAACAATCATTTATGTATTGGAATACACCCCTCAGACTTGCCATATTATAGAGGAGGCTCACCTCTTCAACACCAAATAATAAATGGTGTGATTAAAACTAAAGTCTCGTTAATGACAATAAGTGAAAAGTTAGATGGAGGTGATATTTGGTTAAAGCATGATTTAGATCTTGGAGGTAGTACTAATGAGACTATTCTAAAAAATCTTGAGAAAAGTACACTAGCTCTACTTAATAATTTTTTTAATGATTTTCCACATATTGATCCCGTTAAACAAGACTTGACAAAAGGAAGTTATTTTAAAAGAAGAACAATTGATCAAAGTCGATTAGATTTAAAAGATTTCAAAACTAAATCGCTAGAAGAGATATATAATTTCATAAGATGCTTAACGGACCCATATCCCAACGCTTTTATAGAAGATAAAAATGGCAACAAACTCCTTTTTAAAGAGGTCCAATTCGTTCCATCCGACAAAGAAATAAGGAAGGAATAAGCTAATTAATCAAAAACTAAAGTTTTTATCTATCTGTTCTTAAGATTAAAGGAACAATAATTTAACGACAAAATAAATGAGTAGATTAACTATTCTCTTAGGTGCTTACAAAAAACCTGATCTTATTGGACCAACTATTGAAAGTATTTTGAATCAGTCTTTCCGAGATTTTGAGCTCATTATATTCGATGATAACCATACCGAAGATAAGGCTGTTATCACCAAAACGTTAGATATTATTAATTCATTTAATGATAAACGAATTACCTATATAAAAAATAAAGGGAATATAGGTGTACCTCATGTTTATCGAAAATGGATACAACATGCGAACCTAGAATATTTCATGATTTATTGTGACGGGGATATACTGCTTCCTGGAGCTCTTGATAAAATGATAAATTTTTTGGACAATAATCCAAGATCTTCGATGGTTCATGGACTAGAGAAGAAAGAAATTGTTAAGGGGCAAGAGTATTTGTATAAAGAAACAACCTCTGTGAAATCTTCAATTTATTTAGAAAACCATTTGCTAGGCAGATCTAAAGGTTGGTCTCAACTAACAGCTATGTTTAGGACAGAGTTATGGAAAACCTGGAATGTACCAGTTGTACATGATCATTTTTGGGACTTTTACTTTCATTGTGTTTATCTGTTATTCTCCAACGAAATTGGCTATTTGAAAGAATATATTTCTGTCCGAGAAGGCACCCCCATAAAGTATGAGGATCATGTAGCTAAAAATTACTTTTCCTTTAAGATTGAGCGAACTTATCAAGCGATAAAATTTCTTAATTATTATGAGTTTTATATGATTTCCAGGGGCTATAAGGTAAATAATATAAGACTTAGAATTTCAATGCAACTACTTAAAAGGTTTGCTTTTCTTTCAAATTCTCAGCAAATTATTTTTACTGTACGGATAGGTGTTTACAACCTGATAAAATCCATAGCAGGATTGTCAATAGTTTTTTTCGCAAACATATTTGGTTTTGTACTTCGATTTATAGCAAGGATACATGATAAATTGAAAAATAAACTCACCCTAAATTGAGTAAGTTACTTAAGAGCAGTCTAGTATATTCAGCTGGCAACCTATTACCTCAGCTGGGAAGTTTCATCTTCCTTCCACTATATCTTCAGTTTATGTCAATTGAAGAATTTGGGATTGTAAGTTCAATGTTAGTTATTCAATCCATAGTTAGCATTTTTTTTTCTTTAGCTCTTGATAGATCCTTAATGAGATTATTTTTTGATTATAGGTCAACCTCCGAACAAGCATCATTTTTTGGAACTAACTTTTACGGAATAACTATTATTTCCAGTTTATCTTTGGTGATTCTATTCGTTACAAGAAATAGTTTGATAAAAATATTTCCCGAAATCAATTTTTATCCATATTACTTTTATGCATTACTCATAGCCTACCTTAAAAGCTTTTTTTTAGTTCCCAAAGTATATATGCAAATTAAAAATAAGTCATTAGCATACACTGCATTATCAGCAACTGAATTTCTATTTACTACCTTGGCAATTATTTTTTTTGTGGTGTATCGCAGAGAAGGTGCCTCTGGTATGCTGAAAGGCCAGTTTATTGGAATAAGCATAATTGTTCCTTATCTTTTATTATTCGCTAAAAACCATTTCAATTATAGTTTAAAGTTGAATGTGCTGAAAAAATCACTTCGTTTCAGTCTACCTATAATTCCCACTTTGCTAACTGCATTTATCCTGAATCTATCAGATAGAATATTTATTGATAGGTATATAGGCATGAATGAAGTAGGTTTGTATTCATTAGCTTATAAAATTGCGAGTGTTATTTTAATTGCAATATCTGCCATCAACATGGCTGTGACACCATTCTACTACCGTAAAATAAATGATTTAGGATTTGTTGATTCAGCCAAATGGAGTAGAGAATTCAATAATGGTTATGTTAAAATTGTTGGGGGATTAATTATAATACTTCTGATTTTTAGTAAAGAAGTTATTTTTCTGTTTTTTGGCTCTACTTATGAGGAATCAGCACAAATTGCAGGATTACTTTTAATATCATATTATTTTTCTGGAACAAATAGTGTAAATGGTAGATTGATTTTTTACAAGAAAAAAACACACCACTCAATGGCTATTGACATTATTACTGCATTATTAAATGTACTTTTAAACTTCTTACTTATTCCTAGATATGGAATAAGTGGTGCAGCTCTAGCTACGTTGGCTTCAATGGCATTTGCTTTTATAATAAGTTATATTTACGTAAACCTTTACTTAAAGGTCTCATCTGTTAGTCCAAGAGTTTACTTAATAAATGTTTCAATCCTGTTGGTTGTAATCCTGTTGAACAAAATAAAATTTGACAATTTCATGTTAAGTGTAAAAATGTTTCTTGTTTTTACAATTTTGTTTTTCAACTATAAAAGAGTTAAGAAATTTGTAGATAATTGGCAATAACGATTTTATTACTCGATTGAATTAAAAAATAAATCTTTCAACATGCTTTCAATTATCAGAAAGTTAATGAACATATCAGGTTATCACGGTAAAGCAAATAATTTATTAAGAAATGAGTGTAGATCCTTGGAAGGATGCTGAAATTATTATTTTTTGTCAAGCTCCAGCAGACTTAATACATGTGCTTGATATTATAGACCAGTTCGATCTTCAGAAAAAATTGCTTATCACAAGAAACACAAAATCATTGTATCACTTTCTTCTGAAACTGAATTTAAAAAACACACGGATTATACACCTGGAGAATTTAAAATTAAATCTACGCTCAATAAAATCAATTAGACTGGCCAAAAGAATAATTTGTGAAACAACAGACCGATTTAATGATTTCAGTGAAAAAGATGTTTACTTTTTTTCGACCTCATACGACTACTACACAGCTGCATTAGTTGCTAAACTAGCGGAAAATAATCGTGTATATTACTATAATCATTATGATGATCTCACTTCGAAAGTTGGCACTAGGTCATTTTCACTAGGACGTTTTACAAGGGCTAAATTATATCAATACATCACGAATGGTGTAAAATTTTCTTACGCCCAACAAAAAAATTTTCCAAAATTTATTGCCTCTCAGTATCCAATAAGATTTCTTTCTATTCATGAGAAACCTGTTGTTAATAACAAATATCTATATAGAGTTAATTCGTACAAAAATGTATTGCTTCTCATGTCGGAAAAAGAAGTAGAGTGTCTAGCGCCTAATGAAATTAACAAAATCTATAATGTAATATCAAACTTGAAGAATGAGTTTAGAATTTATTATAAAGGGCATCCGCGACTGGGTAGTAGTGAAAAGATTATTAATTGGGCAGATGAATTAATTCCAAATTCTCTACCGAGCGAATTTATTTGTTATGACAGCTTTGAGTATGTTATAGGTATAGGTAGTGCCGCATTGTGTTATCCTGCCGAAAAGAAATACTCACAGGTAATCTCCCTTATAAAGCATGTTAGATTTTCTAATAATCAGAGAAATGATGATTTGATTAATTATCTTAAGGAATATTCTAAAAATCGAATCGACTTTGAATCTTCGAAAATCTTTGAATTTGCCAAATGAAAGCAGTATTACAATTCTTACTACTTTTTAAGATTGATATCATAGAGTCCAAGTTTAAAAAGCTATTCTTTGTTTTAAAACAACAGCGACTTGAGAAAAAGTTCAAGTGCAAGATTAATTTTATACCACAAGGAAATTTCGAACTACATATTTTAGGACCACCTGGTAATTTCAAAATTCATAATTCTAGCCATTTGAAATCCATGACTTTTATTGAATGTACAGGAGGTGTAGAAATAGGAAGGTATTTTCATTCAGGCAGAGGATTAACGATTTTTTCAGCAAATCACAATTGGAGCGAGGCATCAAAAATACCCTATGACGAAAAAATTATTCCAAGGCCAGTAATAATTGAAGATTTTGTATGGATTGGTGCAAATGTCACTATTTTACCTGGTGTAGTGATAGAGGAAGGGGCTATTGTAGCTGGTGGGTCTGTAGTGACGAAAAGAGTACCTAAGGGTTCAGTAGTAGGTGGTAATCCAGCAAAAATTATAAAAATGCGAGATATTGCCAATTACGAAAAATTAAAATCTGAAAATGCCTTTTTTTAAAATAATCATATCTAAAATCTTTTTTAGGATTTATTCAAGAATCTGCTCATTATATAATTCCCAATATCATAACTATAAGGATATTTCATCATCGGTCAAATTTTGTCCTGAGTTCCCCGGTATAGTTATTTTAATAAATCCAAACAGGATTTTTATCGATGAAAACTCTGTTTTAAATAAGAACACGCACATAAATCCTGGTAATGCACTTGTGAAAATAGGTAGATATTGTCATATCGGACAAAGGTTAACGATATACGGATTCAATCATAATTTTGAACGTCCAAAAAGCATACCATATGATGAAGTAAAAATTTCAAAAGATGTCATCATAAAAGATTTTGTTTGGATAGGTGCTAATGTAACTATTTTACCCGGCGTAAGTATCGGGGAAGGAGCGATTGTAGGAGCAGGTTCTGTTGTAACAAAAGATATTCCTGACTTTTCTATTGCTGCAGGAAACCCAGCAAGAGTAATTAAAACTCGGAATTCTGAATATTTCAATGAACTAAGATCAAAAAATAAATTCTTTTAAAGCTTGAAAAACGATTACAATTTAACAAGTTCAATTAAAGTGCTAGATTACGTGTTTCTCGCAAGTTCTTTTAATCGTCCTGAAAAAACAATTAAATCTATAAGCGATATAGCTTATCAAACACAACAACTTAAAAAAAGTTATCTTATAGTATTAGTAGATTGCAGTACGAATTCAATTACTAAAGATAAAATCAACTTATTTTTTCCGAATTGCAGAATAATTAATGGCTCAAGCGATTTATACTGGGCTGCTGCAATGAATAAAGGGTATGAATACATAAAGGAAAACAATATAAACTTTAGATATTTGGTTGCATTTAATGATGATATTAAGTTATTCAAGAATTCACTACAAAGATGTATCGTAGAACTAGAATCGTTAATATCAAAGCAAATTATTTATAGCGCTTGTTTCGAAGATGGTTATGGGAACAGTACTTATGGAGGAAGAAAAAGTAAAAAATATTACAGACTTAGATTCTACAATCAACCACCAACAAAAAAGATTCAAAAAGTTGATGTTGTTAATATGAACCTAACCTTTATAGCGAAAAATACAATCAATAAAATTGGATTTTTTGATCCTATATTTCAGCACTCATTAGCAGATTTTGATTATTCCTTGAGCAACATAGAAACAAACGGAATTAATTACATATCATCTTTTTATGCTGGTATATGTGAACATAACGATATTCACAATACTTCGAAAGATAGAAGTCTTACAGTAATTCAACGAATAAAAAGATTTAACAGTATTAAAGAACAGCCACTCAGAATCAGATTTCATTATTTTAGAAAACACTCTAATCTAATTCAGTTAATAATCTTCTTCCCCATAAGTTATCTTAGTCTTGTTTTTAATTCTTTGAAGCTAAAAATAAGACTATGAAATGTTCAGTAATTATCACCTCAAAAAACCGACCTGAACTAGCAGAAGCTGCAATAAATTCAGTCTTAGATCAAACAATCGAAGCAGATGAGATCATTTTTATTAATGATAACTCGACAATTGATTACGATAATATTGAGATTACATACGGCAATTACATCATTTACATTAAAACTACTTCAAACTTAGGGGGAGCAGGCGCCAGAAATTTGGGCGCATCTTTAGCTAATAATGATGTTTTAATGTTTTTAGATGATGACGATTTATGGGAAAGAAATAAGATTGAAACCCAATTATCCTATTTAAAGGCACACTCAGAATGTCAGGTTGTTTTCACGGGAAGGAAAATCGTAAACATTTCTGACAGAAGTAATATCATTAGAGAAACAAAACATAGAAACATTTATAGTAATCAAAACATTCTAATTTTCATGTTAAATTTTGTGGGTGTTACTTCAGGTGTTGCAATCAATAGAAATTTTTTCAACTCTATTGGTGGATTTGATGAATCTCTTCCTTGTCGTCAAGATTATGATCTTTGGATAAGAGCTTGTATTAATGGTTGTAACGCTGCATGGGATGGCACTCACTCAGTTATTTATACCTTGCATGGGTCGCAAGGCAACCAAATAAGTAACAAGGGTCATTTACAAGAAAAAGCCTTAAACATACTTCTTTCGAAATATGAAAGAGAAATTAAATCCCTTAGCAATTGGAACCGAAGGAAATGTATGGCTGAAAAATACTTTTCAGTAGCAAAGGCATATCGAAACGAGTCGTTTTTAAAGAGATTCTATTTTGCACTTAAGTCATTCCATGCGGAACCCAAGTTAAAAACCATAATTTTAGCGATTGTTCCAAGAAAAGTATTACAATGGATCGGGCTGTAAATCATTCAAAAAATCATTTAATATTTTTTGGGCTTTTCATTTCAATACTTTTTGTAACAATCAACCCAAGCGCAGGTAGAGACTATGCTTCTTATTACGATATAATTGAGAGGATCTATGATGGAAGATTAAGTTTCGTTAAAGAATATATGTTTTTCCTTTACACCAAGCTTGGTTGGTCTATGGGTTTCAGTCCAGGTTTTGTCATATGGCAACTTCGGATAATCTTTTTCTACTTATTTCTTCGCTTCGGATTACAAAATTCTGAAAGCCCGTTCCTTTTTATTTGTTTTTTCTTTTTTGTACCTAATATCTTTCTAGGTTCGCTAAATGCTCTTCAGACTTGGTTGTCAATATCTATTGGGGTGTATACTCTACATGGTAATAGTTTAAGGCGAAATATAATTCTATTAACAATAGCCACTGGATTTCATGTATTTGCAATTTTTTATGCCCCCATTATCTTTTTAAAAAGAATTTCAAAGGCATCTCTAAAAAGAATAATAATTATTTCAATACCTATAACTCTAATCGCGAGCGAGATTATAATATTGATTTTAACAAAAATCGGACTAATAAAATATCTTTACTCAGCATCTTTCAGTTATAAAGCCATCGTTATCACCTTTTGTTTGACAACTATTCAACTGATAGCATATTTTTTCTCAAAAAAGAAAAAGTACTTAATTTTTATAATCCCTCATATTTTAATGTTTACCTGTTTATATCAATTCAAAATTGATAATGAAATTGCACTAAGAAGTGTAAACTTCCTCCTCCCCATGGGGTGGATTGCATTAGATACAATAGTAAAAAAATTTAAACCCAAATGGCTCGTTACGGCTTTGATTATAACATCAATGCTTTTTAATCTGATTATGACGATAGATCCAGTTGGTGATAATTTATGGTAGAATTAATTCACAAAGCAGCTCTGATAATCGAAGTTATAAAGGGACGCATAAAGCGTATTTTGAAAAGAATCTATTTCAAAATAATGGAAATAATTTATTTCAACTCAAGGACTTGGATTTCCGATGATTATACAATCAAAAAGGTAGGTTTAATCGAAAACTCAGAAACTTTTTTTGGATATTATGATAAGTACCCAGAAAATAAGGAAGGAACTCATATTCTATTTCACAGAACCTATTTATCTACAAGGTATAAACCCAACCCCGAAGAACCTGTAGAAATAGTTTTATTTAACAAAAAGAACAACAAAGAAAAAGTTGTAGGACAGACTACAGCCTATAACTGGCAACAAGGGGCAAGATTAATGTGGCTGGATAACAAAAGCTTCATCTTTAATATCTTCGATAAAGAATTTTCTTCAATTAAATATTGTATTAGCAATAACAAAAGTACAAGGTATCCCTTTACAATAAATGATTCTTTTGGCGATGAATTTTCTCTAACTCTAAATTATTCAAGACTAAATAAGGTTCGACCAGATTATGGCTATCAAAATATTGACAGCCAAGCGGACCTAGATGATGATAAGGACGGTATTTTTCTTAACGATCATTTCTCCAAAACACAGAGACTATTAATAAGTATTGAATCATTAAAACAAAAAGTCCATAAAAGGTATCACGAATACGATCATTGGGTTAATCACATCATGATAAGTCCAGACGGATCTAAATTCATGTTTATTCATCGTTGGGCATATAAGAGTGCTAAAAGACATGACCTTTTATACTTATACGATTTAAAAACAAATTCATTAGAGTTATTGTCCAAATTTGGAATGGTTAGTCACATGAATTGGATAACAAATAAGGAAATCTTTGGGTTTTTAAAAGGCCCTGTGGGAAATGGTTATTATAGTATTGACTTAACTAATAAGGAATTGTCTCTTTCAAAAATATTTAGACAGAAGACAGATGGGCACCCTACAATTTGTGCTCAATACGCTATCACAGATTGTTACCCAAACAAGAAAAGAATGAAAAATTTATTTCACTATTCTTTTAAAAACGATTTGACAAGCCACATCGGCTCGTTCAAAGAGTCTACAATTTTTTGGGGACCGACACGGTGTGATTTACACCCTAGATTATCTGATAACTCAGATATCATATATTTTGATTCTGTACATGAAGGCTTCAGAAGAATGTATTTACTAGCTCCAATAAAACAATGTTAACAGTAGGATTATCCGTATATAGTAAAAGTGATGCATCTTATTTTAAAGACTGCATGGATAGCATTTATCACTCTCAAAAATTGAAACCTAACAAGATCTTTATTGCCTATGATGGTTATGTATCCGTAGAAATTGAAAAACTAGTTGTGAGTTATCAAAACGAGAGGTTGCCTATAAAAATCTTTAGAAATTCTGAAAACCAAGGTCTTACGGTAGTGTTAAATGAAATGATTTCAAAATGCGACACAAAATATTTTGCTAGAATGGATACTGATGACATATCCGAACCTGAAAGATTTAATGAACAAATTAATTTTCTAGAAAATAACACAGCTGTAGATATACTAGGAACATGCGGAGTGGATATTGATAAGAACAACCAAATACTCGGACATCGCAAAGTCCCAACAGAATTCGAAGATATTCGTAAGCTCCTACCTCTTCTTAACCCAGTAATACACCCATCAGTAGTGTTTAGGACAAAAAGTATAAAAAAGATTGGTGGTTATAATACGAAATATAGAACTTCACAAGATTATGCTTTGTGGTTCGAATCTATCGCACAAGGATTAATAATTCATAACCTCCCCGCTAGTTTGATAAGATACAGAACGGACGAGAATTATCAGGATAGAAAAGGATGGAACTATAGATACAATGATATCAAAATCAAATGGGAAGGTATTCCTAAAATCGACAAACGTATGAGAGTAAGAGCTTATGCGTTAATACCGTTATTAATTTACTTAATTCCTTCTACACTTTTTAGAACATTAAAAAAATTAGATCCAAGAAACTTATGATTACTATTATTGGCGGCTCAGGATTCGTTGGAACTAGGCTAATATCATTATTAAAGCCAGAAAAATGTATCAATATTGATAAAAACCCTAGTTCATTTTTCAAAAAAATATCAAAAATCGCAGATATAAGAATCCTTGAAGAAATAGAATTATCTAAAAATTCATCATACGTTATATTACTTGCAGCAGAACACAGAGATGATGTCTCTCCCACTTCACTTTACTATGACGTCAACGTCAAAGGAACTAAAAATGTTCTGAAAAAAATGGATGAAATGGGAATTAATAATCTAGTGTTTACTAGTTCTGTTGCTGTTTACGGGCTCAACAAAACAAATCCTGATGAATTATACCAAGTGGATCCTTTCAACCATTATGGGAAAAGCAAATGGGAAGCAGAAAAAGTAATTAAACAGTGGTATGAGAAAGATCCTGAAGGAAAGTCTGTAACCATTATTCGACCAACAGTGATTTTTGGAGAAAGAAATAGAGGAAACGTTTATAATTTATTGAAGCAAATTAGTTCTGGTAATTTTTTGATGATTGGTAAAGGCCAAAACAAAAAATCTATGGCCTACGTCGGTAATGTTGTAGCCTTCATAAAGGATCGAATAGAGAAAAATGAACCAGGATATCATGTGTATAACTACGCCGACAAACCTGATTTTTCAATGTCCGAACTTTCTACTGTGATCGAGGGTAAAATGAATCTTTCTATTCCTAAGACTAGAATTCCTTATTGGTTAGGTATGCTAGGGGGATATGGGTTTGATCTATTAGCATTTTTATCTCGAAAAAAACTTCCTATCAGTTCTGTAAGAGTGAAGAAATTCTGCGCTACTACTCAGTTCGATGCAACCAAAGCGCATTCAGTTTTTAGGGCTCCCTATACTCTTGAGGAAGGCCTGAATCAAACACTTGAATTTGAATTCATAAATCCAAAAGAGGATGATGTATTATTCTACTCGGAATAGTTTCTAATTTTTAAACACTTGTTGAAAAGAACCATATAAACCCTCTTTACTTATAGCATTCATTACCATAACTTTAGGTAATGTCATTTACATCAGAAACCGCCCGTTTAGCAGGGAAGAAAAGCAAGAGAGGCAAAGCCAAAAAGCTTGAGCCAAACATTAAAGAGAAAATGGAACTTCTTTATGAAGAAGTTCTTGATCATCTCATCATGCATCAAGATGAACTTTCGAATGCAGATCGAGTTCGTTTAGTTCAAAGTCTATCCAATTACCTACTGCCAAAAACTAAATCGGTACGTGATCAATATACCATAGAACAACTGAAAGAAAGAGACAAGCAAAGTTATATGGATAGAGACCCGGATCCTAGAGAGTAGCTGCCACCCTAATAAACGCATCTGCATAAGCGTCCTTGTTTACCTGAGCTCCTATGTAACTCAAGAAGGTACTTTCTTTCGAGTGCCCAGTGATCTGCATTAAAATCGGAGTCGGTATCTTCCCAAAGTAATTCGTTGCGAATGATCGTCTTAAATCATGAGAAGAAATAATGCTGTATTTAGGATATACCCCTACTTTACGTCGTTTGCTAATCTCACAAGTCTTATAGCCTTTTACCATTTGAGTAATTCCAGCTAATTGACAAATGGTCTTGAGCTGCTTATTGAACTGCTGCTGGGTAATGGTATAAGGGAAATACTTAGTAAGCAGTTCTATAACCTCTTTATCCACAACCCCAACTGTTACATGCTTATCGGTCTTTTGCTGTAAGAGATCCACATACACTCCTACTTCAGCCTGTCTCACCTGAATAGGTTTTAAAGAAAGTAAATCAGAAACCCGCTGTCCAATAAATAATCCAATGAGCATCCAACGGCGGGTATTTTCTAGAGTAGATGGTAAACCTCGTAGGGCTTTAATTTGACTAATCTCATCGAATGAAAGTGTCTGTAGTATACGATCCTTTGAACGCTGAGTAAAGGATTCAATGTGTCTAGTATAAGAATGAACGGTTACTCCTTTACGCTCTGCATCTTTACAAACCATCTTAAGCAGCTTTAATTGAAGACCGGCACTATTTACTGAATACTGTTTTACTGATAGTAACCATTCTTGAAAAGAATGAGCCAATCCGTGATCGATAGCATTTAAATAGATAGTAGATTTTCTATAAGCTTCAAACTCTTCAATTACCTCATAAAAACGCATAAGGTTTCGAATAGAATTTTGAGAAAGACCTATCGAACCTGTGCGCTTCACTCTTCTGTACGAAGCCGATTCAATATAGCCTTCTATATGGTAAAGTAGCGTTTTTGATTTATCATGTTTAACACGATAAAAACACTGATTAACATGTTTTTCTAAGATAGATTTACCTGACCCTATACCCTTAATGTAATTCTGATTCATTACCCTAAGTAGGTGATGTTCTAATCGATCTAAGGCCTCATTAATCTCTAAGTCAGACAAACTAACACCAACGCTTCGCTGCTTCTCTGTATCCCAATTAACTAATTGAGCAAACAGGCCGGTCTTTACTTCTTCTCTCGACCCATAAGGCCAGTATACATATACATAAACCGGCACCTGCCCATCTCTAGATGATCTAATTCTAAAACCTATTTTTCCCATAATTGCAGTGTTACTTTATGTATAAAACCAGTGTCGGATGTGTCGGA
>ENA-OUOG01002103-OUOG01002103.1-marine-metagenome-genome-assembly--contig:-NODE-2103-length-21429-cov-5.600880_pt1 | contig 21429 bp, 21 predicted proteins | sample MGYA00248635_ERZ508505 | MGnify/ENA primary metagenome ERZ508505 (study PRJEB26176, sample SAMN06267871) | marine metagenome | isolation source: Saanich Inlet, British Columbia, Canada | place: Pacific...
GGGGGTATTACTTTGATTCCAATCTGCGGTTTGCCCCTTTTCAATTCTTTTTTCCATTATGAAAATTTTCTAACTATTAAAGCTTTTAGGACATCTTCACGATCAAATAACACTCTTCTTCCAATACGGTATCCTTTAAGTTTTCCAAGCTTTTCTAGTTTTAGGATGGTAGGGAAACTGATTTGAAACTCCTCTTTAACTTGCTGTCTCGTAAGTTTCTTACTTACTGATGCTTCCTTTAGCTCTTCCCGTAGACTTTCTAGGGCTTCTGCTACGCCAGCAATTATTAATGCTTTTAATTGCTCTGGCGTTGTGGATTGAATTATGATATTTTTCATACTGCAACACTAGAATGCAGTTTTTTGCGTAAAATACGCGTTAACGACAACTTTACTTAATTACGCAAAATGCGTTTTAATTCCGTGTCTTTTGGGTCTATACCGAATTGTTTAAACCATTTTAAAAAAGGTTTACTTACCATTCCTCGAGAAGGACTGCTCATAGCTTTTCTTAAATTTTCAACTTGACTATCACCAAGATTAAAAACCTTAGCAAATAGTTTAGCTTTATCAGTATCTGTGAGTTCTAGAGTATTAAAGATTACATTCCTATGTAAATTGAAAGCGTAAATGAATAATCCAAAATAATTAGTACTTACTGTGTTCTCACTTCTTTGTCCTTCAGAAGCTTTAATTTCATTCATAGCCATCGCAAGTAGGTATCCTTCATATATGTATTTGAAGTTTTTAGTATGTTCAGGATTCCTAAAAATAAAACTCAAATCTTTGACCTTGAGATCAATACTGTCGCCGCCTTTATATGCATTGAAACCTATTTTTCTGAGCTTCAGGTCGTCCAATTCAAAGTTGATATTCTCTTTTATCTCTCTTATTGCTCGTTTTTTAAGAAACGTAAGATCTTTATTTTCTGTATCGAATCGCTCATAGAATCTATCTAGAAATGAATCACTTATTGGTTTAAAAAACTCACTAGCATCTAATCTCTCCATCTCTTTTGCTAATAAAATTTGAGTGTTATCCTTGTTGTATTTAAATTTAAATTCCTCATTTTTAAATTTTAACGGCTGGAATAAACTTATTTTAGGTAGATGTTTAAACCAATATTCAATTTGCTTTTCTAAAGAATTAAGTTCGTTTAATTTGGCTGTATGTAACTTGTAATCATCTCTTTTCATTGAGTCTTTTTGTTTGAATTTTATTTATGCAAGTTTTAAATGTTGTCCTGTAGTTATGAAGTGCTCTTTCATTCTAGTGGCGTGGTCTTTTGGTGTCGCTTTTATATACTTTAAAAAGCTTTTCTCACTTTTATGTCCAGTCATAGCCATTATAGTAATGGTGCTTAAGCCTTCATTATAATACTTAGTTGCAAATGTCCTTCTGCCAGTATGACTAGATATCATTTCAAATTTTGGTTTACTTATAGTCATCTTCTTACCTCCTTTGATTTTTTCATAAGTCTGAATGCTATTTATTCCCACCTCTTCACAAATCTCTTTTATTTGCTTATTAAAGGTTTGCTCTTCTATGGTCGGAGGATCAAAATCATACTTTAAAAGAGTATCGTATAACATTTGATTTAATGGTATTTCAACGGTTTTAGAAGTCTTTTGAGTCGTTATCTTTAGGCAATGGTCGGAGGTAATGTTATGCCTGCTTATACGGTTAAAATCTGAAATTCTTAGAGCAGTATTGCACCCTATAATAAATAAGTCTCTTACTATTTCTTGACGTCCTCTTAAATCTGCATTGAACAAAGCTTTGAGCTCATGATCTTCCAGGTAAACATTAAATACGTCTTCTGTTATCACTTTAAAGCGTTTAGATAAGAAAGCGGAGTTAGTGGTGAGATTATCTTCTAGAGCTTCTTTCATAACAGTTCTAAGGTTCTTAATGTGCTTTCCTGTATTGTTTACTGAATACATGCGAATTTCATTGCAGTAGTCTAAGAAGTCTGCATAGAAATCTAGGTCTATACGGTCAAAGTTTACTTTGTAGGAAACAAAATCACTTTCAAATGCTCGAAGTACTTTTGCTGTTTGTCTGTAAGATGTACTGATACTATTTCTATTAGATAGTTTCCCAAGAGCTTCAAGTCTCTTATCATTTCTTTGTGCAATTATCTCAAAGTAATCTAGAAGATTTATTCTCTTTTTGTCCTCTTCTCTTTGCTCGTTAGCTATTCTTTCGCTTTCGGAGTCTAAGAAACGTTTGAAGTCTCTTGTGGTCTGTGGTTCAATACCATACTTAGAGACGTACCTATTAAATGAGTTTTCCAGTTTATCACGTCTACTGTTAATAGAGTCGTTTAAGATGTCTGCATTTTCTAATCGGTTACTTATTCTAGCATCCTTATTTCTAAAATTATTTTCTAGTAAGTAAGTAGGGTTAATCTTTACTCCAGTACTAAATAGAATAGAGTGATTTTTCCACGTTAGTCTGACACTTAAAGGTGTAGCCGTTTTGGCTTTCGGTTGGCGTAATACAAAATTGGTAGTCATTGTCTATATAATTAAATTGCATTACGAAAATACCCGTTTTAACAATGAAAAATAGGGTGTAAGGTTGATTACTGTATACGGAACTGTATACTAAAAGCAATAAAAAAGCCTAACTATTTGATAGTCAGGCTTTCTTTGAGGTCGGAACCGGATTCGAACCGGTGTAGCAGCTTTTGCAGAGCTGAGCCTAGCCACTCGGCCATCCGACCATTTCCTTATAAAGGAGTGCAAATTTAATAAGCTACTTTGGTATTCCTAACTATTTTTTTACATAAAAATAGTTCCAATGAATCCTTACTTTTGACAGACATTTTAATTCTAATTAAACAACTCCATGCTCACTAATACGCATTTACGTCAGTTATACGATGAGCATCAGCCATCTTTACTGAGCTTTGCTATCTACTTAGTAGGGAGCAGAGAGGATGCCATGGAGATAGTCAATGATGTGTATGTTTCGCTTTGGCAAAACAGACATACCTATAATGAGATTAGATCTATTCAGTCCTATTTGTTCAGCGCTGTAAAGAATAGGAGTATAAATCAAATAAAGAAGAAAAAAATTGAGGTTACCCACCTTTGGCCAGATAATGAAGAGAGTTCATTTAGAGCTGACGCAGTGGTAGATGAAAAAGATCACAAAGTCGCTCTCGAAAACCTTATGAATCAATTGCCTCCTAAATGTAGGCAAATATTTGTCATGAGTCGGATCGATGAGCTCAGTTATGCTGAAATTGCAGAACTCTTAGACTTATCCATTAAGACTGTAGAAAATCAAATGGGTAAGGCGTTAAAAATATTTAGAAAAAAAATGGGGATCACGTAGGGGCGGAGCGTAATAATGATGTCTTACACTACATACAAACTAATAAAAGTTATGATCTGGGAATCGAATCTACTGTTAAAGTTTTTATTTGGTAAATGCACTACGCAAGAAACTGAGGATGTCAACGAGTGGCTAAATGAGAGTGAATATAATAAACAGACACTGTCTCACCTGCGCATGACGGTTTCTACTCAGTTAGTATAATTTTAAAAATGTACCAAGAAAAGGAAGATAGAATAGCTGCGTATCTTTCTGGCAATATGCCCGAGCAGGAACGTATATTATTTTTGAAGGATATAGCATCTAATCCAAGTCTTAAAAATGACTATTTGGTATACAAGGAAATTTGGGAATTAACTAAGCAGTTATCTCATTCTAAAGAAACAACTGAGAATGATTGGAATGATCTGCAGCAGCGCGGAGTGACGCCTATGAAGCGCTATAACTTAAATCGGTGGAACATTGCCGCAAGTGTTGCACTAATTGCTGTAATTTCTGTGTCTATGTGGTTCTTTGGCTCCACAGATATTTCATTTACTACTAAGCAGAAAGTGATGGAATATAGATTAGTAGATAATTCTACTATTCTGATGCATCACAACAGCACATTGAGCTACGGTACGGACTTTAACGATTTAGATAGAACTGTTGCATTGCGCGGTGCGGCCTATTTTGATATTGAGAAATGTAAAAAACCATTCACTGTCCACACAGATAATGGAGATATTACCGTTTATGGTACTCAATTTACCGCATTTAGTCATGAAAACTTCTTAGTCGTAGAGTTGCACGAAGGTGCAGTTAGTGTTCTGTCTGAGGGTATAGATTATAAGTTAACACCTGGTGAGCGATTCTTTTCAGATGGTGCTAGTCACACAGTGTCTGCATTTACAAAGGCTTCCTCTTGGTCAGGGAATTTAGAATTGACAGATGTACCGTTAGCGTACATTCTAAATCAATTAGAACTGACTTACGGTATATCTTCGGATGTAAATGGAAGATGGCTCAAGGAAAATTATACTGTAAAGCTTCCCAAAAATGACTTGATGGCTTGTCTTACTATTCTAAATGACGTAGTCGGTAAAAACTTTGCACTAAAAAATCAAACCATTGTTTTGAATTAAACTATTGACTTACTTTGCCTTAAGTGCGCAGTACAGTCTCTTTTTTATTCGTTTTTATCAGCTTCATTACCGTAGCTCAACGCAGCGGTGGAGACTATCTCTGCAACGGTAATCTTAGAGCGTGTTTAGACACTATCTCACAGCTAAAAGGGGTGTCATTCAATTACAAGTCATCTCTTGTAAAACGGAAGCAAATAGTTTTACAAGAAAAATATCAGGATTTAGACTCTATCCTTTATCAATTAAAATTACAGTGCTCTATAGATCATAAAATCTATGGAGATAACGTCATTAATCTTTACCCACTCGCCAAACGCTATGTAAGTGGCACGCTATTAGATGCTGCTTCAAGCGAACGAATAGTAGGTGCTCGAATTTCCCTTGAGTGGCAATCAACTGTTGTCACAGATGCAAATGGCATGTTTAGACTTTTTACTTTTGGAGATAGCATAGAAGTAATGATATACCATCCAGACTACCAATTTGCTCGATTGAAACTCTCCACAGTTAAAGGGGAAACCTATATTATACGATTAGAAGAAGTAGCACAATTAGCTGCTGTAGGTGTAACCTCGAAGGATTCACTCAAATTAGGCCTTTATTCATTTGATAAGATTGACCCAAATAAACGTGTATTGCCCACTATAGGCGGAGAAACAGATGCTCTTTCTGAAGTGAAATTAGTGCCCGGTGTGCAACCTGTTTCATTTGGTCAGCAGGGACTATCCATACGAGGAGGAAGCCCAGATCAAAATTTTACACTGCTTGATGGTATTCCCATTTATAATACCTTTCACTTATTGGGATTATTTTCGATTTTCAATTCAGAAAGCATCAGTAGTATAGATCTTCACAAAGATGAGCAGCCTGCCAAGTTCGCGAATAGGCTCAGTAGTGTTATACAAGTAAACTTAAAAAATGGAAACAAGCAAAAGACAGAAGCCGCTGCGGATATAGGCATACTATCCAGTGGAATTTACATAAATGGGCCAATAGTAAAGGAGAAACTGAGTTTTTCGCTATCTGCCCGTCGAACATATGCTGATATATTGTCGCTGCCATTGCAACGTTTTTCCAATCGAAATTCACCCCAAAAAAGTGTTTCAAAATTATGGTCTTACGATGTTTTCGGTAAGCTACATTATCAAATAAATAAAGGGAATGAGTTAAGTCTAACTGCTTACAACGGAGGAGACCAACTAGATTTCCAGAGTAAATTTAAGCTAGAAGACAATCTGAATACCCAAGAAGAGTCCAATGGTTCTCTTGGTTGGAGAAATAGTGTTATTGGCTTGAGGTGGAAGAGTCTTTTAGGATCTCGAGTGTATTTCAGCACCGAAGTATCAACCAGTAGTTATCAGTTGAGATTCAACGATGGGTATACCCTCAGTCAAGTAGAAAATGAAATATCAAATTCCTCGTCTTATCGTAACGGTCTTCAGGAGCTCAGACTTTCGACTGATATTGATATACTATGGAGGAGAAGTAATATGCTGAAAATTGGACTGGGAGTGGTAAACTATGTCTTTTTTCCTTTTGAGCGAAACTATAGTGCTACCAATGATATAAGCATTGTAGACACAAGTATAGTTTCTAGACAATACCAGTCTCAAGAGTATTATGCTTTTGCTGAAGGTAAATCTTATTTTAATGGAGGTAGCATAACGTACGGCTTGAGAGCTGCTCAGTTTACTACTGTAGGGAGAACTTATGTCAGACTGCTACCTAAGATTAGTTTAATACAACCATTAAATAAGATAAGTCAGTTGAGATTAGGAGTAACCACAGCGAACCAGTTTGTTCACTTAGTGCCAAACAATAATCTTGGATTACCTGTCGATATATGGTTACCCGTAACCAACACCCTAACTCCAATGAGTGTAACTCAATTAAGTACGAAGTTTATCCGAAAGAAGAACATGCTTCTCCTAGAATTGGGAATATATAGCAAGTTTTACAACAATATAATTGAGCATCAAACAGGCTCTCAGCTGCTTACGAGCAGTGATTGGGAAAGTAATCTAAGTGTAGGAAGCGGAAGGGCTTACGGCTTGGAGAGTTTAGTCGAATACAAAATAAAAAAAATACAATTATACGCTGCGTACTCGTATAGCAGAAGCAGACGAACAATGGAAGGTATAAATAATGGGTATGAGTATTTCAGTAAGTATGATAGACCTCACGTGTTAAGTGCTGTGACGCAGTATCAATTAACCGATAAGGACAAGCTAGTAGCTTCTTTTACATACGCTACAGGTAATCCGATAACCGTTCCTACGAGCAGATATATCACACTGATCAATGGAGAAGAAGTGGTGGTAGAAGAGTTTAGTGGCATAAATAATTATAGAATGCCGGCTACACATCATTTAGATATCTCGTATATACGAAATCGGTCACATACAAAGTTTAAAACTACGACAGTGCTCGGTATTTATAACGTGTATAATCGGTTAAATCCATTCATGGCTTTTGTAGGGTTAGATGAGGATGCTAATCCTGACTTAAAGTTAAGGTCGTTTCTTCCCATCATGCCGATGGCTAAAATTATTCTAAAATTATGAAATGTTGGTTCTACATAGCTTACGGTTTAGTGATAATGACCGGATGTGAGCAGTCATTGCCTTTTGATAGTGAAGGGTTTGAGCCTAAACTGGTCATAAATAGTTTTAACAGCTCAGATTCATTTATGCAAATAGGAGTGAGCACCAGTACGAGCACGCTCAAAACCCCAACACGGTATGCACTGAACGGTAAGTGTAATGTGCTCTTGCTTAAAAACAATCTGTTGCTTCTCAGTGATAGTTTGAATTTAGTCAATGGTAAACTACAATTACCATTTCAAGCATCAACCGGAAGCATATACGAATTGCAACTAGGTTATGGGGCTTTTCCAAGCATTAAGGCAAAAGACTCTGTACCAGTAAATGTACCAGAGCTGTATTTAGATACGTTGGTTAGTAACACTGTTTACTATACCTTAAAATTACGGGTAAAGGATAATAGTGCTCCACAAAAGTACCAGTTTCAGACCGTGTTACATGGCAAAGAATTGGTAGGAACAGACTCTGTATTGACTTCATACCCGTTACCATTTTCTAGTACGGATAAGATTTTTATAAGTACGATTAGGACGGTAGCTGAGAACAATAGTTTTGCCTTATTTAGTGATGAACTGTGGAATGGACAAGAACGTATTATTGATTTACGTATTATTAAGGAAGACCTATTGCGGCCTGATTTCAAACCTGAATACATTGAGATAAAGCTGGCTAACCTATCTAATAATATGTACAATTACTATGTGGCGTCACTCCAAAATAATCATGTTTATGGAGGGCCACTTAGCTCTGTAACTGACTTAAACGGAAATATCGAGCAAGGACTCGGTGGTTTTTACTTTTATACACAGACGATACTTCGAGTAGACTTATAGTCTCTTTTCCTTAAATACGATACTATACTCTTCTAATTCCTTAAGAATAGGTGTGTAGAATTCTGGTTTTATAGGTAATAGGCATCCTCTATCGCTTATTTGGTTTGTTAATATTAGCTTACAGCCTATCGCAAGGGGAAGACCTACGGTCTGAGCCATAGCTGTATGTTGTCTATCCTGTCCTTCACAGACCAAGCTACTTTCGACCCCATGTGCTTCACCATTTTTGAGGTACGTTACATTGTGCCACATAACTATCATATCACGGTCTGATTCTTTTAAGCTCCATTTCTTTTCAAGAATACATTGCAACAGCTGAGCTGGGGTTGCATCTTTGTCTAGACCAATCAGCTCTTCACTAAAGATTCCTGTATTTTCCAGTTTTTCCCATAAATAGATGTCATCTTGGTCAATACCTAAATAAGATTTTAGTTTTAACTCTATACTATCAGTCGGATGGAATGGCAAGAACGTATTTATAAAGTCTCGGTGACTCATCTGCTTGGAGTGAGGTAATAAGTAGCTGTCATCCGTCGCACCTAGCTGCACAAAACAGTTCCAGGCCTTACTGAAACCAAGTCTTCTGAAAGTCCCTCGATACATGGTCTGTACATTTTCAAGGCCATATGTTTCTCTATACTTAAGACTATCTCTATTGGCATAGCCTTCAAACTTCCCATAGTTATCTATGCTCACCACCTCCGTACGCCTAAATACACGATGATAAGGGATAAACTTATACTGTCCTTTATGAATAAACTTCACAGCACCACCACTGCCTGCCAAAACTACATTCCTAGGGTTCCAAGTAAATTTATATTCCCATGGATTATCAACACAGTCTGGCGCGATTAATCCACCTGTAAAACTCTCAAATTCTGTAATTTCACCACCTTCATTCCGAATACCGTCCAATAGTTTCATTGCTGAAAGATGATCGATGCCCGGGTCTAGACCACATTCATTTAAAAATATGAGGTCATTTTCCTTAACTTCACTGTCTAGCTCTTTCATTTCTTCTGACAGGTAGGAGGCTGTAGCCAAGTGAATCGACTGAGAGAGACACTCTTTAGCTATATTGATATGCAGCGATGCGGGTAACATACTAACTACCAAAGAAGATCCACTTATTAATTTACGCACTGCAATGCTATCACTAATGTCTATTTCTATACAAGTAGTCTTGCTCGATCGGCATTTACTTTTTACTAGAGCAAGATCCCTATCCGCTATTTGAAGATCCCACGCATAAGCTTCTGCATTTTTTTCAAGGTAACTTATCAAATAATTAGCTGACAGTCCAGCACCGAATACGATTATTTTTTTCATTGACATATAGGTCAAATCTGCATAATTCTTTTCGATATACCATCCATAAGGAAATATTGTTCATATTGCACACTTAAATCAAAACTTTGGAAAAAACAGTAAAAATTAAAGAGTTAACGTTTGAGGAGTTATCCGCGGATAAGAAAAACTTACTACACTTAGCAAAAAAAGCCAGTGAGCAAAGTTATGCCCCTTACTCAGAATTTTATGTAGGCTGCTCTGTTTTACATAGCACCGGACACATTGGGTTAGGAAGTAATCAAGAAAATGCCTCGTTTCCTTCTGGACTTTGTGCTGAGCGAGTTGCTCTTTTTGAAAGCGCGAAGAGTCTCATTGAAAACAATGTTAAGGAGCTCGCCGTATATGCGACGTCCACAAAGTATGAAGTGCCGGCTATGTTAGTACCTTGTGCAGGCTGTCTGCAGGTAATCAGTGATATTAGAAATCGTCAGAAAAGTCCTATAAAAATATGGATGTGGGATGGTGCAGAGAAGGTGTATCTTGCCGAAGACGTGAGTCAGTTTTTACCTTTTCATTTTGAACTAAAAAAAGGCAGCACATAGCTACTTAAACTCACCAAAATATTCAATCAACACTTTCTCACGGAAAGCAAAAACTTCTTTTAGCTTATTTTTTACAAATAGCGTATTGGCAATATCTCCAAGTATGCCAAACGGAACTTTATAGTTTACCTCATCACCCACAAGCACACCACCTTCGATTTCTTTAAAATAATGGCGGTGATGCCAGAGTGCATAGGGTCCAAACCGTTGTTCGTCCACAAAATATTTACCCTCATCTACCGTTGTGATTTCAGTCATCCAAGGCATTTTAATACCCAGTACAGGCTTAACGGTATAGGTGATTATTTGTCCTTGAAACATCTTGGGATCTGGATTATTGGTGATTTCAAAACCCATCTCTTTGGGTGTGATTTTACTGAGGTTTTTGGGTGATGAAAAAAAATCCCATGCCTCCTCCAATGTTATTGGCAGTCTCTGCTCACTCTTAATACTATAAAATCCCATACTTAAAAAACATCTATTAGAGATATTGGTTTTAGAGATATTGTGAATGAATTTGGGATTATTCATCGTAAAGTAATGGTCAGTTACAATATCTTTGCTACCAACCAAAGAACGATATGAAATTATTAGATAATAAGACCGCTATCATCACAGGTGCTAGTAGAGGAATAGGAAAGGGAATAGCCGAAAAATATGCAGAGCAAGGATGTAATATCGCTTTTAGCTTTGCGAGTAGTGTGGATAAAGCGAAAGCCTTAGAAGTAGAATTATCCTCTAAATATGGAGTAAAGGTGAAAGGGTTTCAAAGTAATGCATCAGACTTTGAGTCATCTCAAAAATTTGTAGATGAGGTAGTTGCTGAGTTTGGTCGTATAGATATCCTTATCAATAATGCAGGAATCACTCGTGATAACTTACTAATGAGAATGAGTGAGGAGCAGTGGGATGAGGTGATGAATGTGAACCTGAAGTCAGTGTTTAACCTTACGAAGGCAAGTTTACGCACCTTCCTAAAACAAAAAAGTGGCAGTATTATAAATATGAGTAGCGTAGTAGGAGTGATGGGCAATGCAGGTCAGAGCAATTACGCTGCATCTAAGGCGGGAATAATTGGTTTCAGTAAGTCTATGGCTAAAGAGCTTGGTAGCAGGAATATCAGATGTAATGTAATCACGCCAGGTTTTATCGAAACAGAAATGACAGCAGAACTGGGTGAAGATGCATTGAAACAATGGACAGACGGTATTCCACTAAAAAGAGGCGGAAGTCCAGAAGATGTGGCTAACGCTTGCATCTACCTTGGAAGCGACATGTCTACATACGTCAGCGGTCAAGTACTGAGCGTATGTGGCGGTATGTTGATGTAAATAACTAGGAATTACAATGGCATTAGACCAAATAGATGTAGATGAGTACGATGCTCAGATGACTTTTTTAGAGCATCTGGAAGCTCTTCGTTGGCATCTTATTCGCTCTGTAGTGGCAGTAGTCATAGGTGCCATTATTGCATTTATTAAAGGACCATACATTTTTGATACCATCCTTTTAGGTCCTACACGTAACGATTTCTGGAGCTTTAGAAAACTCTGTGAAATCGGAGAAGGCTTGGGTAAACCTGAGACACTCTGTATAGGTGATATGGATTTTGTGGTAAAAACTGTAAATATCCAAGAGCAGTTTTACCAGCATTTTATGATTGCGGCCATAGGTGGGTTAATCTTTGCTATGCCTTATATTCTGTATGAGATTTATCGTTTTATTAAACCGGCGTTACGAAATACAGAGAAGCAATACTCTGGACTCGTGATTGGGTTTGCATCGTTACTTTTCTTTATAGGCATACTCTTCGGTTATTTTATCCTAACACCGATATCTGTAAATTTCCTTGGAACGTATACGCTCAGTGAGTCTATTGTAAGAGAATTTACCGTGTCATCAGTAGTAAGCTTCATCAGTCTTTTAACGCTAGGTGCAGGAGTTATTTTTGAATTGCCAATAGTCATATATTTTTTGGCTAAAATAGGAATACTTACTGCAGACAATATGAAAGCGTATAGAAGAGTAGCTGTAGTAGTGATACTTATACTCTCTGCAGTTATTACACCACCAGATGTTACCAGTCAGATTATTTTAAGTTTTCCCATACTGTTACTGTATGAAATAGGCATAGTAATAGCTCGTAAAGTAGCACCAGACGTACCCATAGAATTACCAGAAGAATAATGATAAAAGTAAGTATAGGCAATGACCATGCAGGCACAGACCTGAAAAATAAGATAATGAACGTGTATGCAGACCGCTATGAGTTTGTAAATCAAGGAACAGATGGCTCCGAATCCGTAGATTATCCAGACTTCGTGCACCCTGTAGCCAAAGACGTAGAAGCTGGAGACGTAACATTTGGGATTCTCATTTGTGGAAGTGCCAATGGGGTGTGTATGACTGCCAATAAGCACCAGGGGATACGTGCAGGACTCGCCTGGAACAAAGAAGTAGCAACACTCATAAAGCAGCACAACGATGCTAATATTATTTGTATTCCAGCTCGTTTTCTTGAAGAAGATGAAGCGCTAGATGTACTACAAACATATATTGATCAAGAATTTGAAGGTGGGAGACACCAAACTAGGGTAGATAAGATTCCTTGCTAAAGAATGTTTTAATAGCTTTTCTTATACTCATTATAGGTGTTTTATTAATCCGACAAAATGTGAGCACCGGTAAAGGGTTGGATATTCATAAAAAGTATGAAGAAAAACAGTTCGTAATTGAGAACAATGAGAATACTATATTATCAAGAGTATTCAGTTACAAGGGGGATAACAGTAGCGAACTTGGTCAAGTTTCATTTCATTATGAAAGAATTAATGAGAATAGTGAATTAATTACTGATAAAGAAGGTAAGTGGTTGGTATTTGATTCTTCAAATAATATTAAAAAGATTGAATGGTACCAAAAGGGACATCTATTCTATAAGCAATATTATGTATCCGAAAAGGGATTTTCAAAATTTGATACATTCTATAACGATAGTTTTAAAATAGAATCCATATCAAGTCCTAAGGTTACATTTGAAACGGACGCAAATGATTCGACAGTATTGAACATTGAAGTATATCAACCAGAATATCCAACTTATTTACTGACTTTTGGATGCAATTGTATTTTAAAAAAGGAAAACGAAATAAGGATGCAGGACAAAGTCATTTTATCAGTTAGAAAAAACTACACAGGAGAGGACATAATTTTCAATGTTGGTTACCAAACTTGGGAAACAAAGTTTGAGAGAAAAGATAGCTTTGAAGTAGTGTATTAGACCCTGATTATTTTCCCATCTTTCAGGACACCTACTAAGTCTATGATGTCTACTTCACAACAGTATTCTATGTCCTTTGTCACTCCTTTGCTAGCTAACCGTTGGAAGTGATTTGAGTTTTGTAATGCTTTGAATAAATTTCCTTTGGCTGCATTGTATGCGTCTATACAGAGTAGACTAGAGTCATCTAGTTTTTCACTCATAAACGAATAAGCTATTGCGCCAGCAAAGAGGCTATCCTCTGAGTTTACTTTGTCTTTCCATCCCGCACAGAAGAGCACGATGTCTCTCTGTTCGTTCTTTAAATGTTTAATAACGGCCGAAAGATTCAAAAACGATCCAATGACTACCTGATATGCACTAGCTGACATTTCTATGCACTTGGTGCCATTCGTAGTGGTGAGTACTATTTCCTTACCCTGAACTATTTCTGGTTTGTAGTGAAACGGTGAGTTACCAAAGTCAAAACCTTCTATAGTTTCACCACCGCGTTCTCCACCTACTAGATAACCTTTGGCTTTATAATCCTCGGCAATAGATTCTTCTCTTACTGGAATTACAGCCGAAGCTCCATTAGCTAATATAGTAGTTATAGTGGACGTAGCACGAAGTACATCAATGACTACAACTACTTTATCTTCTAAGTGTTTTATCTTACTAAAAAGTAGTGGAGAGAGTGCCGTTTCTATTTTCATACACCTGGATCAGCAGAAAACTTAGCCTCTATTATGGTCGTTACTTTCTCTAATACTCTAAAAGCAGTATCCGCCATCGTGTTGGTTTTTTCATCTAAGGTTGGATTTATTTCGGTAACTTCAAAAGCGCACAGTTTTGGAGTCTTAACCAGTTCTGTAAGTAATTCTGATACTTCTGCTTCGCTAAATCCATTTTTTACAGGAGTTCCTGTGCCGTGACTCACAGCGTCACAGTCCATACTATCTACATCGAACGAGACGTAAATAATATCGCACGCATCTAAGTACGCCAGTGTATCTTTAGCTATGGTAGTGGCTCCTTTATCTTTAAGTTCTGCTACACTCACATTGCGGATGTTGTGTTTCTTTATTAGGTAATCTTCTTGCTCTTCAGTATCTCGTACACCTATAAAAACTAAATCCTCAGCTTTTATTTTAGGCATAATGTCGGCTACACTCTTTAGCTTTTCCCATCGAACTATGGTATGTTCAGAAACATCGTTTTTCTTACAGTCTAGATTGTCTTCATTGAGACACACTGCCAGTGGCATCCCGTGCATATTTCCTGTAGGAGAGGTGTATGGTGAGTGCAGGTCTGCATGCGCATCTATCCATATTACACCTAATCGTTTATCCGGAAAACTAGCTTTAATTCCTGCTATACTTCCTGCTGCACTGCTGTGATCTGCTGCTAGTATGATAGGGAAGTCTCCATCGGCATACACTCCCTTAAGTTTTAGACAGAAGTCTTGATACAGCTCTATAAGTCCATCAATGTTATGCGCATTGGCATCTTGTACTTTTCTGCTTTCCCAGATGAGTTGATTGTGGTTTATAATATCTACAAACGGGCGGTCTATGAAGTATTCACTGCCTTGCCGTATAGAGGCTATTTTAATGGCATCTACACCTAGACTTGCTCCTCTAGTACCTGCGCCTATTTCAGATTCTGAATTAACTATGCGTATCTCACTCATGTTTTTTTTATTGTTCTATATGGGGCCTTAGGATGTAGTCTTTAACTAAAAATGCATTCGGGAAGTGCTCTCTAATTTCGTCGAGCATATAAAGAGCATCTACTTCTCTGTAGAAGTTGCCTACTCGTATCTTCCAGTACGGTTGTTGGTAGAGTGAATATACTCTGTCACTATAATTTGGGAATGTAGTTACGAACTTAGACTCAGAGGTTGTTACTACTGACTTATCAGTACTAAACGCTATCTGTATCCGATATCCCGAAATTTTTGTAGTATCTATTTGAGCATTCTTCATACGAAGATTCTCATTAATTTTCTCATCTATGTCCAGTGTTACTTGAGCTTGAATAGAAAATGCTGAGCACAATACTAGGAACGCTATGAAATATTTATACGTCTTTACCATGGCACTTTTTGTATTTTTTACCACTACCACATGGGCAGTCGTCATTTCTACCTACTTTCAGCTCTGCTCGTACCGGTACAGCTACTTCTTTTGGCTGTTCAGCCGCTTGCTGTCCACCTTGATTTTCTTGGCTAACCAGTGCTTCGGCAGCTCTACTGGTTTTCATCTTACTTATATCGTCACGCTTTCGCTCTTTCGCTTCTTTCATATCGTCAGAGGCTTGCACAGCTATATTCCCTTTGAACAGTAACGATACTATCTCCGAATTAAGCGTACTAATCATCGTTTGGAACAGATTAAAGGATTCTATCTTATAAATAAGAAGTGGGTCTTTTTGCTCAATGGATGCATTATTACTGCTCTGCTTAAGATCGTCTAGTTCTCTTAGGTGTTCTTTCCAGTTTTCATCTATACTAGCTAACGCCACAAAGCGCTCAAATGAATTGATGATTTCAGCACCTTCTGTAGATAAAGCCTTTTCAAGATTTACCGACACGTTTAGGGCTTTCTTACTATCTGAGAATGGAACCAAAATGTTTTTCACTTCTGTACCTCTATCCTTATGTATATTTTGGAATACAGGTAGTGATCTCTCAATAATATCCTTGTTCTTACGATCGTATGCGTCTAATAAATTATCAAATAACTGCTGAGTAAGTGCGTCTGGCTTGGTGGATTCGAACTCACTGGCAGGTAGGGTAGGGTCGTAAGCTACGTGTCTAAGTACTTCAAGCTTAAATCCTTCGTAGTCATTAGTGTCCTTAAAACTATGTACCGTCTCATCTACCCAGTCGTACAAGGCATTATTGATGTCTAAAGAAAGCCTATCGCCGTATAGTGCATTTTTTCTACGTGTATATATTACTACACGTTGCTTATTCATTACGTCATCATATTCCAATAATCTTTTACGGATACCGAAATTATTCTGTTCTACTTTTTTCTGAGAACGCTCTATGGTTTTAGATATCATAGAGTGTTGAATAACCTCACCTTCTTCATAGCCAAACTTATCCATTACCTTAGATACTCTATCTGATCCAAAGAGTCGCATTAGGTTATCTTCTAGAGATACGAAGAATTGAGAAGATCCTGGATCTCCTTGTCTACCTGCTCTACCTCTTAGCTGTCTATCTACACGTCTACTATCGTGACGTTCTGTACCTATAATGGCGAGACCACCTGCTTCTTTGACTCCTTTACCTAATTTAATATCTGTACCACGACCGGCCATATTCGTAGCTAGAGTAATAGCTCCTGGTTGTCCAGCTTCTTGTACGATGTCCGCCTCACGCTGATGCTGCTTAGCATTCAGTACATTGTGCTTGATTTTACGCATATTCAGCATTCTGCTAAGCAGCTCTGAAATCTCTACGGATGTAGTACCCACTAATACGGGTCTACCTTCTTTTTGTAGTCGGATTATTTCCTCAGCTACGGCATTGAATTTTTCACGAACGGTCTTATACACTAAGTCGTCTTCATCTTTCCTGGCTATTGGTCTGTTGGTAGGGATTACTACCACATCTAGTTTATAGATTTCCCATAGCTCGCCTGCTTCAGTTTCTGCTGTACCGGTCATACCACTTAGTTTATGGTACATTCTAAAGAAGTTTTGAAGAGTCACTGTAGCAAATGTTTGAGTAGCAGCCTCTACTTTTACATTTTCCTTTGCTTCTATGGCTTGGTGCAGACCATCAGAATACCTTCTGCCGTCCATCACACGACCAGTCTGCTCATCTACTATCTTGACTTTGCTATCTTGAATAATATATTCTACATCCTTTTCAAACATAGCATACGCTTTCAGCAATTGATTGATACTGTGGATACGCTCTGATTTTACAGAGAACTCACGCATTAGTTCTGCTTTTTGCTTTGCCTTCTCATCGTCAGCGATACTGCTCTTTTCTAGCTCAGCTATACTTGAACCTACATCTGGCATCACAAAGAAGTCTTTGTCATCACTATTGTTAGAGATAAGGTCGATACCTTTATCGGTAAGTTCTATTTGGTTTTGCTTTTCGTCAATAGTAAAGAAGAGTTCTGCATCTACGATGTGCATTTCCTTTTGTTGATCTTGGAGGTAGAAGTTTTCCGCTTTGGTCATTATAGCTTTTACTCCTTGTTCACCTAGAAATTTAATGAGTGGCTTGCTTTTAGGAAAACCTCTATAGCATCTAAAGAGTAAGAGACCCGCTTCTTTTTCATTGGTTTTACCCTCTTTAATCATACGCTTAGCATCAGCTAAAGCTGTATTCAAATAACTCTTTTGAGCATCTACTACTTTTTGTATCTTAGGTTTCAGCTCATTAAACTCGTGTATATCTCCCTTAGGAGTTGGCCCGGATATAATTAAAGGAGTACGTGCATCATCAATAAGCACAGAATCTACCTCATCAATCATAGCAAAATGATGTTTTTGCTGCACTTGTTCATCAGGACTGTGTGCCATATTATCTCTCAGGTAATCAAAACCAAATTCATTGTTGGTTCCATAAGTGATATCTGCTAAATAGGCCTGCTTACGCTCAGGAGAATGTGGTCTATAATAGTCCAAGCAATCTACTTTTAGTCCGTGAAATTGGAAAATAGGAGCATTCCACTCTGCATCTCTTCGCGCCAGGTAATCATTTACGGTCACCACATGTACACCTCGCTGGCCAAGTGCATTTAGATAAGCAGGTAATGTAGAAACGAGGGTTTTACCTTCCCCAGTCATCATCTCGGCAATTTTACCTTTATGCAAGACAACACCTCCTATAAGTTGTACATCATAGTGTATCATGTTCCAAGTCACTTCTTGACCTGCAGCATCCCATGCGGTATCATAATGAACCTCATCTCCCACGATATTAATGTGTGGTTTAGCTGCTGCTAAATCTCGATCGTAATCTGAAGCGGTGGCACTTACCTTCTCATTTTCAGTAAACCTGCGAGCGGTTTCTTTAACTACTGCAAAGGCCTCTGGTAGAAGCTCTTCAAGTACTTCTTCTAACTTTTCGTCTCTTTCTTTCTCAAGCGCATCTATTTGGTCATAAGCATCTTCGCGCTTATCTATTTCGTGAATAGTGGTCTTTTTAATTTCCGCCTTTAAGTCAGCTATTGCGTTGTCTATCTCTGCCAAATAGTCGTTTACCTTGTTTTTGAACGCTGTGGTTTTTGCTCTAAGTTCGTCGTTTGTGAGACTTTGAAGTTTTACATATTCAGCGTTTACTTTTCCCACATAAGGCTCTAAGCCTTTCACATCCTTATCTGCTTTATTTCCAAAAAGCTTTTGTATTCCGCTTACGATAGAATTAATCATTGTATTATTTTAGTGGGTAATGGACTAAAATTATGCCACACCTCTTTTTTATCTTTTTAAATATCAGGATTAGAGCTTTCTATACTCTTCTCCAATTGCTTTAATTGTGGGCCAAAAGTAACTATATTATTCTTTTTAAGCCATATAATTAAGCGACCAGTTAGTCACAAAAGATTACGAATTATCTTAGCTATTTCTGCTATTTTCTCCTTCGTAAAACGAAAAAAAGTGGTTGTTTTGAAGTAAGAAATAAAGTATGCGAATTTTAATACTAGGAAGTGGTGCTCGTGAGCACGCTATAGCAGCTAAGTTAAGCAAGGAAATAGGTCAAGAGAATGTGTTTATAGCACCTGGGAATGCTGGAACTGCTCTTTGTGGTTTGAATCTAGATGCTAGCTATACAGATTTTGAAGCGTTGAAAAAGTTCAGCCTTTCAAACGATATAGATACCATCCTGCCGGGCTCAGAAGACGCCATTGCAGGAGGAGTGCGAGACTTCTTTGAGGCGGATAAGGCAACTGCCCACATCTATGTATTCGCACCTGATAAATATGCTGGCCAGCTAGAGAGTAGTAAGTCATTTGCTAAAGAGTTTATGGCAAAGCAGAATGTTCCTACTGCTGCCTATCAGGCATTTACTAAGGAGACCGTAGCAGACGGATATAAATTCTTAGAAAGTCTACAAGCGCCATATGTATTAAAAGCAGATGGTTTAGCAGCAGGTAAAGGAGTTCTTATAGTAGAAGATTTAGCTGAAGCGCAGGCTGCATTGAAAAATATGTTGGTAGATAAACAATTTGGAGCGGCTTCAGATATAGTAGTAGTAGAAGAGTTTCTAGACGGAATAGAGTTCAGTGTATTTGCTCTTACTGATGGAGAAAATTACGTAATGCTCCCTGAGGCAAAAGACTACAAACGGATAGGAGAGGGCGATACTGGATTAAATACAGGCGGAATGGGTGCTGTTTCTCCTGTGCCATTTTATACTAAGGAACTGAGAAATAAAACGATAACACAAGTAGTTGAGCCAACTATAAAAGGTCTTAAAGCGCAGAATTTAAACTTTAGAGGTTTTGTATTTTTTGGACTAATAGTCGTTAATGACAATCCGTATGTGATAGAATATAACGTAAGGATGGGTGATCCTGAGACGGAGGTAGTAATACCTCGATTAGACGAGTCGCTCTCCGAGTTAATACGGTCTGCACAGAACGGGACATTAACCAATAGGACTGCGAAAGAAAAACCAGGGTATGCAACCACAGTTTTTGCCGTATCAGGCGGATATCCTGAGAGTTATGCTAAAGGAAAGCAAATCACGTTGACAAAAAAATCTGAAAACTTGTTTCACGCTGGAACAAAAAATGAAGATGGAATGTTAATTACCAATGGAGGTCGAGTACTAGCTGCCACATGTTTTGGTAATAGTATGTCAGAAGCACTGGCCGCTTCTTACGAGCAAATAAAAGACGTGCATTTTGAAGGAATGACCTTCAGGACTGACATTGGTAAAGATCTCATAAAGTACGTTTAGAAATGGAAGTAATAAAAAAAATAGTAGGTTACCTGACCTTTAGAAAAGATACAGGAGAAGGCTCTTTCCTGAAATCTATGCACGTCATCAATAAAATTTCAATTTTGATGTTTTTAGTTGCTATGGTGGTATTGGTTGTTAAACTGACACGTTAAAATAATGGAATAGTTTTTGTAAACTCATAGTTAAAATAATAGCATAAAATACAATGTATATACTATTGATAATCTTAGTAATGGGAGGCAGTTGGTTCGTTCAGAATCGGCTGAAGTCGAAGTTTCAAAAATATTCGCAGACGCCAATTAGCAGTAACTTGTCCGGAAGAGAAATAGCTGAGAAGATGTTAGCCGACCATGGCATTTATGATGTAAAAGTCATTTCCGTGAATGGGCAGCTCACTGACCACTACAATCCAGCAAAGAAAACAGTTAACCTTAGTGAAGCCGTCTATAGTCAACGTAATGCAGCAGCGGCAGCAGTAGCAGCACACGAGGTTGGACATGCTGTTCAGCACGCTCGTTCTTATGCTTGGCTAACTATGCGAAGTAAAATGGTGCCAGCGGTATCCATTAGTTCCAAATGGGTTACTTGGGTACTATTAGGTGGTATAGCGTTAGCTAGTTTTGGAGGTGGTCTTCTATTGCTTCAGATAGCTGTTGCAATGTTTGCGGTAACAACGCTCTTCAGTTTTATAACACTTCCTGTAGAGTTTGACGCAAGCAATAGAGCGCTTGCGTGGATAGAAGATAAGAATATGGCTCAACCCAATGAACTCGCAGACAGTAAAGATGCCTTGAAATGGGCAGCCATGACGTATGTTGTTGCAGCGTTAAGTTCATTAGTTACACTGTTGTATTACGCTTCAATGCTTTTAGGTAGAGATTAGAATCGATGTTACGTATATCATAATGTCATTTAAAAGGATACTCTCACTATTCCCAGTCTTTATGATTGGGATTTTTGTTTCTGCTCAGTCAGTTAGGTTGCAGTCTGAGAAGAGAGTAAAAGATGATGTCTTTGAGAAATCGCAAAGTATTTTACCTATCTATAAGTATCAAAGTAAATTCATAGAGCCGTACTCAAATTTTGGTTTAGAGAAAGACACTACAAGGTCTTGGTATACGGTTAAAAAACTGCCTGACATGAGTAGGTGCAGAGACACTGGCTATACGTATATCTATTTTGCGGGTGCTGATAATGCTCAGAGTCAAGGGTACTTACTTTCAATGGTTGGTAACTACTCCAGGTCTAGACGTACAGTCTACTTTTTTATCGATAGAAACAACGATTTTGATTTTTCGAATGATGGAGCTCCCGACAGTTTGACAAGCGCTCAAAATGAATTTGAGATTGATTTAGAAAATTCATCAGTACCTGGAGCTAAATATGCAATCAAGCTTACACGATTCAAGTATGGAGAGAATGTGCGTTACA
>ENA-OUOG01002104-OUOG01002104.1-marine-metagenome-genome-assembly--contig:-NODE-2104-length-21427-cov-4.634520_pt1 | contig 21427 bp, 20 predicted proteins | sample MGYA00248635_ERZ508505 | MGnify/ENA primary metagenome ERZ508505 (study PRJEB26176, sample SAMN06267871) | marine metagenome | isolation source: Saanich Inlet, British Columbia, Canada | place: Pacific...
TTTATCAGAAGGCTTTGAGTTCCCCAAATTTAAAGGGGGATCTATTATAAAGTCTCCATTCGTTACAGGATAAACATTACCTATGTTTCCGGTAGGTGGAGTGCTCCTTCTATCCGAATAAACAGTTCCAGGAGGTTGTGAAAAATTATTGTCAGGAGATCTGAGTTCTCCCCTTGAAGAAACAATACTAGGTTCATCATAAACCTTGTCTCTATCTAGATTTCCTGGTGAAAGATTATCGGTGTTATAAACATCGTCATTCAGTTGAGGGGAATAACTACGATCAGGTACACCAAGGTCACTGCCGGGTACATCAGGATAAACATCACCGCCAGGATTTGGATATGCTCTATCAGGTACACCAAGATCATTTCCAGGTACATCGGGATAAACATCACCGCCAGGATTTGGGTATGCTCTATCAGGAACACCAAGATCATTTCCAGGTACATCAGGGTATGCATCACCACCCGGATCAGGGTATGTCCTATCAGGTACACCAAGATCTGAACCAGGTACATCAGGGTATGCATCACCACTAGGTTGTGTATAAACCCGGTCAGGTACACCAAGATCATTTCCAGGTACATCAGGGTATGCATCACCACTAGGTTGTGTATAAACCCTATCGGGTAAACCAAGGTCGGATCCAGGTACATTCGAATAAACGTCATCGTTAACTCCTGGATATGCACGGTCGGGTACTCCTAAATCAGTACCCGGTACATTTCCATATACATCAGTAGGAGGTACCGGAGAATATACTCTTTCTGGTGGACCTCCTTCTCCAGCAGTCTGTGGATTAGGTAGGTTTCCTTTAAAAATATTATCTATGCCAGTTTCAGAAGCTCCATTTAGAAAGTTTTGTAAATTACTAAAACCAAAAGAGCCGTTCGAACTAGCAAGATTTGCAAGCTGAGAAGGGTTCAGGGAATATATGTTACCCAAAAGGGATTGGTCTATTCCGCTTAGAGCAGGATCTATAAATTGATTAATTCCTTCGTTAACCAAATCCGAAACTGCATTCGAAACCACGTTCGTGAGTGCCTCCTGACCAGCTCCTATTATACTTTCCAGAGAAAGGGTATCGTCACCAAGCTCTTGGTAGCTAGACCTATTCTGATCCCAAGCATCGGCAACAACCAAAGGCTTTTTGTCTCCTCTTATGTTTGGATATTGGCTTTTAGTTCTAACTTTACCAACATGAATTTTAAAAGACTGTGTTTCCGGATCTGCAGAGCTAGATCCCATATCAACAGAACTTTTTAGGGGTGTACTTTCACTGAAATCAAATTCACACTGGCTACACTCATAAATCATTACAGGCTTAATACCTGATTGATCAGATTGATTCTGGAAAGCTTGAAGATCATTACTTAGTCCGGACCCGCTAAACACGTTATTAACAAAGGAAGAGAAGGATCCACCTTCACCACCAGGGGTAGGATTTTCAGCACCAAGATTAAATCCATCTACGCTTAGACCACCTCCTTCAGAGGGAACTACAGAAGATCCAGGATTTCTATTAGTGGTAAGTAAAGAGCTAAGATTATCAATTGCTCCTAAAGCTGTACTTGAAGCTGTTAATCTGCTAGTTTTAAAGAAATTCCTTATTTCAGTTACAAATATCCACATAGTGAACTTCCTAAGGTTTCTAGGAACTAAATACCTCATATTATCAGCATCAAATGTAGCTTTATCGTATAGATCCGCAAGTGCAGACATTCTAAGGTTAATTGACTCTAGACAATTAAAGGTAAGTGTTTTATCCTGTGTTCTTTGACTTGAAAACCTATCTAATCCCTCTTGGTCCTGAAATCCTCCCTTTACTATCTTATCTAGTTGATCAAGTCCGTCAACAGATTGGAAAAACCAGGGGGAGTTGGTATTAATTTCCTGGAGAAGCTTTTGAAATTGTCTCATTGCATTCGCTCTCTTTCTAGTATTACTACCAGGAAAGTTAGCTTCCCTTTCTAATAAGTAGTTATAGGCAGAATAATAAGTGACATCGCTTTCCCTCAAGTTGTACTGAGGCTGTCCAAATGGATTGCTTAAATTGCTTGCCGCTCCTGCACCAGCATCTAGAGTATAATTTTTTGCTCTCAGCAAAGGACTTGGGGCCCAACCATAATCAGGATTTACTGGTAATATCCCAAAATCGAATACAACCTTAAATCCAAGATATGTTGGATCTTCATTTCTTCCAGAGTTGGAAAGGTTAAATCCCTTGAGGAATAGACTTCTATTTTTATCTGTAGCTTTAATTCCCATAGGGGATGTTTGTTTTTTTTATATTTATCCAGTAATAAGATTAATTGGGAAAAATTTAGGGAAAGTTCCAGCACTATTGAGTGTCCATTCCCTTTTATTTAGATATAATACCTGGTACATACCTTTAAGTGTATCATATTTGGTCTCCATAGCACTTACAACATAGTTACCAGAAAGAAATCTGTCCAGAACTGGGTCAGTATCACTTTCTTGTTTTTTGTCATTGGAAACACCTGTATTTTGCTTTCTCAATCCCTGTTCGTTTGCATATATTAAAACCGGTAATCCCTGCCCTCTGTATATTCCACCGTAATAACCAGCAAGTTCTATCTTGAGTGTGAATTTACCAAGATCCTCATTATTAAATTCATTCTGTATAAGTGCCTGTATAAAATTCTCGTGAACACCACCACCGTTATCAGAACTATTTAATGAGCCGTACCAAGATTTCCTTACTTCCTTCTTATACTCATCTTCTCTTGCTCTACCTTTTTGGAAAATTTGATTCACTCCGACGGCTTCAGATGTACCAGTCTCTATTGTATATTTGACATATTTTTCCGCATTGCTTTTTTCCGGAACTATAGATTCATCGTAAAATTGTACTTCCTGTACATACCCATAATGGTTTGAAACGTTTCCAGACTTAGACAATAATGTATAATTAAGAATATAAAAAGGTAAATCCCCCGATCCCTTTTGGTTGGTAAGTACAAGAGGCATTTCCTGCATATCCAAATTTGTTCCCTCTATAAAAGTATCATTAGCAGTATCTCCACCCCTAATGACCATCACATTCTGTACATAGTCATCAGCGGTTATCTGGTTGTTCATATTAACAAAGGTTAAATTGTAATATGGGTCTATCCAACATTTATAAAAGCTGTTGTCATCTTTATAGGATCTTTCCGTTACCTCATTTATAAAGTTATAATAGGAGAAGTTTGGACACACCCAAGTCATCGAATCATCTAGACCAGAATCATTTGAAGAAAAACCAAGATCCAGATCCTGAGACACGTCAAATAATGTATCGTATGAGGTATTATCTCTGAATGCTTTAGAAACTTCGGAGTACAAACCAGGAATTCTGGTTTCACAAAGTATATTAAACCTGATGCTCCTTCCTTCAGGGTCCTCAGACTGAGAAGAACTAACATTTAATATGTTAAAGTCCATTCTAATAGGTTTATATACGTCCTCTCTAGACCTAATGTAAATAGAAGCAATGTCTCCATCTTTCGGATAATTCACACTTATAAAGAGTGGATCTGACATAGTGAAGCCAAACCTAACGGTTGGCAAAAAATTGGTCTGTGTCATTTCGAAATAATCCATGTACTGTTCCACGTAATATCCATTGATAAAAACCACAGGTCTATATGCACCAAATGATTTATCGTCGGTATCGCTAAACAACGGTACTCCTTTATTCTTATCACCAGTTCTATTAGGAACAACAAGCTCATCAAGTCTAATGCTAGTTCTTGAAAAGTTGTTGATTATAATCTGCTCTGATGCCATTTTTAAATATTAGCGTTTGGGTTTGGCGATGCATTACTAACATCAGGTGCTAGTCCAATAACAGCATTAGTTCTTACTGTTTGTCTATCACCATCTTGCATTACGTTAGGTGGAAGTATCTGTGGTGCTGGATTTTTAGCATTCGCTCTTTTTGCAAGAAAATCTTTTCTTGAATCACTCACTGCAAATTTCTTCTGCTCCTGAGAGTTTCTAAATTTACTATTCGGATTATTGCTAGTGTCATTTAGACTCAATGATGCTTCCTTGGCAGAGAATAATGAATCAACAGATTTTGTAGTTGGTGCTGCAATAACATCACCTTCGTCTACTGCAAATGGGTTAGTAATTCCATTAATTTTTAAAAGAGTTCCTGTATATTTCATATCACCATATACACTATAAGCTACAAGATCCATTCGCATCTGCTGATCATCCTTCACGACAAGATAGCTCTTAAATCTAACATCCGAGTTTCTATAAGAAATACTAGATCTAGTAAGATCCCATATACCATAATTTCTTTCCTGCTGGGAGGAATCCGGATTAAATATGTTTTTATTGTTACCTAAAATATCAATCTGAAGCATAATAAATTTATTTTTATGTTGGAGTAGCTCCTGTTTTTGCAGCATTTGCTAAAGGATCAACCGAAGTGGCGTCGTTAACAAGAGTTTGTACCGTTGTACCGTCAGCAAGTCCTTGGTTAAATATAGATTGATTATTAGCGTAGGTAGGAATTGCACTCTGATAAAGTCTACCATCTCCTCTATTAAACATGCTTTCTATTTCTCCTCTTTCTCTATCCCTTCCATGTTTTAAAGTAAATTCAGCAGTTATCTCAGTCGGGAAATCATCGGGACCCAAAACCTCGCTAAATTCTATAGAAACACCTTCGCATATTAAATTACCTATCATAGCAATAGGGTTCATCGGATTACCAACAACTAGATGCCATTCCCCAGTAGGAGCTCCGGTTTGAATAGCAACAGGGAGCTGTATATTACTGATGAAATCATCGGCTAAAGAAAATGCAAGTATATTACCAATGCCAGAATCGCTATCTATTAATTTAGCAATAGAACCCATATCATTCGCAGCAAGTTGTTTTACAGAACTCTGAAGACTATTTACTGCTTCGTCTATTGCATTTGCTGAATCTTTAAGCTGCTGGGATTGAGGATCATTCATTGTTTCTCCGTCGGGATCGGCAAGAAATTTAATAGCGGTCTTCGTCCACTTAATGGGATCTGAATAAAATGATCTTAATCCCTCATCACCTCCGGGAAATCCTATTGTCGGAAAAGAGTTATCATACCTTATATCAGGAGTAAGGAATTGACCATAGTTCGTACCAATCGAAAGCATATTACCAATTATGTCAATCATGGCAGCTTTTGTGTTGACCTCACCAACAGAGGTAAGCTCGTAATGGAACTTTAACTTTATTGGGCTTTCACCAAAAGTTAATCCCCTTCCTCTAACCCAAGTTTTGTCAATAGTATCTACGGAAACAAATATGAAATCAGATAGAGGTCCACCGTCCGTTATCATCTTATCACGAAGTGCAAAATTAATCTTAGGTATAGTAACTTCCTGTCTACCGCCATCAGTTGCAGCAACTGCTAAATTGGCAACATCTCCAAGTTTTGCTAATAGCTCTCCTGCTCCAGCTCCTGATGCTGCTCCAGCAAAAGCTCTACCGAGGACGCTCTTAAAGAATCCTTGATCAAATCCCTTTTGATATTTTACATCATCCTGTGTTTTTGGGTCCCATTCGAGACCTGCAGAAAAGCTAATCACATCACTTAAAGTATTATCGGTATTTCCTCCCCACCAGGTAATTGCCTGTGCTACCGGTCTACCAGCACCCTGCTTTTTATACAGATCACTAGCTAAAAGTTGTTCAGGAATAGAAAGATTATCCCTCATAGGAGCTGGAAATCTTCTAAGTGTTATCATATAGTTATTTGGGATAGAACCATAATATTTGCAGTAGAGGAAATCTTTCCAGTAATATGGTGCAGAAGCTCCGCCTAATATAAGAGATTTGTTTCCTCTAGTACTATTATTACCACTATTGTCACTTCCTTCGACTCCTACGGAAGAATCAACAGCATTTAATGTTTCCTGTGTAATTCTTACTAACTGTCCTGCTGATGGATTTTTACTAGCTCCTCTTCCGGTTACACTGGAAACAGAAGATATCGATGAGTTGAATTCCCTATTCTCCGATTTATAATACTCCTTTATAAAAGTATTTTGGTTGTTACCAAAAGAATATAGGAGAAACTGTCCATATTTTTGATCATCTTTGCTATAGAATCCACCATTATAAAAAAGAGTCCTTGCGGTAGGACCTTTTTTTGGATTAACAGAGCCAAGGTTAGATAATCTGCCGGTAAGTTGTGCAGATGCACTGTCGAGCTGAGCTTCCCTAGAACCATGGACTTGACTATTGGAAGTAAGCGTACCCCCTTCTCCAATATGAGCATAACCAGAAAGACGTCTGGTTAACCCCTCGGTAGCAGAAACCGCCCCGGTTTGTGAATTCCTGTTGTTCGTACTCATTTAAATAGTAAAAGATTTTTTTTACTCCATCTCGATAGTGAACTCAAATACCTCATCCATTTCTTCATCTAAGAAATACTCAAGATTCTTTATGAATCCATCTGAGACATTTTTGTACACAACCAAGATGTCGTTGCATCTTGTACTATATATTCCCTGTGTGATTTTCTTCTGAACTGCGTAGTTGATTACAAACTCGGATTCCATAGAAAGATCATCTATATCGTATCCGAGGTCCCTTATAATCTTACCGATATCAACTATATAATAGGTTTTATCAGAGCAGTATTTTTTTTTAGCTTCCTTTAGGGACCTTGGGGTTAAAAAAAATCTTATTTCTGGTAGCTCTTTACTCATTCTCGTCTGGTTGGTTTTCGTTCGATGCTTGAGGTGATTTTACTTCATCTAAAAAATCAAACGAACCAGTACTTAGACCAATTGTTTCGGTTACATCAACCGAGTCATCAGGTTCCAATTCATTTATTAAAGATTTTTCGTTTTCTATTTCCTTATCTTTAGCAGCAGAAATTTGATTATTCTTAACCTGCTCAAGGTGTTGTAGGTGAATCTGCTTACCCATTTGTTGGGACCTCCTAATTCTTTCTATTCTTTCTTCGGGGGATTCATTCTTCTTTATATAACCAAGCTGTTTGGCCATTTGTCTTCTTTGTCTTCTAGATAAACTCATTTCGCTGTAAATTTAAATCCTTCCTCGTCTCCTTGTTCTTTTGAACCTTGTATATCTATACCAAGAACATACTTAAATAATTTTAAGAATAACCCAGGGATAAAAATATCCTTCGCTTTCACAACATCGTTAGCGGGGATAAAATTAAATTCCATCTCTTGCTCTTCCTGGCTTCCGTCTGTAGTTGCCACGCCTTTCTCTAATCCAGTTACATCGACTGCAAAACAAGGTTGTTCGTGATCCACAAATTTTGAAGATGTTACTGATCCTAAATAATACCATCTTTCATTTTCTAATGCTTTAAATCCGCTTTCTTCTTCCAACTCTCTTTTTGCAGTCGTTAAAAGATCAGGATCTTCGTCATCGCTAGTTCCAGTAATCAGGGACATACAGTAACCACCTTCTCTAAAAGGGTTTTTTTCTTTCAGTATACCAACTGCTAAAGGTAATCCCTGAGAGTCAGAAACAAATGGCATAACAACAACATTCATAAATGTCGGAACGACACCAACTCTTCCGTCTCTCTCAACCACGTTTAAATTTGGGGATTCGAAAAGTACTTTATTATTCTCCATCTTTTTCTGTGCTATTTGCTAATTTTTTATCATCCTTAGATTTACTAGTAGATTTTTTAGTAGATCCATAGTATGAAGAAATAGATTCTGCTAAAGCAGCTCTTATATCTTCAATGTCAATTCCTTCTGTAATATAGTTAGTAATCTCAGAATCTGCATCATCGAAAGAGCTAATTAAAACACCATATAAGCTTTTGGGTGGAAGGTTAAGATTTAAACTAATATTGACATTAACCCAATTCTCCTTTTGCTTCTTAAGTAATGTATATATCGGTGATTCCTCGACCTCAACCGATGACACAACATTTTTAGCTTGTTGAGGCTTAACAGGTTGTTCTATTTGGGCTACGTTTAAAATAGGGTCTTGTGTTTGTGGATTCAAAGAATTTAAATTAACCTTAGCTGCAGGAAATTTATCCATATATTCATCCAGCAATTCAAGGTTAATTCTACCACCACCTTGGAATGTTACAAAATTCATTCCTGTACTTTCGTCAGAAACTATGTCTTCAAACCTTTCTGCGTTACCCATCTTATCGCCTTTAGTCCACATAAAGTCGCTTTTTTGAAGCTCCTCTTTTAGTTCAGGGATAGTTTTTTCAGTTAAATCCATCTTTTTTTTCTTGTTAAAGATCCTTTTCAGCCATTTCATAAGTCTATCAAAATAAATTATGCGATAAGTAGCTAACAGATACTGTAAGCGATTCACCGAATAGCATCATTAAGTTTAGATTTTATATGAGAAAAATGGGAAAGTGTTCCGGTCTAGGTCTACTGAGAAATGAATTTAGATCTAGCATCCGTGTACATCTCTTCGATGTGATTAGATGGGATAGTATTCTCGAGCATTTTCATGATTCTTTTTAGCTCCTTTCTCTCTTCCAGGTGTCTTTCTATTTTTTCTTTAGAGTCACCCTCTTGATTTTTCCAGGTATGGTATTTGAAAAGCTTCATTAAGTGATCAACAAGATCCCTTTGTGAATCTTCAGAATTGTCTTTTTCTATACACACATTAAGTAAATACCTGTCGATTGGATTCTTGCCTATTTCGCCAAGTGAATCGTGTTTACATTCAAAATTTCCACAGGGTGTTCGATATACACAGTTAAATCTATTACCCTTTCTCTTGATTTTCACCAATGGATGTACAGTATCTGCATTTAGATAAACCCTGAAGTTTTTAACCAGATCATCCGGTGTTTCCTTCTCAAGTTCGAATTCCATACCATTATCCAAGAATCCAGTAATTTCAAGGGGAGATTGTGTATCAAAGTCTTTAACATCATCAGGAATACCCAGGTAATCAGAAAGTATATTTACGTCCTCTTCCAGAGAGTTCATTCTTTTCCCCAATTTTCTATACTCTCCAGAGATGTAATCCTCCCAAACTTTACTGAAAGAATCCATATTAGCTGGTGTTTTAAACCAATTCATATTGGTATCAAAGGTAATTGTATCAAAACCTGGTTGGGTTGCTATATGCATACATTTTTTAGGGATCGAACATTTATTTCCATTCATTTCAAATGTACAGTTATCGCCCTCTTCTACCCTTTTAAGGTTAATATGCGGAACAGCAACTCGGAATTTCACCTCGCCACCTGGCAGTGGTCCAATCATGCCGACATCCTTTTTACTGATATGGCTTGATTCGTTAACCGAAACAAATTGTGAAAAATATAATGCTCTGTTATTCATACTCACCAAATAGTATTTCTACTCTAAAATCTTTTACGTTCATAGATTTTCTCATATCAACTCTAGCTGAACTGGGAGCACAAGGAATAAGCTTAGTTCCTTTCTTTATAATAACAGATGGTATTGGCATATTTGTGCCAGGTACTAGATCAAATTCAAATTCCTTTTGCTCATTAGGATAATCATCAACTTTTATTTCAAGTTCTATATTATCCACAGCAAAATCAAGATCGTCTATACCATCCTTACTTCTAATAACAGAAACCTTATATTCCACCTCAAATTCCAAAGAATCAACATCGGAAATTTCGGGAGGTCTATTTACAACCTCCACATCCAAATACCCAAGCTCTACAGTAAAAGTAAATTCGCTACTAACGTTATTTGATTTCCCAGAGCTAAAGGAACCATAATCATAAATTCTTGACATTTCTTTGAACGGCTTTTTTTATGTATTATATATCTTTTATGAAAAGAGGTTCTTTAAAAGTTAATTACTCGGACAGGATCACAATATATAGATTGTATTTACGAATATAATTTTACTCACCATGAAAAACATCAAACCTACATGGTTTATCGAACACCCGATCGATCAAGAGCATAAGCAATACATCTTATTGGACTTCTTACAGAGCGTCAACAAAGACATAGAAGACGAGGATGTGTATTACCCTATAAAAAAAATATTCTCAATGATAAAAAACCTTACGTCTGTTAAGGTTTGGCTGGAGGATAAGATTAAGGAGATACCAAAAGACACAGCTAAAAACATTAGGGATATAATAGAAAGAACTGAGAGGTTCAAGCTGAATCCAAACGAAAAGGCGGAACTTTTGGAAATCATAGATTCTTCATTGGGTATACTTTATAAATATGCCGATATGGGAATGAGTCTCTGGAGAAACATAGAGGGTAGAATAAAAACATTCGATATACGGGAGAAAGGCGAGGTCGCAGACGATTTCGGCATTCTAATCCTAAGGAACATGGCTACCGATCATGTTACAGTCTATTGGTGGCAGCTAGGCAAGACCGACGCTGGATCGATAGGTACAATAATGAAAAGGGTAAGATTATCCAATGACTACTTCTCAATGTCGTATGAATTTTTAATTCACGAGACTTTGGAGTCAATTGGGCTAAGGGAAATTGATCCAAGGGTAACTGTAATGGAGATATTTGAGGATTTTAACGAAGACTCGGTGACTCTTAAAATAGCAAAGGAGCTATTCATAAGAGAAATTGGTGAGGGAAAGACAGAAAAGAATTAGCTTATTGCGATTCCTTCCAAACGTTATCTATTAGCGAAATTCCCTCATGCTGTCTAGCTAGCCTTTCTTTTATTATACCAAATCTAGGATATCCCAATCTCCAGAATACCTCGTTAAACCATATATCTGGGCTATCCCAACTAAATTTTTCAATTGCATCCATTATCATACTCCTCGAAGATTGAGGGATAACTACACAATGTGCAAGTATTACTTTATTGGTAACATAAAAGTCCGGAAAATTCTCATCATATCCAACCTCGGGGGATTGTAAAACACCATTAACAAATCTTGATCCGAGTGAAAGATAACGTATATCATTGGAGTTGCAAAAATCTATACCCCTCTGTAAGGATCTTACAAACTCATCATGTGTTGATTCAAGCACACAGTCACATTCGCAAAGTACAAGAGCATCTATATCATCTGAAAAATTATCAAGTATTGCCTTCTTGAAAGAATTAAAGGCACCAAAATGTCCAGGTCCATGGTTGGTCGAATCTGATTGGGTAAGAGCAGGGACATCTTTCCAGCCTTCCCCACGGTACCTTAGATTAACCTGTTTTATATAATTTATCCCCATATCACCTAGAGGCAAAAGAGATTTTACTGAGGCAACCTCTCTAGGTTCTCCTGGTTCTGTAAGAATATGTACTAAATTAACATTCATCGTTTCGGGTATAGTATTTATAGCAAACAAAAAAGACAAGTTTCAAAAGAAACCTGTCTTAAATTATTTTACCGAAAATAGATTTTAAAAATCTCCCAACTTTCGAATACTGAACGATTCATTGACTGCAGATTCTCCAAGTGCACTAGAAAGGGTTTGGGCAGAATTAGGTGCATTCGCTATGGATGGACCAGCATTTGCTATATTATACTCTCTATCTCCGTCTGCATTATAGCCAGGTACTTCGATTCCTGCTTTTTCCGGATTGAACACAGCATCAGCATACCCTACAAAGTCGTAAGCTGGTTGTCTCTTTATCTTATGCAAACCGGTTTTACCTGGGTCACTATCTTGATTTTCCGCAGAAAATGGCTTATATGTTTCGTCGTGGACCTTGTTTTTAAATTGGTCAAAATCCAAAACCTCTCTTTTTGAAACGTCGTTTAAATTCATAATAGATGTATTTTTATTGTATTGTTCTTCCAGTACCCAATCCCATTGATTGCATAGATTGGCTATTACCTAAAAGGCCACTTAGAAAATTATTAACCAGATCACCGCTGTCTGACCCACCGGTATCAACATCGATGTCTTTACTTTTAACTACTCTTTCTATACCACTAGAAACTTTCGATCTCTCCGATGGTGATAATGAGCTGGTAAAATCAGAGGTGCTAATTGGCGGAAAGCCATTAAAAGCTTGCATGTATAGGGAAACGAGTGTTTCTCTAAAGTTTTCAGTTCTTGCACGGTTGCTCAACATTTCAGAGATTGTTCTATAGATCCACCCATCAGGTTCTATCTTTAAATCCTCCGCTATTCCGTCCAATCCTTTTTCCGTCAGAAATTCTATGGTTGCATCAGCAAGTTTAGGTGCAAGATAAGAAGAATTGACTTTACCTGCAAATATGATTTTTGTTAGATCTGCAAGGGGTATTTGCTCTACAAAGTTTTGCACAAGCTTACTAAATATAGATTGCTCGTTTATACCAAAGAAGGAAAGTAGGTATGCAGAAACCTTTCCCTTTATAACGTCAGAAAATCCAGTACCTAGCGATCCGAAGATACCATCATACCAAGCTTCATTCAAAGAAGGTTCTTGTGAATTTTTAAAATCGCTAAAAGATTTTATTTTGTTATCCATTTGGAGCTTTTTTCTTTATATATCGCTCCTATAAATAAATTATTGATTACCAAGAAAAAGTTCTATTGCTTTCTGTCTATATGCAATTTTATCTTCTTTTATCTTCGGGTTCTTAAGAGCTAGCTTCGGTCTGTTAATAATACCATCAGGTAGCAAAGGTGAAAATGCGTCCTTTAGTATTTTTTTATCCTTTCTCCATTCAAGGGGAAGGTGTAAAGCAAATCTCACCAGATCAAGGTTAAGGAAAGGACTCCTTAACTCTAATGTATGTGCCATTGACATCTTATCTAAACGAGGGAGATGGTAATAGGATAATTCATCAAAAATATCTGATTTTTGGGAATCGTATTCGTGTATTCTTTTGTACCCTCCAAATAACTCATCTGCACCATCACCAGAAAGAACTATTCGATAACCGCCAAACTTCTTAACTGCATCAAACAAGTGATACTGTGGTATTACAGAACCTAGATCGATAGGACTCTCGTTCCATTTTTTATAAATTTCAGAATTTTTAGATTCGTCCATGTTATAATCAAGGAAAGATACATCCTTATCTAAATGTGAAGCAAGGAGATCAACAAATTCTTTTTCTCCGTTTTCTATACTAAACCATTTAACATCCGCTCCTATTTCATTAAGTATAGCGGCAATAATAGATGAATCCAGACCGCCGGATATTAATAGTGAGATTGGATAATTCTTAGAAACAAGTCTATTTCTTACAGACTCAAACATTTTCTCCCAAAGCCAATCTATGTGCTCATCATAACTCTTACCTACGAGTTCTGTAATTGGGTGATCGAATCCTTTGTAATAGTTGGAATAAGTTTTTTTGAACTCAGGAGTTTCCAAATTAAAGGAATAGATATTATTTGGTAATATTCTTTTAATGTCACCATAAGCTGTTCTTTCGTCTGTATTGTATCCCCATTTTCTGACTGTGCTAAAGAAAGAATCATCTATTGGGGAATTGTCGCTCACTAAGGGCTTTATCTCAGAAGCTATTTCACCCATTGAATTATAGTACAGACATTTTCTACCAAGTGGATCTGTGAATGCAATAACATCGTTAGTATTCGAATCATATACTACAATTGCCCAAAATCCATCCCATGTTTGTATAACTGGAGAAAAGAGAGCACAGAACATCTCAAAGCTACCACCTTGATATCTACCGAAAGAATTTGTTAGATATTCTATGTCAGAATCAAATCTATCCTTATCATAATTAAATATCTCGCCGTTAAACAGCAAATAAACTCCGTCTGTCACCTCTATTGGTTGATTCCAATCATCACCATCAGAAGTCTGGATAGGAAGCCTATGGTGGCAAATATTTAGTCCATTTTTTCGAATTACAGTTTTTTCTATTCCTCTATGTTTCATAGAGTCTAGTATATCCTCTCCAGGGGTCTTATTGATTATTATTCCGCACATATTTAAATAGTATCTAGTTTATTTACTGTTGATTCGTCAAATTTATTGTGTATAAAATTGACCTCAACATTATAGGGCTGGTTACAAATGATGTCTCTCAGGGTTTCCATTATTTCAAATTCCTTATTATCTCCATCTCTGAAATCCCAATTATCCTTATTTCTCGGATCGCTGTTTGGGTTAGATCCGGTTACGAAATAAATCTCGCAATTATCAAGCAGACCAAGTTCACCGATCATTTGGAGTTGCTTAGTAGCGTACTCTTCTGTTATTCTACCTGAGAGTATTCCCCAGGTTAAGACTGTCAATATACCACGATCCAATATAAAATCTGGCAAAAGCCCATCCCGGTTTAATTGAAGAAGCATCAGTTCTTTGCCAAGAGCAAACGTATGGGTCTCTCTTGAAGAGTCATCTAGCTCAAGTCTATTAAACCATCCAACAAAATCAAATTTATAAATGGGTAAATTTTTTAAATCAGAGTACTTACGTGCTAAAAACGTTTTCCCCGAATTCCTTGGACCCTCGAATATCTTTACCATATAACCTTACAGTTTGTTGTTTTATGACCTTTTCGTCAATATATTTCGATAGTTTTTCATTTCTGCACAATTTAAGATTATCGTCTATCCTAAATTTACGGTTATAAAATCTAATTCTTGGAAAATGCTGGTCTAATTTACCCCGAAGTATATGGCTATAAATAAGGCAGTTTAGTACATGCTGTTCAGGGCAGCTGTGAGTAAAATCTGCATACGGGTTTGGGTTTGGGAATTTAGTTAAAAGATCCTTATCCAAACACAGTTCCTTATATTCGCTAAAGAATTCTCTAGATCTGTTTGTATTTCTTATTATAATTCTACTCGAAGCAATCTCATAACACTCAGAGACTATATCACTTTCTGTCTGATCTTTTATTATGGCATCAGTTGTGATCCGCTTACCGTGGTTCTTAACCATAGTAGCTGTACCATTCAAAAGAGATTCAAAGGGAGCAAAGAAATCCGATTTATTTGCGTCAAGAAAAAAGTTACAAGTTTCGATCAAATTAGGCCAATCAGTTTGCCAATATTGAGGATACTTAGAAAAGTTACAATCATGATACAATAGGATAGCACCCTCCTCTATTTCACTAAGTGTTTTATCTATTATAAAGGATTTAAAGTCACCACAACCTAGATGATTTAATCCTGGATTAAGAGGGAATTCTCCATCATGGGGGTTACAGAAAGAATCAGAACCTAAACAGTCTTTAATTTTCTCAGGCGTATAGATAATGATATCTGTAAAGTATCCTGACAATAAGGATTTAATCTTGGCGATGTTTGATGACAGATCCTTCCCCTTGTCGTGCGGGTCACCAAGACTACAAAAAGTAAGCAAGTAAATTTTACTGTCTCCGGGCATTATATAAATTCTTTGTCCCTTCTTATAGGGACATTAAAAATATATGTTTCTGCTACTTAGCAAAAGAAATGACTACAATCGAATCTGATATATCAGGAGTGATGTCATTAGCACTAGACATGCACATTCTTTTCGAATGCTTATTTAAGCTTTTAGTTATCGGCTTGATCTTATCTAAGCTAGATTTCATCTTTGCAACCTTTTCTGCATCTGGCGTGGAACCAAGTATAGTTGACTTTAAGATTTCTCTATCGTTTCCTTCCTGCAGAGTATCCGTGTTAAAATAAGCTACTTTTTCAGAACTCATTCTACCATTTTTACCCAAAGATCCATTTCTTTTAATCTCCGAGATCATCTCATCCTCGCTCATATTTAATTCCTCACAAAGCTTTGAAATTGCAGGTACCCAAGATGTATCAGATTTAGAATACGTCATTAGTGGAGAAATAAGAATAGCAGTATTGTAAAGGGATCTTAATTCTTCAGGATTAAGCTTTGAAATATTATCATTACCGATTATACCCCTAATGCTTTCCGTGATTTTTTTCATCGATGAGGGTCTTAAATAACCACAAGAGATTTCTTCCTTGTTTGAAACGAATGATTCCTCTAGGCCTTCATATATTGTACAGATATCATCTAATTTTTCATCTCTAGATACTTTACAATTAGATGTCATGACATCATCTATAACTTTCGATTTTATATCCGATGAGACACCACCAAGATTTTTCCAGTATGATGTGTACCAATTACCGAATTTATCAACATCTTCATTATCTTCTCCTGCTATAGATTTATACTTATTCCAGTTACATGGCTTATTCATGTTTGAAGAAAGTCTTTTGGTAGCGTATAAACCACCTTTACCGTCTTCATCTTCAATAAAGAAGAATGAAACGTTTTTATCTCCAGATATCGCCTTTGTCCATGCATCTATAAATTCAGGCGGACAAGATCCTTTAAGTGTACCATCTTCTCTTAAGAAATCCTCAGCCTCAGCATTTTTATTATAATCCTTAGTTCTGAGGAGTTTTGCCAGTGATTCTGCCATTAAGGCTTCGGAAGTTTTTGGGTCTACCATTGAATTATTATCTTCCTCAAGTTCTTCGCTGTATACACCGATCTTACTTTCGATATCAGCAGGGTCAATATAGGTCATAGCTTCCATAAGCTTTATGAAATCTAGTCTGCTAAGAGCAACCGATGATTCATTCAAAGAAGTGTATGATTCTCTTAATTTTGAAATAGCATCTCTAATAGCATCCTTGTTTTCGGTAGATATCTGATCTAGCTTTAGGATAGCATCCAAAAGTGGCTTATCTATCTTTCCACTCACTTCCTTGTTTCCAAGAGATGACTGGATTGACTTTATAGCAACGCTGGTCCCAGACTCAAATTTACCATTTGCTCCGCCTCTTGGATCTAATAGATTTTTAATCGGGACGAAAGCATCAATGAGGGCCTTTTGAATTGAGGTAATTATACCAGATCCCTTTAGCTTAGCATCAGAATCTCTGTCACCCATTTTCAACGGAAAAACCCTATCATGCATTTTAGTTTCTTTATCTTCTAGATCCTCTCTAACCTTTACCTCTATAATTCCCTCTTCGGTGTTTGCTTTAGTAACCTGGTCAAGAGCATTGGTCATAATTTCATTAAAATCACCAAACTTGTTTGCAAGATCATCATCTTTCATAATTTTAGCCATTGCCATCTCCATAGCCTTAACCTTATATTGGTTATATTCTTGAGACAAAGAATCAGATTTTTTTTCTAACTCAGCAAGAGACTTTCTTTCATTATCGCTAAAAGATGCCTTGTTACCATTGATAGCAGAAAGCTTTTGACTAAGGGTTGTAAAAAGCCTATGCCAATCTCTTCCATATCCAGACTTTGCATCTTTACCCTTAGAGTCAGTCATAAGGTTCATTAGAATAACGTTTAAACGATCTATTCTACCGGGAAATCCGATTACCATAGATTCATTCAGCTTTTTCTCGTAATCCTCTGCAACACCCTTTACAGAAGCAATTAGTTTCTTGGAGGCAGACTTAAAGTACTCTACACATTTTGCTTCCAATGAGGGATCAAGCTCTACCATTCTCTTTATAGCATCAGCAACAATATTTATTGAGTCGAGATACATCTTTTTAAGAGGTGCAAGAACAGGATCTGCTATTTCCATATCACCGCAGATATCTTTTATCTTCGCAACCAAACTCTTAACAGATGTTGAATCCATTACGGAAGTAAGACTCGTAGAAAAAGTAGAAAATTTCCTATTTCTATTAGAAGCAAGATCAAATGATATTTTCTTGTAAAGCTCTAGTAATGTGTTAACACTGATCTTTAATGCATTATCAACATCTTGATTTTCATAAAGTTTAAAAGTGTCTACTGAAATCTGATTAGCGATCAGATTGTTTTTTAAATAATTGTTGGCCATCTTAATAAATATTTGTGTTATCTCCAGAATTAGCTTTAGCATCCATAGCGTTAGCAAGTGCATTGAGTAGTCCAGGCATTTGACCGGTAAGTCTAGCCTGATTCCTTATACTCGCTGCTTTATCTTTTAAATCTGTAGCTTCTTTTTGTTTTGCAATTTCTTCAGCTATTTCTGACTGCTTGTCATTAACGTCAGCCTTAGCTTTAATTAGATCCTCATTTACACCTTCGAAAATTGGAAACTGATTAAGCTTAGTAATTAAATTAGGCATATCTTCTAGCTATTGTTATTTTTGTTCGTAGGTCTCTTACCTGCTTCATTAAGGTCTCTCTCAATTCAGAGATACCTTTTTTAACTTCAGATTTATCAAGACCTTGTCCTTCCAGTCTATCTCTTTCAGTATCGATAGTTGCATACCTTTCATTTCTTTCGGTCTGCATAGCCTTTATTAAAGAACCTATCTGGCTTTTTTCCAAATCTTGCACGAATTTGGTAAATTGAGGTGCATTCATAGAAAATATAGGATCCATGGAAAAGTTAGATCCGGATATAACATTAGATGTTTTATTCTCTCCCCTTTCGATAGTGGAGGATTTAGCAAGCTCGAGCTTACCAAAACTTTCTCGGAATTTATCATCCTTTGCTTTAGCATCTAAAGCTGCTTTTCTGTACTTATCATAAAGTTCATTAGCAACACTATCATTAGTAAGTCCCTTAGCCATTTTATAAAGCTTTTCTGCTAAATCAGCTTCGAGCTCAGACTTCTTAAGATTCCAATATGAAACCAATCTCGAGTTGCCATCAACTAGTTTTTCCACCTTGGCATCTATTTTCGAGATGTCAGCTTTTTTCTTTTTATCTAGTGCAGAAATGAGTTTTCCGTTTCTATCTATCAGTCTCTCGAGCTTCTTAGCTTCTGCGGGATCGCTTTTTGTTTGTGCTTTCTGGATTTCCAAAGAATCTATATCAGTTTGTATATCGTTCCAATCCTTAGAATATTGATTTTCTATAGAACTTATATCCGAAAGTAAACCATCTATTTTAGAAACTGCTCCGCCAAAATTTGAGCTCAGCCAATTTTTAACCTTATCGAGACTTGAATCCTTCTCGTTAATGTCTTTTCTTTCCCACTCTTTAAATTTTAAAAGCATCTTATGAAAGTTTTTTTATTAAATTACCAATCTTTTTTAGAGTAACATCTGATTTTATATCAAGAACTTCTTTAGTTATACCAGATCCTGCATCGTTACCATCAGAGATTGCTGAACCTATTTTACTAAACAAGTTAGTTAGAGATGATTCACTATCCAAAGATTTTTTATTACTTATTGCGCTAGAGTAAACGCTATATAAATTATCAAGAGCATCAACCTCATTAGCTTTATCAACCAAATCGCCAATACCCTTAGATATCTTACCAGAAGACTTTACTTCTTCATATGAAGGGGCTTTTGCTAAAAAGGACTTTAGCTCAGAAAGAATCTTACCCATCTCTTTACGAACATCAGTGGATTTTTCTTTGGTCCTTTCTTTAAGGGCATTTATAACACCAACGTCCTTATTCAATATCTTTTTTCTGATCGAAGCCATATCACCAAGTTCGCTACTCTTCATCTTGGATTTTTCCTGTGCAGTAGATTTTGCTTTCTTTATAAGATCTTCCGCTTTTTTGGAAATTGCATCAAACTTATCTTTTGCCTTTGCTACATCCTTTGGGGTTTCAGCTTTTTTCTTAGCATAATCATATTCGAACTTTGCAAGCTCATATTTATCATCCATTAAACCTGCCTCGTAGTATTCCTTTCTTCTCTGCTTTTTACCAACAGCTTTTTCCAGTAGTTTAAGACCTTTATTCATCTGTTCTCTTTTAAGCTTAACGAATGCTCGGAATTCTTTTTTCTTACGGTCTATCTGATTTGATATTCTCTTAATCTCGTTTCCTGATCCACCACTTCTCCTTAGGGTTTCCATCTTTTCTTCAAGATCCAGAATGTCATCATCTAGCTCGTATTCTTTCTTTACAAGATCTTTCTGTATATCCAGATTACCTTTTCGTATCGTATCTATAATGGAAAGCTTAGAAAATGCACCGAAAATTGTTTTCTCAGCACTATTTTTAAGGGTATCTAAAACCTTGCCTTCGTTTAATTCATAATAGTCCATTAGCATCTCTGCATAAAGAACCTGATCAACATCCTGGGAAAGGTCTCTCTCCAGTAAAAATTGATTATGTGCTAGTATTCTTTTCATTGTGCAATCTTCAGATTTATTCTATATATCCACCAACAATAAAAAAACCCCAGGCAATTTATGCCTGGGGTTTAATATTAGTATGTACTAACTACTGATTAGGATAAACCTCCAGTAGGTACGTTTACGTGGAAACATACGTACATAGTTTCTGGGTGGAATCCAGCCTCAACTAATGCGTAACGAGACTTAACCGCAATCTTAGGAGACATAGTACCTTCAGAGATTGTTTGGATAGACTCAGCCATCATGTAAGGCATGAACTTAAGTCCTGGTTCGTCATCACCACCTTTTCTTCCAATTAACACTCTGTTGTCATTGAACTTCATGTTCTGATCAACATAAACAGTCATACCTGCAAGAGAACCTACTGGGTAAAGAGTACCGTTATTTTGAGTTAATGTGTTAGAGAAAGGTGCAAAAGTGAACTGAGATACATCTTGTAATGCACTTGCAACGTTAGCGTTAGTAACGATAAAGTTAGCAGGACCTCTTCTTCCTCTGTTAGCTACTACGTTAGCACCAGCTAAGATTCTAGAGAATAATCTTCTCTGAAGAGTAGACAAGTTCTCGTATCCTCCACTAGCAGGACCGTTTGTAGCTGCAATAGTTACAGCAGTATCTGATTTACCAACATACGAAGGTACAGTGTAAGATGCAGTACCACCGATAACCAAGTTCAAGTTCAAGTTTTGTCCTTCTGTAGCTAAGAACTCAGAGTGGTTAGACCAACCAAGTGCAAATGCTCTAGAAAGGATGTGCTTGTTAATAGCTTGAGATACTTCGTTAACCAATGCGTTCTCGATCATAGAAATTACGTCGATACCGAATTGCTTGTTAAGATCTTGGATCTGCTCAGTAGTTACTGAAGCAGCTACTTGGAAAGTATCAGCTTCAACGAACTTAGTGAACGTTGATAGACCCATTGACTGGTAGTAGTTTTCTTCACCTACACCTCTTAACATTGGGTTGTAAGTTTTAGTACCGTCTACGAAAGGACCTTGGAAATCTTGGTCGTTGTTAAAACCAGCACCAGAGAATCCTTGGATATGATCTTCAAGAGCTTTAACTAATTCTGCTCTAGCAGTTGTAGTACCAGCTTGTGCACCATTTACTGCAGTACCAATTTTAGTAGAACCGCCGTCGATTACAGCAGCTACAGTTTCACCTGCAGTTAAGCCTACAACCTTGAAGATTGGGAATGCATCAATTCTGGATAGACCAACAAACTCAGCAGTGATATAAGCACTAGCTGAAGAAGCGTTAGTGATGTAGTAAGTAGTACCTACTGCGAAATCTCCTGGGTAATCAGTAGCTGGAGCAGTCAATTGTACCTTGATCATAGATGGTGCAGTTGCTAGTGCATCTGCTGCCGTAGTACCAGCACTTGTAGGGCTGATTTTACCACCTGAGTATACGTAATCTAGGTAAGAAAGTACGCCAGTAGGACCTGACATAGGAATTACAGG
>ENA-OUOG01002106-OUOG01002106.1-marine-metagenome-genome-assembly--contig:-NODE-2106-length-21421-cov-7.472967_pt1 | contig 21421 bp, 16 predicted proteins | sample MGYA00248635_ERZ508505 | MGnify/ENA primary metagenome ERZ508505 (study PRJEB26176, sample SAMN06267871) | marine metagenome | isolation source: Saanich Inlet, British Columbia, Canada | place: Pacific...
GTACTTGTTTATTTAACTTCTATATTTACTATTTTAGCTTTTGCTGATGGTAACGTTGGAGGTTTTCAAGTAGCTGAAGAATACATACCAATATTCCAATCACTTTTAATAACTGTGTATGGGGCTTATTTTGTTGGTAGAACCTGGGAAAAGAGTAAAAAATCAAGTGATAATAAAGATAAGTAATTAAAATAATCTAATTAAATTAAATCAAATGAGTAAAATTACAAAAGAGCAATTGGAAAAAATCCAAGAGCAACAAGGAAAATTACAAAACATTTTAACTGAAATCGGTGTAATGGAGGTTCGTAAACACGAAGCCATGCACGCTCAAGCTGTTCTCTCTCAAGAAATTGAAGAAACTAAAAAAGAGCTTGAAGAGCAGTACGGTGCCATCAACATTAATATGCAAGATGGTAGTTACACTGAAATTAAAAAAGAAGACGAAGCTGAACTAGCTGTCGTTAAGTCAGAGGAATAATGAGTAATGTAATTAGAAAAATAAGTATAGGTTCTGATTACAAGAATGATGCGATGCATTATGCTGTAGGTCAGCAGGTTTATGGTGGTCATGAAATTTCTCATATACTACACAGTGAGTCTGACAACTCTTACAGTATACACATTAAAAAAAACAACGAGGTATTGCCATGGAAGAAGTTTAATTCTAACATGGCTATATCCGTTGAATATGATTTAACATATTAATGAAAAGTTTATTTGACTTTATCGTAAAGCCTATTAATAAGCGATACAATAATGAAGTTAAAATAGGTGACAAAAGCCTAGTAACTAATGCTAGCACAGAAAACTTTAGAGCAGTAAGTAATACAGCAGTGGTTGTTTCAACACCATCTGCTTATTCTACTTTAATTAAAAAAGGTGATATAGTAATTATTCACCACAATGTGTTCAGAAGTTTCTTTGATGCTAGGGGTAAGCGAAAAGATAGTAGATCTAAATTTATAGATGATCTTTACTTCTGCTCACCCGACCAAATTTATCTATACAAAAGTGATAATAATTGGAAAACTTTTCAAGATAGATGTTTTATAAAACCTTTGTTAGATAATAACGATCTAACACTAGATAAAGAAAGAAAGCTTATAGGAATACTTAAATATGGTAATAGTTCCTTAGAAGCTGCTAAAATCGTTCCTGGTGACCTAGTTGGTTACACGCCGTTTGGTGAGTTTGAGTTTATTATAGACGATGAACGATTATATTGTATGAAATCAAATGATATTGTAATTAAGTATGAACACCAAGGAGACGAAAAAGAATATAATCCTAGCTGGGCAAAAAGCAGTTGAGGAATTAATTAAGGTAGCTAAAGAAGCTATTGTTGATTCAGATGATGATTTATCAGCTGATCGTCTTAAAAATGCGGCTGCAACTAAAAAGCTAGCTATATTTGATGCGTTTGAAATACTTAAACGTATTGAAGACGAGGAAAACATACTAAATAATAAAACTGTAGAAAAGAAGGAAAATTCTTTTAAAGGTTTTGCTGAAGGAAGATCTAGATAATGTACGAGCAATCATTATTTAAAATATTACCTAACCACATTAAGCCTAAAGTAATAGATAAAAAAAATAGGTATAATAAATGGGAGTACGGTTACAACGAAGAGTTTGATGTTGTTATAATTAGTAAGACTGGTAAAATAGGTGATATATACGAAATACAAAATTTAAAAATAGCTTTACCAAAAAGTCAAGATGTTTATAAATTTGAAGATAACAAATGGAAACCGTTTGAATATCCAAAAGAATTACAAAGAATAAAAACTATATTCGATTGGAAAGCGTACGATGAAGATTTCAAAGAAAAATGGTACGATTATATCGACAATGAGTTTAAACGTCGTGAACAAGGTTTTTGGTTTAATAACAAAAACAAACCTACTTATATTACTGGCACTCACTATATGTATTTACAGTGGTCCAAAATTGACGTTGGAAACCCAGACTTTAGAGAATCAAATAGGTTATTTTATATATTTTGGGAAGCTTGTAAAGCAGATAGAAGATGCTTCGGTATGTGTTATCTTAAAAACAGACGATCAGGATTTTCTTTTATGGGATCTGGAGAAATTGTTAACCAAGCTACAATATCAAGTGATGCTAGATTTGGTATATTATCAAAATCAGGACCTGATGCAAAAAAAATGTTTACTGACAAGGTTGTACCTATTTCAGTTAACTACCCGTTCTTTTTCAAACCCATACAAGACGGTATGGATAGACCGAAATCAGAACTCGCGTATAGAGTTCCAGCGTCTAAGCTTACAAGACGGAACATTACTTCAACAGATAGACCAGAAGAACTTGAAGGGCTTGATACAACCGTTGACTGGAAAAACACTGGAGACAACAGTTATGATGGTGAAAAATTAAGACTACTAGTACACGATGAAAGTGGAAAGTGGGAGAGACCTAATAATATTTTAAACAACTGGCGAGTAACTAAAACTTGTTTACGATTAGGTTCTAGAATCATTGGTAAGTGTATGATGGGTTCAACATCAAATGCTTTAGATAAAGGTGGTGAAAACTTTAAAAAACTTTATTATGCATCAGATGTCACAAAAAGAAACCGCAATGGACAGACTAGCTCAGGATTATATAGTTTGTTCATACCTATGGAATGGAACTACGAAGGATTCATCGATTCTTATGGCGCACCTGTATTCGAAACGCCAACAGAAGATACACGTGGACCTTTTGGAGATCCAATAACCCAAGGCGTAATAGAGCATTGGCAAAATGAAGTCGATGGTTTAAAAAACGACCAAGATGGTTTAAATGAATATTATAGACAATTTCCTCGTACAGAGGAGCATGCTTTTAGAGATGAAGCAAAAGAGTCTTTATTTAACTTAACAAAAATATATCAGCAAATAGATTATAACGCTGATTTACAAAATACAGCTACTATAACAACAGGTAGCTTTCAATGGGAGAATGGTATTAAAGATACTAGAGTTTTATTTTACCCAAATAAAGACGGTAGGTTTAAAATATCTTGGGTACCACCATCTGATTTACAAAACAGAATAGTTATTAAAAACGGTATTAAATATCCGGGAAATGAACACTGTGGTGCTTTTGGTTGTGATAGCTATGATATATCTGGTACAGTTGATAAAAGAGGTTCTAACGGATCTTTACACGGGCTTACAAAGTTTTCAATGGAAAACGTACCACCAAATTTATTTTTTTTAGAATACATAGCTAGACCGCAAACTGCTGAAATATTTTTTGAAGATGTTTTAATGGCTTGTGTTTTTTACGGTATGCCCATTCTTGCAGAAAATAATAAACCAAGATTACTTTATCATTTTAAAAGAAGAGGTTATAGAGGTTTTTCTATTAACAGACCAGATAAAGTTTATAACAAGTTGTCTGTAACAGAAAGAGATATTGGTGGAATACCCAACTCTAGCGAAGATATGAAACAAGCACATGCAGCTGCTATTGAAACCTATATTGAAGAAAATGTAGGCGAGACAGTTGATGGTTATGGCAACATGTATTTTCAAAGAACATTAGAAGATTGGGCTAAATTTAATATAAATAACAGGACAAAACACGATGCTTCTATTAGCTCTGGTTTAGCTATAATGGCTTGCAATAAAAATAGATATACACCTGTTGCTAAAAAAGAATACAAAACTATCGATTTAGGAATTAAACGATATGATAACACTGGAACATCGTCAAAAATTATAAGATAAATGAAAGTATACACTAATACTAACAGCTCTTTTCCTAGCCAAGTGGTTAGCGATGAAGTAAAAGCAAGTTTAGACTACGGCATACAAGTCGCTAGAGCTATCGAAGGAGAGTGGTTTCAAGAAGGTAGATCTGGAAACAGATATGCTCAAAGTTATAGTAATTTTCATCAATTAAGATTATATGCTAGAGGTGAACAATCAATAGCTAAATATAAAGATGAGTTATCAATTAATGGTGATTTATCTTATTTAAATTTAGACTGGAAACCTGTACCTGTTATACCTAAGTTTGTAGATATCGTAGTTAACGGCATGTCTAACAAAGAATACGATATCATCGCTTATGCTCAAGATCCTGAATCTCAAAAGAAAAGAACAGATCACGCCAATAATATAGCCGCTGATATGGTTGCTCAGGATTTAATACAAGAAGCTAAAGCTAATACTGGCGCTGATTTTTCAAGATCAAGTATACCACCAAACGAACTACCTCAAACTTTAGAAGAGTTAGAGCTTCATATGCAATTATCTTATAAACAAGGTATTGAAGTTGCTGAGGAAGAAGTAATAAATAATACGTTAGCTAGAAATAAATATAATTTAACTAGACGTAGAATAAATTACGATTTAGCTGTGTTGGGCATCGGTGCCGTTAAAACTACTTTTAATCCTTCTAACGGTATAAATGTAGAGTATGTTGATCCAGCTTATATGGTGTATTCATATACAGAAGACCCAAACTTTGATGACGTGTATTATGTTGGTGAAGTTAAATCTATAACTATATCTGAACTTAAAAAACAATTTCCTAATATATCTGATACTGAATTAGATAAAATACAAAAAATGCCAGGAAATTCTCAGTATATAACTGGTTGGGGTAATTATGATGAAAACACTGTTCAAGTTATGTATTTTGAATACAAAACTTATATGAATCAGGTTTTTAAAATAAAACAAACAGAAAACGGTTTGTTAAAAGCTATAGAAAAAACTGATGAGTTTAATCCTCCGCCAAATGATAATTTTGAAAGAGTTGGTAGAAGTATAGAGGTTTTATATAGTGGAGCTAAGGTTTTAGGTAATAATCATATGCTAGAGTGGAAATTATCAGAAAATATGTCAAGACCATATGCTGATACTACTAAAGTAGAGATGAATTACTCTATATGCGCGCCTAGAATGTATAAAGGTAGAATTGAGTCTTTAGTAAGTCGTATTACTGGTTTTGCTGATATGATTCAATTAACTCATTTAAAACTACAGCAAGTAATGTCTAGAATAGTACCTGATGGTGTATTCTTAGATATGGATGGTTTAGCAGAAGTTGATCTAGGTAATGGTACAAATTACAACCCAGCTGAAGCTCTTAACATGTATTTCCAAACTGGTAGTGTTGTAGGTAGATCACTTACACAAGATGGTGGAATGAACGCTGGTAAAGTTCCAGTTCAAGAATTAGCATCATCTTCTGGTCAAGCTAAAATACAAAGTTTAATTGGTACGTATGAGTATTATTTAAAAATGATACGTGATGTAACCGGATTAAACGAAGCTAGAGATGGTTCTTCACCAGATAAAGACTCTTTGCTAGGATTACAGAAGTTAGCTGTAAACGCTTCGAATACCGCTACTAGACATCTTATGCAAGCTCAACTTTATCTAACTCTTAGAGTCTGTGAAAACATATCTTTAAAAATAGCTGATTCATTAGCTTTTCCATTAACAGCTAATTCTTTAAAAGAAAGTATATCAAATTATAATTTTCAAACTCTTAAAGAAATAGATTCTTTAAATCTTCATGATTTTGGTATTTATTTAGAGTTGGAACCTGATGAAGAAGCACAAGCTCAATTAGAGCAAAATATACAAGTTGCTTTACAGTCTGGTGGTATTGATCTTGATGACGCTATTGACATACGACAGGTTAGAAACCTTAAAATGGCTAACCAATTGTTGAAACTTAAAAAGAAAAAAAGACAGCAAGAAAATCAAGCAGCTCAACAAGCTAATATTCAAGCTCAAGCGCAGGCTAATGCTCAAGCTTCAGAAGCCGCTGCTTTAGCTGAAGTTCAAAAACAACAAGCTCTTACACAAGAAAAAGTTAGTATAGAACAGGCTAAGTCTCAATTTGAACTACAACGTATGCAAACAGAGGCTCAAATTAAAAAGCAGTTAATGGCTGAAGAGTTTAGTTATCAAATACAATTAGCTCAAGCAAGAGCTAAAGCAGAAAGAGATAAGGAAGAAAAAATAGAAGATCGTAAAGACGAAAGAACAAGAATACAAGCAACTCAACAATCAGAGATGATAGCTCAAAGAAAAAACGATGAGTTACCTAAAAACTTTGAATCCGCTGGGTTTGATACTCTTGGAGGTTTTGGACTTGAACAGTTTGAACCTCGGTGAGAATAAATTTTTAACTATTTAATTATATTATATTATGTCAGAAGTAAAACAAGAGGGAGAGTTTTCTTTAAAAGGTAAGAAAACTAAACCAAAAGATTTAGGAAAATCTACAAATGAAGTTGTAAAAGTTGATTTGTCAACTCCTGTAGAAAAACAAGTTGAAAAAGAAATTACTAAAGTAGTAATTGGTTCAGAAGAAAAACAACCAGAAGAAAATGCCGATACAAAGCAAGAAGCAGCAGACGTGGTTGCAGATCAACAATCCGGAGTTATACAAGAAGTGGTTGAAGAAGTATCATCAGAACAAAGCACCGTTCAAGATGAAACTCCAATCATTCAAGAAATAACAGAGGAAGAAGTACAAGAAGAAGTAAAACAAGTTGAGCAACAAGTAAAAGAAGCTATTAGAGATGAAAAGGTATTAGGTAAACCACTACCAGAAAACATCGAAAAACTAGTTTCATTTATGGAGGAAACAGGAGGTGATATCAATGATTATGTCCGCTTAAACGCTGATTACTCTAGTGTTGATTCAAACACGTTATTAAAAGAATACTATAAAAAAACAAAACCTTATTTAGAAGGTGATGATATAAATCTTTTACTTGAAGAATTTTCTTATGATGAAGATTTAGATGAGGAAAGAGATATACGTAAGAAAAAGCTTGCGTTTAAAGAAGAAGTTGCAAAAGCCAAAAACTTTTTAGAGGAAACTAAGAGTAAATACTACGACGAGATCAAGTTGAGACCGGGCGTAACTCAAGAACAAAAAAAAGCAATGGACTTTTTCAATCGATATAATGATCAGCAAACAAAAGCTGAGCAACAACATGAAGAGTTTAAAAACCAAACTAAACAACTTTTTAACGAAGATTTCAAAGGTTTTGATTTCAACTTAGGTGAAAAAAAGTTTAGATATGGTGTAAAAGATCCTTCAAAAGTTGCAGAGACCCAATCAAACATTAATAATCTTGTAGGGAAGTTCCTTAACGAAGATGGTAGTGTAAAAGATCCGGTTGGTTATCACAAAGCTATGTACGCTGCTTCAAATGCTGACACTATTGCAAATCATTTTTATGAACAAGGTAGAGCTGACGCTGTTAAAGAAGTTGTCAATAGTTCTAAAAACCCTAGTTCAGCTCCAAGGCAAATCGCTCAAAGTGATTTTAAAGATGGTATTAAAGTAAAAGTGTTAAACAACGATGCATTAAGTGCGTCAAAATTAAAAATTAAAAAATTAGGATTTAACAATTAAAACAATTAAAAAATGGCTTTATCACCAACATTCGGTTCAATTAAACCGAGTCAAAAACAACAAATACTATCTGATAACTATTTAAATTTTACAGATGGATCAGGAAATGATTTTGCACAACAATATCTACCTGAAATTTATGAGCAAGAAGTAGAGCGTTATGGAAACAGAACTCTTTCTGGATTCTTGCGAATGGTAGGCGCTGAAATGCCTATGACTTCTGACCAAGTAGTATGGTCTGAACAAAACCGATTACATATTGCTTATGATTCTGTTACCAAAACAGCTGGAGGAGATTTAACTTTTGTCCTTAATGCTACTGCTGGAAACAGTTTCGTTGCAAACGTAATTTCACCAAACCAAACTATCGTAATTTTAGATCCCGCTACAGGAACTGAAGTAACTGCTTTAGTTGAAACTAGTACTAACACAAGTGCTGTTTTAGCTACTCTTGAAGTTGCTCCTTATACTGGAGCTGATCTTGACGCTACTTTTGGCGCTGGTGAAGTAACTGGTCTTAAGATTTTTGTCTACGGTTCTGAATATGCTAAAGGAACTGGAGATGATGATATTAAATCAATCACTCCTTCTTTCACTCAATTTTCTAACTCACCTATCATCATCAAATCTAAATACGCTATTTCTGGATCTGATGCTGCTCAAATCGGTTGGGTTGAAGTTGCTACTGAAGACGGAACTGGAGGATATCTTTGGTACTTGAAAGCTGAGTCTGAAACTCGTCTACGTTTTGAAGATTATTTAGAAATGTCTGTAGTTGAAGGTACTTTGGCCGCTGCTGGTTCTGCTGCTTTAGCTGCTGGCAAAAAAGGTACTGAAGGTCTTTTTGCTGCTATAAAATCAAGAGGAAATGTTTACTCTGCGTTTGCACCAGCTTCTGGAGACTTAAGTCAATTTGATGAGATTCTTAAAAATCTTGATACTCAAGGAGCTATTGAAGAAAACATGCTTTTCTTGAACAGAGGTACTTCAATCGCTATCGATGATATGCTAGGTGGTGTATCAAGTGGAACTAATGGTGGTGTTGCTTTTGGATTGTTTGAAAATTCAGAAGATATGGCACTTAACCTTGGTTTCTCTGGATTCCGAAGAGGTTCTTATGACTTTTACAAAACTGACTGGAAATACTTAAATGACGCATCTACTCGTGGAGCTGTTGCTGATTCAGGTATCGAAGGTGTATTGGTTCCAGCTGGAACTTCTACAGTTTATGATCAAGTTTTAGGAACTAACATCCGTCGTCCATTCCTACACGTACGTTACCGAGCTTCACAAGCTGATGATCGTCGTATGAAGTCTTGGTTGACTGGATCTGTTGGAGGTGCCTACACTTCTGATCTTGATGCAATGGAAGTACACTTCCTATCTGAAAGATGTCTATGTGTGCAAGGTGCTAACAACTTTGTATTGTTTACTGACTAAGAATACTTTATATAATAACCACCCTCGTCTTATCGGCGGGGGTAGTTATTATTTTTACTAACATTTTTATTATATTATATCATGGCTAAAAAAGTCCAAGCAGAAGAAATTGTTGAGGTTGCACCTCAGCCTACTGTTGCAAAAACCGCACCAGTTAAACAAGCACCAGCTAAACCAAGTTGGGAAATAAAAGATAGAGTTTATATTTTAAAAAACTCATTTTCTCCATTAACGTTCACATTGCCATCAAAACATTCTAATAGATATCCTTTATTGTGGTTTGATGAAAAAACTGGAGAACAAAAAGAAATAAGATATGCTACAAATCAAAATTCACCATTAGTTGAAGACCAAAAAGGTGAAGCAACACTTGGGCATATAGTTTTTGAAAACGGTACTTTATTTGTACCTAAGGAAAAACAAAACTTACAAAAACTTTTATCTGTATATCATCCGTCGTTAAATAAAAAATATTATGAATTTAACAAAGTTGCGGTTGCTGAAACAGAACTAGATGATTTAGAGTTAGAAATAGAAGCTTTAAATGCGGCTAGAGCTATAGACATTGATCAAGCTGAAGCTATATTAAGAGTTGAAATTGGATCTGAAGTTTCTAAAATGAGTAGTAGAGAGATAAAAAGAGATTTACTTTTATTTGCTAAAAGAAATCCAAGTTTATTTCTTAATCTAGCTAACGATGAAAACGTACAACTTAGAAACATGGCTGTAAAAGCTACAGAAGCTGGCATAATTAATTTATCACCAGACAAAAGAACTTTTACTTGGGCTACAAATGGTAGAAAATTAATGACAGTACCATTTGATGAACATCCATACTCAGCTATGGCTGCTTTCTTCAAAACAGATGAAGGTATTGAAGTTTTTAAATCTGTAGAGAAAAAACTCTCATAACATGTAATACTAATATATAGAAGATCGCTTCGGCGGTCTTCTGTGTATTATAATAAAAAAATAACAAATGGCAATAAGTGTAGACACGGTTTATAAAACAGTCTTATTAATACTAAATAAAGAACAACGAGGTTATATGACACCTGATGAGTTTAATAAGATAGCTACTCAAGTTCAACTTGAAACTTTTGAAGATTACTTTGAAAGTTTAAACCAACAACTTAGGGTGCCAGATAACGACAGTGAATACGCTGATCGTATAAAAAATCTTGATGAAAAAATAGCTGTATTTAAAAAATATGCAACAGCTACTTATTCATCACCACACTTCACGTTACCAGCGGATCTATATAGATTAGGTACCGTTGTTTATAAAGATGAAATAGAAGCTCAATTAATCCAAAGAAATGATCTTCTATATGTTAATCAATCACCTTTAACAAAACCTACAGAAAAATATCCGTTATATTTATACGAGGACAATAAGTTGTATTTGAAACCAACTAGTATAAATTCAAACATTAGTGTTTCTTATGTTAAGAAACCAGCTGATGTTGTTTGGAATTTTATTATACCTCAAGGCCAAAACTACTATCAATATAACGCAGCTACTTCTACAGATTTTGAACTAGACGTATCAGAACAACCTGAAGTAATTATAAAAGTATTATTGTACGCTGGGGTTGTAGTTAAAGACTATCAAATAGTTCAGCTAGCCGCTCAAGAAGTACAATCACAAGAAATAAATCAAAAAAGCTAATAAGATATGCCTACACCTAATGGAGGTTTAATAACCGAAAATAATCGCCAATATTACGCAGGAGCACAAAGCTTTTTATCAACAGCTAGTCAAACTATTTTTGGTCCAACTACTTTTGATACAGATCTAGTTTTTGGAAGTTATGATCCTTTAGAAACTAATTATGCTTTAAATAATTTTAAACTATATACAGCTGCGCCTGGTGATTTAGTTTACACAGAGTACATAGCTGAATATACAGTTGTAAACAATGTTATAACTTTCGCAACAGGATTAGCTGAAAATACTTCAGTTGCTGTTCAGTTAAAATCACTTGAAGGTGGTAACTATGGTAATAGAGATGCTTATGGTAACACTGTAGAGGAAAACTGGGGATCATATTCTTATATAAAACTAGATGATGTTATAACAAACTTTATGGTTGCCTATGTAGGCACTGGTAAAATTATATCTGATGTAAAAAGAACAGATGTTATTTTCTTTGCTAAAAGAGCAATGCAAGAATTTAGTTATGATACATTAAAAAGTGTAAAGTCCCAAGAATTAACTATACCACCAAGTTTAAGTGTTCCAATACCTCAAGATTATGTTAACTATGTTAATATGTCTTGGGTTGATCAATCAGGTATAAAACATATAATATATCCAACTACACTTACAAGCAATCCTTACGAAAATCCTTTACAAGATGCTCAAGGTATTCCAACACAAGATAACTTTAACGCTAACACCCAAGGTACATCAATAACTGAACAAAGATGGGACACTAACGGTATTAAAGTTATAAACAATCAAATACAAGACGGATCACCTGTTTGGGCTAATATATATGGCGGGGGATTTGGTCAAGGTTTTGCATGGAACAGTGGTTTTTACGGTATACAACCAGAAGTTAGTCAAATCAATGGTTGGTTTACAATAAACGAAAGAGAAAATAAGTTTTCTTTTTCTAATGATCTGGTTGATCGCTTAATCATTTTAGAGTATATTTCTGATGGTTTAGCATATGACTTAGATACTAGAGTCCCTAAGATGTCAGAAGAAGCTATATACGCTTATATTTTGCACGCTATAGTTTCTACTAGAGCTAATCAACCAGAATATTTAGTACAGAGATTACGTCAAGAGAAAAGCGCTAAACTAAGAAATGCTAAAATAAGATTATCTAATATTAAGCTCAGCGAATTTATACAAATTATGCGAGGTAAATCTAAATGGATAAAACACTAGAATTAAATGGCTGAAATTAAAAATACTTTTCTAAAATCCAAGATGAATAAAGACTTGGATGATAGATTACTACCAAATGGTGAATATCGTGATGCGCAGAATATATCTGTAGGTAAATCAGAAGATGCTGACGTAGGAGCTTTAGAAAACATTATAGGTAACGCTATTGCAACACCCGTTTTACCATATGATTCTAGTTGTAGTATTATAGGTTATTATGTTGATAAAGTGAATAACAGAATTATAACTTTTGTTACTAACTATACAGACTTAGATCCAACTAGTCCAACATATGTTTCTCAAGCCAACTTAAGCACTCCAACACCAACGCCATTGTATGAATGTCATATTTGTGTTTTTAATCAAAATACAAATTCTTATACTAGTATAGTTTCTGGTGATTTTTTAAACTTCTCAACAACAGACAAAGTTTTAGGTGTTAGTTTAATAGAACAATTATTATTTTTTACAGATAATAGAAATCAACCTAGAAAAATAAATATAAATACAGCTTTACAGTTTATTAACGAAGGATCTCAATACTACACATCGGAATCACAAGTATCTGTAGCTAAATACAATCCATACGAGCCAATTAGTTTAGTAAAAAAACAAAATTACAAAACATCAGCTGCCTCTGTAGCAAGTAATACTTTAACTTTTTCAACAGCTCCAATTGGCGTATCTCAAGGAGACACTGTTGTAGCTAGAAACTCAGACGGAACTATAGCTATAGAAGGTTCTGATTACGTTACAGTTGATACGGTTAGCTTAACGTCTCCTTACGAAATTACTTTAAAAACTCAAATCGGTGCAACAACCACGTTAGTTGATGCGAGTGTAACTGTAGATGCGGGCGCTGAAATTACTTTTTTATCATCAACAATGTCTAATAAAGAAAATGTACCTGGTTGGCCAGGTGATCCTGATTTATTAGAAGATAAATATGTAAGATTCTCATATAGATTTAAATTTGATGACGGAGAATATTCTTTAATTGCACCGTTTACTCAAATAGCTTATGTACCTAAACAAAAAGGTTATTTACATAGCGGAGATGAAGACGCTTCCTATAGATCAACTATAATTGAATTTATGGAAAATGAAATAAATAATATAGAATTATTAATTTCACTTCCAAGTAAAGGTTCAAATATAAAATCTAAATATAAAATAGAAAGTTTAGATATACTTTACAAAGAATCAGATGCGTTAACTATTAAAGTTTTAGAAACAATTTCAGCTTCTGAATTTGAGTCATTGCAAACTAATATATATTCTTACGAGTATCAATCAAGAAAACCTTATAAAACTTTAGCTCAATTTGAAACTACTAGAGTGTACGATAAAATACCAGTTAGAGCTCTAGCCCAAGAAACATCTGGTAACAGAGTTATATACGGTAATTTTAGAGATCAAAATACTCCTCCTAAATTTATAAATTACTACGTTGGAGCTTCTAATAAAAACACAAACACTAGTGATAGTTTTATAGAATATCCTAATCACACTCTTAAACAAAATAGAAATTATCAAATAGGTTTTATTTTAGCTGATAAATTTGGTAGACAATCACCTGTTATTTTGTCACCTGTAAGCTCTCAAGGTGTTGTTACTGGTACAAATTTTAATGGTGGTTCAACTATTTATCATCCATACAACACACCTAGTACTCAAGGAATTGTTAGAGATTGGTTTGGTGATCAATTACAAGTTGTAGTTAATAGCCCAGGTATAACAAGTGATAAAAACTTAGTCTTAGGTACACCTGGTTTATATGCTGAGCAAGTTAAAGACCCTAATTTAACAGGTGTTGGTTTTGCTATAAATTCAGCTAGTTTTGATAGTCCAGATCAAGATAATTTAGAATTTAATTTAGATTCTTTAAATTACCCACAAAATGGTAGTATACCAAGAGTTGGTGATTATTTAAGAGGAGAATATGTAGATTACGTTAAAGTGATTAGCGTAGACGATAGTTCAGCTCCTTCTTATATAATCGCCGCCGATGGATCTATAAGTAGTAAATATCTTTATAATTCTTCATTTGATCCTGATATTAAGTTCGCTTATACAATAAATCAAACAGGATGGTATTCTTATAAAGTCGTTGTAAAACAAACTGAACAAGAATATTATAATTGTTATTTACCTGGAATACTAAATGGTTATCCAGATCCAATAGCTACACCGTCTCCTTATCCAACTAGTGAAGTAGGTAAAACTGCTCACGTTGTATTATTGAATGATAATATAAATAAAATACCTAGAGACTTATCTGAGGTTGGTCCAGATCAAAAACAATATAGAAGTTCAGTTCAATTATTTGGTAGAGTAGAAAACACAGCTATAGCGAATCAACAATATTATCCAAGTAGAAATACAGACACAGCTTCCACTATAGCTACGGCTAATGATTTAAATATGAGTTCTACTGATATAAATAGTGACTCTAATTTTTATCAATTAGATACAAATCCATTAATAGCTAGAATATCAACTTTATCTGGTGCTATCGGTGTTACTCAAGCAACTATGCAACCTTTTTTAGCCGTGTATGAAACTGAACCGGTTATATCATTATTAGATATATTTTGGGAAACTAGTACAGCTGGATTAATATCTGATTTAAATGAAGATGTTTTAACAGGTTCAACAAGTGCTGTCAATTTAACAGACGTTAACTTTATATATAATGAAGATCAAGATCCAAGTGGTTCAGGTGATTTAACAGGTGCAGAAGACTCTCCTTGGATAACAGATTTTTTCACACCGTTAGATGTTGAAGGTGCTATTAAAACAAACACTGGTTTACTATCTCAAGCCCACACAGATAACAATTCTTTAATACCATCTATAGAGGTTATAAATAATAATGGTACTGATGTTAGTTCTAATTTTGTTTTGTATCAAGAAACAGATCCATTATCTTCTAATGTTGGTTATTATAGAGTTAGATTGTCTGGTCAAAATTCAGAAGTTGATAATTTAAGTTTCTGGGGAAATACTTCTTTACTTGAAAATCAATATACTTTTACATTGAAAACATTTGAAGGTGGTGGAAGCGATCCTATAGAAAATATATCTTTATCTCTTGGACCATCAGGTTCTTTATTAAAACTAAACAATAAAGCTCCTTATTTACACGATGGTTTTAATAATGAAAAACCACTACAGTTACCACTTATAACTGAAACTCAATCAATAAGTACCAATGAGTTTTTAGATGTTGTAGGTTCAAGATCTAATGGAGCGCACTGGACTTTTAGCCCAACGAATTGGGCTGAAGATGTTGGAATATTTTTAACAACTGTTCCGGCTTTACCAATATCATATGTTGATAATTCAATAACAATAAATCATTTAACAGGTGGCTTAACTACTGGTTGGGCTTGGGGTGTTGGTTATTACACTTGTACTTTAACTGTTAAAGACGCTATGACAACTATACCAACTAGTGGCGATGTTACTAGTCAAGGTGTTAGATCTCAAGATTCAGAAGGACTAAATTCTGGTGTTTACACTCAAACTATTAGAATTGTACCAGGAACTATACCTAGTGGATTACAAACAACATGTTTAACTACTTATAACGATAGCTCTCCAGATCCTAGACAATTTGAAGCTGAAATTGAAACAGCTGGAAATCCAAATGGTGGTTTAACATACAGATCTTTCGGTTGGTATGTAGCTGAAAGTACTCTTAGTGTTAGCGACATGCCTATTACAAATTGGCCATATGGAGCTCCTGTTAGACTTGGTACCGCTGGGTATTCCAATACCGCTGGTGTTATGCAATTAGATTTAATGGTTGAAGTAGCTAGAAAAACCTATGCAATTGCAGCCCCTGGTGCTAACGCTTATTATTACTGGGTAGTATATTATAGATCAAGCTCTAGTTCAAGCTGGAGTATTAATAATATTTTTGATAGTAATAATTCAGATATTTCCGATGAATTAAATGGTGTTAATAAAACTATATCTACAGATGCTGTCGATAATATTAAATCATCTTCTAATATACCGTTAGCTTTTTCAAGAAAAGGAGAGTATTTTATAGTATGTGCTATAAGAACGCGAGAAGATTTGGAAGATGAAAATACAGCTAAGTATGCAGCTTGCTGGGTTAACGCTAACGATGCTAACTACCCTAGTTGTGTACCTCTTTATGGTAACAATTTTACGTCAAGTTCTGGATATTTTTACGCTATAGATCAATTTAATACTGCAACCGAAACACCGTCTGGTGCTTGTTCTTCAAGTTCACCTAAAACTGGTGTATACGGTAGAACACCTTATGGTCATATAGTTTCAGAATTTTTTGATAATAACACTTTAACTGATTATAATCAAAATTTAATTGATTATCCAGGTTTTAGATCTTATAACTATAATGGGACAAGTCAAAATTCAAGTGTTTTTAACGTTCAATTTGGAGCATCTACAGGAACAAGATTTCAAACATCTGTTACATCAAACATAGAAGGTGGTTATAATTATAGAGCGGGTTACATAAATTCTTATAGACAATTGTGTCCAAGTGGTAGCAGTATTCCAACTTTTAATTTTCTTAATTACTAGTTATTGTAACAAATACATAAAATAAGTGATAATAAAATATGCCAGCAACACTAAGTATAAAGTATTTTAACTCTTTTTGGTTAAAGAAGGTAGAAAGCATAACAAACGCTGATCCAGTAAATGAAATTATTGTGCCTGGTGGTTATAATTCTTCAAATGACGATGATTGGTATATTGAAGAAGCTAGAATACGTGGTGGTTATAATAATACGTCTGTAGATTTTGGTGTTAAAGCTTATTTAGTTGAAGAAGAAACTCAACAACAACATAGATTTAATTCTCTTATATATTCAGGTGTTTTTAATTCTAGAACAGGTATAAATAGAACCAATGTTTTTTCTGTTGGTGAAGATATAACTAAGTCAGCAGACCCAGCAAATGGCTCTATACAAAAACTATACGCTGAAGATACTAACTTAATAGTATTTCAAGAAGATAAAGTTAGTAGAGCTTTAATAGATAAAGACGCTATTTATTCAGCCGAAGGAAATGCAGCTATAACATCATCTACTCTTGTTATAGGGCAAATAATTCCTTATGCTGGTAACTTTGGTATAAGTACAAACCCAGAAAGCTTTGGTGTTTACGGTTATAGAAAATACTTTACTGATAGAAAACGTAATGCTGTTTTAAGACTCTCTATGGATGGTTTAACTGAAATATCATCTTATGGTATGACAGACTTTTTTAGAGACAATCTAGGTACTTTACAATCAACAGATAATATTATTGGCGGTTGGGATATACATAACAAAAACTATACAGTTTCTATACAACAAAATGGAACTTATCAAACTTTAACATTTGATGATAGTGTAAACGGTTGGACTAGTTTTTTAAGTTTTAAACCTGATTTTATATTTAGTTTAAACACATCGATGTATTCTGTTTATGAAGGAAAACTATGGAAGCATTATACATTAGAAAATGGTTCTACTGAAAGAGCTAAATTTTACGGTGTGTCTAATGATTCAACAGTAACGTTTGTGTTTAATGCTAATCAATCACTAGTTAAAAACTTTAAAACAATAAATTACGAAGGTAGTAATGATTGGGAGTTAGATTCTATGCAAACTTCTACAGACAATGCTCTACCTATTACTAAAGCTATAAATATTCAAACACAAGCAAGTACACTTGTAGATTTACAAAATCAATTATTACAAAATAATTTTAAAGTAAAAGAAAATAAATATTTTGCAAACTTAATAAACAACACGATTTCTCAACCAGGTGAAGTTTTATGGGGTCAGGATAGTTCTGGTATCAAAGGTTTCTTTGCTACAGTTCAAATGAGTGTTGATAATAGTTTAGGTGGCAAAAAAGAATTATTCGCAGTTTCTACAAATTATGTAGAGTCATCATATTAAATCAAATTAAATGGAATTAAATATACGTAAGCTTACCGAAAGTGATTGGGAAACTTTAAACTCTTGGTGGGAACAGTGGCCACAATGGGTACCAGTACCTAAATCTATGTTGCCTGAAAATGGAACAGGTGGTTTTATGGTTGAAAAAAATAATAGACCTATAATTGCAGGTTTTTTATACACAACAAACTCAAAAGTAGCTTGGGTAGAATGGATTGTTTCAGATCCAGAATATAGAGATTCAGATAGAAAAGAAGCTATGGAGTTGTTGATAAAAGGAATAGAAGGTGTCGCTGTAAATAGCGGCTTTGAAGTAATATTAAGTATTGGAAGAAGTAAAGGTTTGATTGAAACTCATAGAAAACTAGGTTATACAATTGACAAAGATCCTTCTTATGAAATATCTAAAAAAATAAATTAATTATGGCAGTAGTAGCAGCGGTTACAGGCGCAGTCGTTTCTGGAGTAGGAGCAGCAGTAGGAGCTAATCAAGCTAAAAAAGCAGCAAAAAGAGCTGGGCACGCTAAAGATGCGGCTCAAGCTGAGTTAAACGCTTTAAAAGAAAGTAGACAAAAAGTTATAAATCCGTATGAATCAACTAAAAGTTTGGCTGGTTTAGCCACTGATTTATCTGGTGAAATATCTAATCCATTTGCTAGTTTAGGCGTAGCTACTCAAGCTGCTGAAATTCAAATTGAACAAGCTGATATTGCTTTAGCTAATACACTAGATACTATTAGAGCTACAGGTGCTAGCGCTGGTGGAGCAACTGCTCTTGCTCAAGCCGCTTTGTCTAGCAAAAAAGGAGTTGCTGCGTCTATTGAAAGTCAAGAGGCTAATAATGAAAAATTACGAGCTCAAGGCGAACAACAACTGCAGTCTCAAAAAATGGCTGAACAACAACGTTTACAAAGTATAGCTATATCAGAAGGGCAAAGAGTTCAAGCCGCTGAAGCTGCTGGTAAACAATTTGAGTTTCAAACTAAAGAACAAAGAACTAATGCTGACATGGATAGAGCAGCTGGTAAAATTTCACAAGCTCAAGCACAACAAGCTCAAGCACAACAAGCTCAATCTCAAGCTATAGCTGGTGGTATAAGCGCTGTAGGTGGAATCGCAACAGCCGCTCTTGGAAATCCAAATTTATAAAGGCAACTTCTAGTGTAAGTCCTCAAATAAATAAAACTGTTGATGTCCAAGATACTTTTATAAATACGAACGCAGATATGTTTTCATCTAACGCTAGCGCGCAATATGGTACTACTTAAAAATATTAAAATAAAAAACAAATGAGTTATAGAAATCCACCTATAATCGTAGATAGATCTACAGAAGTTTGGGGGCAAGCAATAGCAGGTTTAGGTCAGCAAATAGCACAAGGTATAACAAGTGTTGGTGAAGCTAGAAGAAAAGCAGAACAAGCTCAAAGAGAAGCCGCTGAAAAGCAAAGAGCAGCCATGCAAAAACTTGAGGTAAAAGTTAGAGAATCATACATGGATTCTGCTAGAGATAACTATATAGCTTTAAAAAATAATGCTGATGTTAGTATTGCTAATCAATTTAAAGCAGACGTAGGCAAGCTTTTAAACGGTGAAGGTGTTCCAGGTGAAGAAGGTTACAAAATGGGTGCTATCGATGCTAGAGTTCAATTAGAACTTAACACAAATCTAACTGATGAGCAAAGAAAAGAGTATACTAAAATAGTAGATGAATCTAAATTATTTCAATCGCAAGCGGTTGATGGTTTTGGTAAAGTAATATCAAGTGTTCAAGATATATCTGAAAAAGATCCAAATAAATTAGGTACAGCTGGTGGTTTTGTTTTTAATGGAAAAACAACTAAAGAAAGATTTGAAAATCAATTAGCTTATTACGCGGTTAATCCTGATATAATGATTGATCCAAGCGTAAAAGAAACTAGAAAAACATCTAGAGGAGAAAAAGGTGAAAATTATTTAGAAACATCTACGTTAGTACCTGTTGATCAATTTAAAGAAGGTGGATCATTTTCTGGTACATTAAGCCCAAGTGATATAGAAGGACTTAAAAAAGTTACTGAAGATGGTAAAGATTACTATAAATTTGAGTTTAAAAGAGATGTAAACGTATGGGACGGTAACTTTACTACGGATATACCTGAACGACCTGATTATTCATCTATATACGGTGAAGCAAATATTGAAGACGAAAAAGGAACAATTAATGCTAAATTAATAGGTAAAGTTCAAACACAAAGAGGTAATTATATTGATAGTGAAGAGATTGTTGATATAAACACTATAAAAAATGATCCTAGTTTAAATAATATTTTAAACGGTCAAGCTGCTCGTATAAATAGAGCTCCAGATGCTGAGGTTGAAGCTTTTTTAAATTTTGGCACAAATAGAGGTGGTTTAACTATTCAAGAGTTAAATAAACAATATCCAACTTTTTCACAAAGACAAGAGTATATAAAAAATATTTTAGTAGACAACTCTATTGAAACAAAATTTTCACAATATGCTCAAAGAGAAGCTACAGCTGAAGATGTAGCTAGATTAAAAGAAAGTGATCCTAATTCTATTGTTTCTGAAGGAGACACAGTATATTATAAGGTTTTAAAAAGTGAAAAAATAAAAGAAGAAAAACCTACAGTTTCTGAGATTAAGTCTAAAAAACAAGAAGACAAATTAAGAAAAAGAGCTGAAGATAGGCTAAGTGCTATTGGAAAAGGTGCAAAAACAGCTATTAGAGCTGCATTAGGCGAAGTTGAAGTTGCTCAAGAAGGTACAATTGTTAGATTATATCCAGACACTGATGATGAGCAAAAATATGATATGAATAGAAAAGAAGATATTGCTAGGTTAGCAAAAGACCTTGAAGTGTCTGAATTTGGCTCAGATCAACAAACTGATGATGTCTTAATTTTAATAGACGAAACACTTGAGCAAAAAAGAAAAGAAAGACTAGAAAAAGAAAAAAATAAACTACCTTAAAATTTAATTATGTTTGAATACGAAGGTTCTGAATATACATTAGAAGAAGTAACTAAAGCCGCAGAAGACAAAAAACTTTCTGTAGAAGATTATGTTAGCAAGTTTAATTTAAAAGAAATTAAAACTGAACAACCAGTGGAAAAGCCAAGCGATGTTGTAGTAAAGGATGCAGCTGTAACATCGGAACCGGAGCAAGCATCCGAGAGTATGGAATTAGAGCCGGTAGATACTTCTTTGGAATCTCAACCAATAGATAATTCTCCAGAAGCTATATTCAAAAGACGTAAGCAAGCCGCTCTCGACCAAGCAGCTATAGATAAGTTTGGTGAAATACAACTTGAAGAAGTTGTAGTCACAGCAGATGATAATGATAAAAGCCCAGAAGACTTATTAGATAACATACAAAAAATAGATGATAGAATAAAACTTCTAGCTGGAGATGATATGCAGATTACCGCGTTAGATTCTCCAAAGCGTATAAGTGAATACAACAACTTATTAAATCGTAGAAAGCAAGTTAATAAAACTTTAAATGAAAAGCTAAAAGAAAAAGGAGGTTTTAAAGCTTTGTATAGATCTTTAGTTAAAGGAGACAGAGCTCTTGGAGAAGCTTTGCTTTCTGTACCTTCTTTTATATACCAAGTAGGATCATTAGTAAGCGATCCTGTTAATAGAGCTTTAGGTTTACCTGAAACAGATTTAAAAAAATTCGAAGAAACTATAGGCACTAGACCATTGCTAGATTCACT
>ENA-OUOG01002109-OUOG01002109.1-marine-metagenome-genome-assembly--contig:-NODE-2109-length-21396-cov-5.068953_pt1 | contig 21396 bp, 15 predicted proteins | sample MGYA00248635_ERZ508505 | MGnify/ENA primary metagenome ERZ508505 (study PRJEB26176, sample SAMN06267871) | marine metagenome | isolation source: Saanich Inlet, British Columbia, Canada | place: Pacific...
TCCCAAGAATTTTGGATCTATGGGTATGATTTCTGCCAATGAAAAGAATAACAGTTGGTATCAATCGCTCTAGATCTGCACGAGTGGCAGGTTGGGATTGATGTCTTCATCAATGTCTGAATGCAGACCGGCGAGCTGATATTGTAGTGCGACGAATGCAATCATAGCGGCGTTGTCCGTGCAGTAGGCGAAAGGCGGAACATGAACCGTCCAGCCGAGCTCGGCTTTGCGCGCTTCCAAAGCGGAGCGCAGTCCGGAGTTGGCGCTGACGCCACCGGCAATGGCCACTTCGGGGATGCCCGTGGATGCGACGGCGGACTCGAGTTTCTCCATCAAAATTCCGATGATGGCCTCCTGAACGGATGCGCAGATGTCATGAAGTCGCAGGCGAACGAAATCGGGGTCGTGTTGGAGCTCTCGTTGAAGGAAGTGCAAAATTTGGGTCTTCAAACCACTGAAGCTCATGTCCAACCCCTCAATTCGGGGACGAGTGAACGCAAACGCTGAGGCATCTCCTTGGCTGGCATAGCGATCGACCAAGGGGCCTCCGGGATAAGGCAAGCCGAGCAACTTCGCTACTTTATCGAACGCCTCCCCTGCCGCATCGTCGCGGGTCGAACCGATGACCTCCAAGCGATCGGCGCTGTGCACAAGGACCAGCTGGGTGTGCCCACCGGAGACAGTCAGGCACAAGAACGGCAGATTCGGCGCAGGTCCGGGCTCTAGAAAGTGCGCGAGCACGTGAGCGTGCATGTGATGAACCGGCACCGTCGGCAATCCGCGAGCCCAAGCCCAGGCCTTGGCGAAGGAACTCCCGACCAGCAGGGAGCCCAGCAACCCCGGTCCTTGGGTGTACACCACAGCGTCGAGCTCGTGAGGCTCAACCCCCGCATCGCGCAAGGCCGCCTCCACCGTAGGCACCAAATGCGCCGCGTGCGCGCGCGATGCCAGTTCAGGCACCACGCCACCATACTGCGCGTGAACGTCTTGATTGGCCACGCGGTTCGACAACACCGAACGGTCCCTCACCACGGCCACACCCGTATCGTCGCAAGAGGATTCAAAGGCGAGTACAGTCGGCATGATTTTCGCTTGAAGAAACCCAAAGTTAGCCCCTCTTCGCGGGGAAACGCTTAATTTTTCACCGTGAAATCCTTTCGCCGTCGACTCCTCCATGTCCTGTTGGCATGGGCGCTGCTGCTGGTCCTCATTGCGGGCTTGCTCCAGTTGCCTTCCATCCAACGGAGCGTGGTGCTCGGGGTGAGCGCTTGGGCGGAAAGTTCAACCGGGTTGGAGGTGGAACTCGGGGGCGTGCGGTGGGTTTGGTGGAAAGGCCAAATCCAAGTCACGGATGTGCAATTGACCGCCACGGACGGCGCCCCCATCGCTGCAGCCTCTTCCCTGGGCTTGCGTGCGGTTTGGCCTCAGGACGGGGTGTGGATCCTGCACGGGGTTGAACTCCAAAACGGCTACCTGAACGCCCAAGCCCTTGCGGATTGGAGCGCGAGCCGCCCGCCCTCAACCGGCACGCTTCCATCGATCGAAGTCCACCGCCTGCTCATCGAGGGGTTCGACGTCATGCTGCCGGACTCCCTTTTAGGTGGAGGACGCCTCAGGTGCCACGTCAACGCTCCGAACATCCACTTTGCCGACGGAATCGGTACGATGCTCCTTGAAACAGCGCGAATCGATTGGGACACCCAAGGCAACCGCCCCGCCGGCCATGCCGCGTTGAGCCAGCTCAACCTCACCACGTCTGAAGTCGAAATGCGAGCCGAATGGGAGGCCCTCGAAGCTTTGGGTTGGCACCTTTCCGGCTCGGCCACATGGGACATCAATGGCGCCGAACCGTTGCCCGAAGCCCGTGTAAATTGGCGGTATGACCCTGCCGGAGGCCGCGCTTGGTGGGAAGGATTTCCGTTCGATTGGGGGCAAACCTGGTGGGCTCTGGACTCCCATTCAGGACAAATCCAATCCACCCCTTCCACCCTCCACATCCCCTTCGCCACCCTCCCAGCCGGCCTCTCCCTCTCCACACCAATCACGGCCAACTGGTCCTCCCCCAGCACGCCCCCTGAAATCCAAGGCGGCCTGCACCTGCCCCTGAAAACGCTCCTCCCTTGGCTCGAGGCGCGCGCCCCCACCACCGCCAATTCGCTGCCCCTCGCCGAACTTCACACGTGGCTGGGCGATCGGCCCAACCTCGGGTTTCACGTCCTCCCCGACCTCACGGGATCGCTCACGTTGCGCACCGCCAACAACGCCCCCCGCATCGCGCTCAGCACCGAAAGCACCGGCCACGAAGCCCGCGTGCGCGTCGAAGGCATCAACTTCGCGCACTGGAATCTCCCCGGTCCGGAAGCGGCACAATTCGACGCGCACGTGACATCGGATGTCCCCTTGAGCGAAGCCCAGTCCGCCCGAATCGACGCCACGGTCTCCCACAACGACGCCGATTGGCCCATGCAGCGCCTTTCCTTGAACGGTTTCGTCGATGGCGAAGCCCAAACCCTTCAAGGGACGTTGACTTCCTCGGGCGAAGGCGATCCTTTCACGGCCCGCTTCGAAGGGGAGCGCCGCGCGGAGAACTGGGAGTTCGGTTGGAACGGAGAACTCCGTGGACTGCAATTCTCATCGGATTGGACCCTGCATGGGAAGTGGTCGGGTGCGCTCAGAAGCACCCGCGACCGGGCGCTTCACGGTCGGCTCTCGCTCCGCAACCTCATCCTCCTTGACGGCGGCCGCCCGACTTCGTTCGACCGCTTCGACCTCCTCACCGAATGGGACGGGAAACGCGCCGAGGTGCGTTGGGAATCGGATTTGGGGACTGGAGAAGTCCTCGCCGCGACGGACGTCCCCGCTTGGCAAGCCTGGTGGACCTGTTTGAAAGACCGCACGTGCACTCCCCAAGCGCCGGATTTCCAAGCCGACCTCCAAATCAGCCGCTTCGCCCCCATCGCATTGCTCCTCGGACAACCGATTGAAGTGGCGGATGGAACCCGATTGAAAGCAGACACCCGCAGCAACGGGTTTCAGGTGGTGGGCACGAGTGAACGGTTGGCCTTCGGTGAATGGGAGGCCAGCGGCATCGTCGTTCACGCGGACAATTGGAACCGCGACGTGTACGCGAACTTTTCTGCCGATTCGATCCGGCAAGGCGAAGAAGTCAGAGCGCGGAACTGGGCCATTGACTTGCACGGGGATACTCTCTATGCCGCCGATGTGGAATGGACCGGATGGGGCGATGCACCGACTCGGTTGCGCTTTGAAGCTGAGCAAATCCGAGATTCCTGGGATTTCGCCATTTACGAGGCGAGCGTCCCATGGCTCGAAGATCGGCTTGAACTCCTTGACGTGCCCGCGCAATTGGCCTTCACACCGGGCACTCCGGCGCGCTGGGATTTAAACGGGCTATCGTGGGGCACCTCTGGGGCTCGGCTCGACATTGCGGGAAGCCTGGGTTCTGACGGTTCCGACGGCGTGATCATCGAAGCCACGTTGAACGCTTTGCCGAGTTGGCAAGGGCTAGAAGGCTGGCCTGTGGAGTTGGATTCTGCACACATCACCTTGGAAGCGTGCGACTTGTTGGACGACTTGGAGTGGACGGCATTTGGAGAGGTCATGGATGTGGAATGGGGAGAGGCGTCGGTTGAACGGTTGACGTGGCATGCGAACGGCGACGTGAATGAACTCAGTTGTTGGTGGGAAGCGGGGAGCCAAGAAGTGGCGTTTTTCAAAGGAGCAGGGCGGGTGCCGTTGTTGGGCGATTCCGAAGTGGATTTGAACCTCGTGATGGACGGATTGCCCCTGGATTGGGTGAACCCGTTGATGCCGCCCGGCACGGTGACACTTGTAGGAGGCATCGACGGTTGGGTGCGTTGGACCGGGCCTTGGGATGCGCCGCGGTTGGAAGGGACCTTGGCCACGGAAGACGCCACCGCGCGCATTGCCTACCTCGGAGTGGACATGACCTTGCGAGGGGCTGCGGACGTTCGGCCGGATCACTTTGCCTTCGATGAGTGGTCGGTGACCGATGATTTGGGCAATGCCGCCACGCTCACGGGCACCATTTTACACCAAAACCTGGCCGACTGGAACTTCGACTTGAGCCTCGATGCCAACCGGAAGCCACTCCACCTCCTCGAGCTGACCCGCCAACAGAACGACCTGTTCTACGGCAGCGCTTTCGTTCGGGGGGATGCCAACGTTTCGGGCTACGCGAACAACTTGGTCATCGAAGCGAGGCTGCAATCGGAACCGGGAACGCGGTTTGCCCTTCCCCTTGACGCGGCGAGCGATGCTCGATATGCCGATTTCATTTCGTTCAAAGCGCCCGACCGGGACAACGAAGTGGAGGTGGTGCGGGATTTGTCGCGGGTGCGAATGGATTTGGCCTTGGACATCGATGAAGACGCTGAGGCGCGCATCATTTTCGACGAAAGCGTTGGCGATGAAATCACCGGGCGCACGAAAGGCGCGCTCAACCTCACCATCGACGACTTCGAGCGCTTCAGCATGAACGGGCAACTTGAAGTGGTGGAAGGCAGCTACTTGTTCACGCTCCAAAACGTGATCAACAAGCGCTTCACGGTGCTCCCTGGGGGAACAGTGACGTGGTTCGGCGATCCTTATGCCGCTGAAATTGACCTCGACGCGCGGTACGAAGTGCGCACGGGCCTTGAACCTTTGCTGCCTTTGGAAAACGAACTTCCAGGACGGTCGAAGGTGCAATTGGGCATGGGCTTGATGGGCAACTTGATGCGGCCTGAAATTGCTTTCAGTGTGGACGTTCCGGAAGTGGATACGCGGATTCAAGCGCTTGTGGAGAGCGCCCTCATCAACGAGGAGGAATTGAACCGTCAGGTGATGGGGCTGCTCGTGTTGCAGCAGTTTTTATCGCCCGATCCGACTTCGGCCATTGGAACGACGGGGCTGCAGGAAAAAAGCACGGAGTTTTTGGCTTCGCAGATTGGGTTTTGGCTTTCCCAAATGACCCAAGAGGTGAACGTCGGCCTCGACTACGGAACCAGCGCAGCGAGCGGAGAGCAGGCCCTCGCTGTCGCCTTGAGCGCCCAACTACTCGATGATCGCCTGCACGTCGAAGGCGCCGTCGGAACCGATCGCTTGTTCGGAGGAAGCGCCCAAGACCTTCAGGTTCAGGACATTCGCATCCGTTATGACCTGCCTCCCGACGGAACGTTTCAAGTGACGGGCTACACCACGTCTAACCCGGTCATCACCGGTCAAGCCGGAAGCACGACCCAGGGCGTGGGCTTGCTGATGCAATCGGAATTCAATTCGTTCCGGGAATTGTGGGGACGCATGTGGCGACGGGAGGAGCAACTGGACTGATTCTGTGGTAATTTGTGGGCATGAATGCCTCGTTGCCCACCTTGTTTTGTGCCCTGCCGTTGAGCGTTATCGGCCAAATCACCCTCACCTCCTCCGACCTCCCACAACCCGGTGTGGTGTATCCCCTGGTCGACATCGCCCCGCCGGTGTTGGCGGACTTGGAGATTGCGGGGCCGAATGCCGTGTGGGATTTCTCCGCGGTCATCGACCTGAACGATGCGCCGCAGACGCCTCAACCGATGAGCTCTGCTTCCACCACGGCGCTGTTCGTCTTCAACAACCCGTTCAACTCCAGCTACCAATGCGACTTCTTCTTGCCGACCGAATTGCCGGATGTCGGCTTCGATTTGAGCGGCATCATCCCGGTGGATGGCTTCAGCAACTTCTACAAGACCGACGGCGATGCGTACACCATTGCAGGCTTGGCGTTGGGAGCAGCGGGGTTTGACGTGCCGGTGCCGTACACCGATCGCGATGAACTCTTCCCACTTCCCCTTTCAGCGGAAATGACGTACTCGAGCACGAATTCCTTGGCGATGGACATCCCGGAAACCTTCGGTTACTGGTCGGATGGAACGCGCGACGTGGTGGTCGATGGGTGGGGCACCTTGGTATTGCCCGACGGCGAACACGACGTGCTCCGGGTTCGAACGGAAATCTTCGCCCACGACAGCATTTACATTCCCCAAATCGGAACGCCTTTCGCTTTTGACCGCACGCAAGTGGTCTACCAATGGTGGGGCCAAGGGCATGGATTCCCCCTTTTGGAAGTGACGTCGTTGTTCGGTGTTCCAGCCACTTCGAGGTACCTCAATTTGTCTGTGGAGCCCAGCTCCGTGACTGAAACGAGCTCACGGCAGCTCACCGCCTATCCGAATCCCGCTCAATGCTCGGCTCCGGTGCGCATCGATGCGCCTCAAGGTGCCGTCGTGGAATGGTTCGACGCTCGGGGACAACTCACATCGAGCCACGTGTTTCAGGGTTTGACGGTTGAGGCACCTGGACGGCCAGGCATCTACGTCCTCCGATGCGGCCAGTCGGCCACTCGGTTCGTGGTTTACTGAACGGAGGAACCGGCTCAGTCTTCTTCGAGTTCCTCGGCCCGCAATTCCGGGCCGAAGGCGTCGATTTCGTGACCGAGTCGTTGCTCGTACCACGAGTCCAGCACCCAGGATTTGGCCACCTGGGGATTGCGGAATACCCGAAACGGAATGGCTGGACGAAACAGCGCCCATCGGATTCGGTCACGCAACACTTGAATCGAAGAAGGCACCACCACCGCTCGGGCGGGCACATTCTCCATGGCCTCCTCCGAACTGAGCCAGACCAACGCTTCCTGATCGACCAGGGCAATGGTAGACGGAATCAAAACCAGAACCGGGTTATCGGCTTCAGGCAAGAGTTCGCGACGGGCAGCCTCCACCCGTTGGGCCTGTGCCAAATCGAGGACGACATCCGGACGGTAACGCACCACGAACAAACCCATCGAAAGTTCAATGGTGGCCGCAGGCAATTGGATTTGAAGGGTCGGTCGCATGGTTGTGAATGAAAGCGTTTCCGCAATCACTCACAATAATAAGGGCTGAATGGATTCGCCGAGCAAAAATTCAGACCAAATGTCAACTCCCCATTGATGAGTTCTTCCACTGAATCGGTGGTGTAGCCGATGCCGAAAACGCCTTGCTGACCGCGGGAAGCAAACAAGCCCAAGCCGCCCGTAACGTTCGTGTAAGAGGGGCGTTCTTGGATGATGCCAGTCACGGGAGAGGTGATGTCGAGGTAAGTTGCCAACTCGTCGTTGGCGATGGTGAGGACGAAGTCGAAGGCGCGGGCGATTTGGACTTGCTCATCCCAAACACCCAGCACGCGCGTGATGTATGGGTCCACCTCCAACCGCGCATTCATGAGCCGGTAGAACTGTTCCGACTCCAGCTCCAGCTGCATCGACTCGCCGCCGTCGGTGTCGTCGGTGGTCACCGAACCGATGTACCATTCGATGACCCGCTCCTGTTCCTGTTGCAGGACCGTATGCTCCAAATCCGCCCAAATCCGTTCCACGACGTGCACCCGCATGGAGGCGTCGTAGCGCCGGGCGCCCGGAGCACTTGACCACTTGAAGGTGAGGATGGGATACGTTGTCAGCGACGGGCCAATGTTGGCGAAGCTGTATTTGAAGTTGTTGACGCCCGGAGGGGGTTGGGTGATGTTGCCGGTGATGGCCTCGATCATGTCGGTTTGGGCTTCTGCCGTATGGCCATCGGCCACGTCGAGCACGAAACGGTACTCGGCATCCACGTCCAGCCCGCCCGGAGTGGGCACATACCACGCTTGGTGTTCTGGTGCGAAGAAGATGCCTTCCTCTTTGTTGTCCAGCAGGGTATCGACGAGCACGTACGTGGCCGTCACCTGATCGTTCACCACCTGCTCAATGCGCGCGTTCACTTCCTCCGGCGCATATTCGCTGCTGTCCGCGATGAGTGCAGCATCGTATTGGTTTCCATCTCCGAGCCACGTGTGGTTGATGCGCACCCACTGCGTATCCTGCGCGGCATCGAGCAGGCCAAACACCACCGGCGTCCGCTCATGCGGCGCATTCAACTCAATGTCCGTGCTGCAGGCCACCAACAGCGTACCCGCTGCGAGGCCCCAGCCAAGCTTCAGCATTCCTTGCATGGGCCTAAGATACAGCAACCAGGAACGCCAACGTATCCTTGCCGTCCGCATGATCCCAAGGCATCGGACACTGCGCCGTTCCGAAGGCCAATACCGGCACACCGCACGCCGGCACCTCCCCCATTCTCCCCGCCCGAACCCCCACGCACTGCAATCCCTCCGCGTTTGCAGCAATCGCCTCCCAAGCCTCCGCTTCCACATCGAAATGCGACACGAACAAGGTGCCCACCGGACTCGTCCAGCCCGCGTCCTCTTTGACCAACAAGAACCCGTTCTCAATGAGCGGCTCCCGATTCAGAAGCCACAGCGCTTTGTGGTAATCGTAGTTGTTCGCGAACTTGTTGTTCAAGGCCAAATCCCCCCACGACACCCACTCCGCGAACAACCGATTCAAGTCGAAGCCCCGAGGCAAAAACAGTTTCGTCGTGCTGCGGCACCCGAGCCCGTAATGCGCAAACACGTCCTCTCCCAAAGCCCGGATGTCCTCCGGACGCTCCTGCGCATCCAGCACCGCCACGCTCGTCCGGTTGCCGCGAATGATGCGCGGAATGTGGCGGAAGTAATGGTCGAAATGCCGAGCCGTGTTGCCCGAACCGGTGGCAATGAGCGCGTCGACGTCGTTCATCCGGGCATCGGTCAGGTGGATCCGCGCCGCGTCCTGTGGAGCATGCTGTGCCAAAAACCGCAACGCCGCGGGAATGAGCACGGCATCGTCCGTGGCGCATTTGGCCTGCCCCACGTGACCGGCCACCAGCACACACAGCACGTCGTTCCACCCCACCATCGGCAAGTTGCCCGCCAGCACCAACCCGACCTTCCGCGGCGCCTCCACCGGCAGTCCTTCCGGCATCCGCTCCTCCCATTTTCCCAGCACTTCCGGCCGCAGCGCCTCTCCGTGCGCCCGCATCGCCGCCCGCACGTTGTCCGCGGTAAACCAGCCATTGCGGGCCTCGGCGGCCGCCAAAAGCGTCGAATCATCGGCTCCCTCACCCAGCAACTCGCCTCGCAGCCAAGCGCCCAAATGAACCAAACCTTCCTTCAGGGTGTTCGAAATCATGCGTTGTATCTTCGCAGCAAAATTACAACCAGTAGCACGCACATGGCCATCATCATCACCGACGAATGCATCAATTGCGGAGCCTGCGAACCCGAATGCCCCAACAACGCCATCTACGAAGGCGGGGCAGAATGGAAGTTTGCAGACGGAACGGGATTCCGCGGGACGGGAGACCACCCGACCGCTGGAACGGTGGACGCCGATGCGGAACACGAACCCATCAACATGGACGTGTACTACATCGCTCCGGACAAATGCACCGAATGTGTAGGCTTCCACGATGAGCCGCAATGTGCGGCGGTTTGTCCCGTGGATTGCTGCGTGGACGATCCCGACCACCGCGAGTCCGAAGAGCAACTTCTCGCGAAGAAGGCCTTCATGCACCTGTGACCCGCACGCACGAATCGGCGGTCTCCCGGCGTTCATCTTCCGTGAGAACCTGGACCTTCCTGTTGTTGATTGCCCTGCCCCCCTCCCTTTCGGGGCAAGTCCTTTCGCTGGAAGGTTGGGCCGCATTCCTGAAATCAGGCCATGCCCGGCTCGCCGCAGCCCAAACGGATGACGTGCGCACCGCTTTGAACGATTCGCTCATTGATTGGTGGTCCGAAGCCTTGGATGCGGGACTTGGGCGCGCACCGGAATTAGCCGCTCTGGACGGGGTGTTGGCCTTGCCCGAAGTTGGTCGTGGGGACGAATGGGTGCGGGTGATTTCGTGGAATGTTGAACTGAGCGACCGAACGCAGCGGTATGGCGGTTTCATCCTTCCTTCTGATGGAAACGGGGGGTACGAGGTGGTGCCTTTGGTGCACGACTTGCGCGCGGGCTCCTGGTCCAACATGGGGCGGTGCGATGCGGAACATTGGCCCGGGGCGATTTATTACGACGTTCTTTTGACTTACCACCGCAACGAACCGAACTATACCTTATTGGGTTGGGACGGGGGCGACGCGTTGGTCACCCGGAAAGTGGTGGAGCCGCTTTGGATGCGTCGCGGGCGGGTGCGCTTCGGACACCGCGTCATCATCGGAGAGGAAGGGCTGATCAATCGCCTGGTGTTGGAGTTCGCGGACGACGCCGTCGTGACCTTGCGGTACGAAGAAAGGCAGGATCGCATCGTGTTGGATCATTTGAGTCCCTCGGCCCCGCATTTGAAAGGCTCGACGGCGTTTTACGGACCCGATATGACGTACGATGCGCTCGTATGGACGAAAGGAAATTGGGTGCTTCAGCCCGACGTGGAGGTGGCAGACCCCAACATGAGCGCGCCGTACAACCCACCGCCCAACCTCAGGCGCCGACGCCGAGGCTGACTGCGCCCTATCTTCGCCCCATGAAGCGGATCATGGGGTTGTTGTTGATGGGGCTCGCGTCCCTTTCGCACGCACAGACGAGCCACCACCAGGAGCTGGACACCCTGTTGTTGTTGCCGTTCCCGCACGACACGTTGCACTTTGACGGCGAGGTGTGGGTGAAGCATTCAGGCCAAATCGGTCGCCTGCTTTGGACCGACAGCAGCTGGGCCTGGAATGCGGACACTTCGGAAGCGCATCGATGGCACATGCAACTCGCGGCGAATGGCCCGCTGCTCACGCTCGATCTCAGCCGGTTGCACGGCACCCAATTCACCCCGCTCCCTGCCGCTTCGCCCGGGAGTGCGTGGAAGCCCACGCCGCTCGAGTCGAATCGGCTGGGCGTGCGGGTTCGGCTGTTCACGGACGACACCGACACGCTCGTCGTGGCCGCTGCTGACGGGTTCCCACCGGCCAACGCGATCGCCAACTGGCACCCCTATCTGGAAGCCACATGGCGCAACCTGCTTCCCCTGCCCCGCCAAGTGACCCCCCTGGGATTTACGGCCTCCGGCGGAAGCGGTTGGTCCTTTGCGGAAGTGCATTCGACCCCGTGTTTTTTGGTCACGGAAGGCGTGTGGATGTTTGACCCCAAACGCACCCTGATGGATGTGGTCCGCGAGCGGAAGGCTCAGCGCTGACCCGATCGGCTTCCCGAAATGACCACCTCGGTGGCGCCTGCGCCGAAACGACGGGGGTCGGCATACCGGCAAACGCAATCCGGGTAATACCGGTCTACGCATTGCCAAATCTCGTGCTTGAGCACCCCCTGCCCCACCCCGTGAATGAAAACGATGCGCGGGGTGCGCTGTTCGATGGCAACCCGCAGCATCCGCTCGAAGTGAGCCAACTGCAGTTCCAACAGGGTCGCGGCGTCCAATCCCGCGGTGGAATCGACGAGTTCGTGCGCGTGCAAGTCGACTTCGACGGTGCCTTTGCCTGCCCATGTGGATGCGGCCTCATCGTAACGGGCTTTGAAGGACTTCTCGAGGGCGCGCTGGCGCCGGGGATCGACTTCCTGCTGCAGGATGGCCGACACCGAGGGCAAGTGACGTTGGTACGACTGCGCCTCATCCCGCGCCACCAACGGCACGAGGCCCTTCGCCTCCATCGGGATTTCAAACCCCGATTCGTCCTCAACCATCACCTCCGTAGCGGAGAGAATTGCCGTGACGACCCCCGAGCCCACCTCGTCGAGGAACCGCACCCGCTGACCGACCTGGAGTTTGTTTGCGTCCATGGGACAAAGATAAGTCGGGGAACGAAGCCCTACTTTTGTCCCCCTGACCAGATGACCATGAAGCACTTCATCGCCTTCGCCCTCCTCGCGGCCTGCACCTTGGCTGCCGCTCAAGTGACCGAGAAAACGGTCGTTCGTGCCCTCAAAGAACTCGACGCCGCCTTTGCGCAAAGCATCGAGGATTACCACATTCCCGCCTTGGGCGTGGCGGTGGTCCACGAAGGCCAAATCCGCTTCGCAAAAGCCTACGGTTTCAGTAACACCGAAACGGGTTCGCGCGCCGACGAGCACACCCTTTTCGCGGTCGCATCGAATACGAAAGCGTTCACGGCTGCGGCGTTGGCGCAGCTCGTCGATGACGGCGCGCTGAGTTGGGATGACCGGGTGCGCGATCACCTGCCGTGGTTCACCTTATACGACCCCTACGTCAGCGAGGCGATGCGCGTTCGGGACCTGCTTTGTCACCGGACGGGCTTGGCGACGTTCAGCGGCGATTTGCTGTGGTACGGAACCGATCACTCGCGCGAAGACGTGCTGCGGGCGATGCGGCACCTCGAACCCACGATGGGCTTCCGGGAAGGGTTTGGCTATTCGAACCTGATGTACATGGCGGCGGGATCCGTGATTGAGGCGGTCACGGGAGAACCGTGGGACGAGCGGGTGCAACGGGAATTGCTTGCCCCGCTGGGGATGGAGCGTTCGGTGTTGAGCACCGTCGACCTCGCTGGTCGCGACAACGTCGCTGCACCGCACAATTGGCGCGAGGGCCGCAACGAGCCCATCGATTGGGTCAATTGGGACAACGTCGGCCCCGCGGGATCGCTCATTTCTTCCGCTACGGAGATGGCCGCTTGGATGCAAGTTCAGCTCGACAGCGGGCGGGTGGCGGCCACGGGCAAGCGGCTTTGGAGCGCTGATCGAACGAGGGAAATGTGGACGTTGCATACGCCGCAGCCGGTTTCGGCTTGGTGGAATGCGAACTTGCCGAGCGTGCACATGCGCGGGTACGGTTTGGGGTGGGAGGTGTACGATTTGGAGGGATACCAAATCGTTGCACACAGCGGAGGATACGACGGCATGATTTCGCGCCAAGTGCTGGTGCCCGAAGCCGAACTCGGCATCATCCTGCTGACGAACAACAACAACTCCCTGCCGTGGGCGTGGGGCTTCGATGCCATCTCGCGGCTCCTCGGTTCGGAGGAACCGACGGAAGTGGTGCCGCTTCTGCTTGAATTCCTGCGCGAAGAAGAGGCGCACCCGGCCTCGGTGCTGCCGGAGCGCATCGAAAACGCGCCGGCATCGTTGCCGTTGAGCGCGTATGCGGGCACGTACACGGACCGGATGTACGGGGATTTGGTGATCGCTTGGGAAAACGAGGAACTGCTCATCGATTTCACGCACACCGAACTGTTCAAAGGCACCCTTTCCCCTTGGCACTTCGACACCTTCAAGCTCACCTGGACGACGAAAATGATGTTGCCGGAGGGAACGGCGACGTTCGTGCTCGACGCCGAAGGGCGACCGGAGCGGGTCGAAATCGTGGTGGAAAACCCCGACTTCGACTTCACTGAACTGAAGTTCGTCCGGAATTGAAGGGCGATGCGCCGTATCTTCGAAAAACCATGATTGAATTGACCTTGAAAGCCCCGAACATCCGCAGGGCGGTGAGTGCGTTGGCGTGCTTGATTTGGGCGGTGGGCGCGGTGGCGCAGCCGGATGCTCCGGCGAACCTGTACTTGGGGGAGTTGCGGACTTGGTTGCGCACGAATTGGTACGCGGGGGCGTTCGATGATTTGGGCTACAACGGAGCTCGAAGCCAAATGTTTTCCTACACCGACGAGCAGAACGGCATGGTGCACGGCATCTACACCCACTTCGCGCAACCTGCGGAAAACACGACGTACCTCGACCCCATCAACGCGGAGCACATCATTCCGCAGAGCTTTTTCGGCGGCATCTCTCCGATGAAAAGCGACCTGTTCAACCTGCGCCCAGCCCACGGAAGTGCGAACTCGGCGCGCGGCAACAGCATGTACGGGGAAGTGGCGGATGCAACCGCACAATGGTACGGCGTGACCGCAAATGGAACCTACACGTCGCAAGGGAGCATTCCGAGTGACCTCGACAACTGGTCGGAGCGTTCGGGTGGGCTGTGGGAGCCTCGCGAGTCGGTGAAGGGGGATTTGGCCCGCATGGCGTTTTACTTTTACGTGGTCTACCCCACGGAAGCGGGGCCGATGACCGACCTTGCAGACCCGGAAGTGCTGTACACGTGGCATTTGGAAGATCCCGTGGACGCTTGGGAAATGCAGCGAAACGACCGCGTGGAAGCCGTTCAAGGCAACCGCAATTTCTTTGTGGACCACCCGGATTGGGTGTACAACGCGTGGTTTTATGAGGGGGTTCTGACCGAGGGCTGCACCGATCCCGTCGCTTGCAATTACAATCCCGAGGCGAATGCGAGTGACGGAAGCTGCACCTATCCCGCACCGGGCGTGGACTGCGACGGAAATCCGACGGTGGCGTGCACGTTGTTCTTCAGCGAAGCCGCGGAAGGAAGCTCGAACAACAAGTACCTTGAAGTGTTCAATCCCACACCCGAAACCGTGGACTTGGGTGCGTTCGGGTTGGCGTATGTGAACAACGAACCGACCTCGCCAGGGAATTTTGAGGTTTGGGTAGATTTTCCAGCGGGAAGCAGCATTGGACCGGGTGAGGTGTTCGTGATTGCCCACGGAAGTTCGGATCCGAGTGTCTTGGCTGCCGCGGACATGCTGTTCGGCAATTTGAGCAACGGGGACGATGGGTTTGGGTTGATGCAAGGAACCCCGGCTGATTACGTGGTCGTGGATTTGGTGGGGGATTGGAATGGAGATCCTGGGAGCGGATGGGACGTTGCGGGGGTCCCGGGTGCCACGGCAAATCACACGTTGGTGCGGAAGCCGGAGGTGGCTGTTGGAAATGGAGGCAACTGGACCAGCAGCGCGGGAACGGACGCCTCGAATTCCGAATGGGTGGTGCTGGAAGTGGATGATTGGAGCGATTTGGGGCAACACACGTCGAACGTGGCCTGCAGCGGAACCACGTGTCCCGACGAAAACAACAACGGCATTTGCGACGAAGACGAAGGTCCCGTCGAGCCGGTATTGGGGTGCCTCTACCCCGCTGCGTGCAACTTCAACTCCTCGGCGACGGCGGACGACGGAAGTTGCGAATTCGTTTCGTGCATCGATTTGGGCTGCACCTACCCCGAGGCCACCAATTTCGCTCCTGCCGCGACCAATGACGATGGTTCGTGCATGTTCGGCGACGCCGCATGCGTGGGAGATTTGAACTTGGATGGCTTGGTCGCCACGAGTGATTTGTTGGTGTTCTTGTCGGTGTTTGGGGAATCTTGTCCATGACCGAAAACTGACCTGCATCATGTTGGGTGCGGCAGCGCGCGCGTTAATTCGTGCCCATGCGAACCGTATTCATCCCCACTGATTTCAGCGACGCCAGCTTGGTCGCGCTGAAGTACGCTGTTGAAATCGCCCAGACCGCTGGGGCTGATTTGGTGCTGTACTCGGCGGTGCACTTGCCGCCACCGGTTGCCGATTTGGGGGCGGTTGCGGCCCCTCCTCCTGCCGATGAGTTGATGGAGGATACGCGAAAAGCGCTGTTGGGATTGGCGAAGGAATTGGAGGCGCACACCACGCAGCGGATTGAAGTGGTCGTGGAATTGGGACTGGCTTCGGACTGCATTGAGGGATGGATGGAAGCGCATCGTCCATGGCTGACGGTCATGGCGTCCAAAGGGACGACGGGATTGGAGCGCATGGTTTGGGGGAGCGTGACCCGACACGTTGCCGAACACGCGCCGACCCCTTTGTTGGTGCTGCCAGAAACGCACGCGTATGAACCGATTCAGTCGGTGTTGTATGCAACGGACTTCCATTCAGGCGATGAATCGGTCACGCGTTATTTGATGGATTGGGTGGACGACCCGACCGCGTTGAAGGTGCACTTTATGCACGTGGTGGACGGAGCCGTTCCGATGGAATACGAGGAGGCGCACATGGCTGATTTCGAAGCGAATTTGGCCCAAATCGCTCCCGCGCCTCAACTGACGTTCGACCTGAAGCCCGGACGGCGCATTGCCGACACCCTGGAAACCGAGATCGCTTCCAGTGATTGGAATTTGGTCGTTGTCTGTCCTCAACAACGGTCTTGGTTCGTACGACTTTTCGCTCCGAGCGTCTCAAATCAATTGGTTGAACAGTTGGACATGCCCATCTTGGTTCATCCTGGAAATCGCAGCAACAATGCGCATTAACTTGGTGGCATGAAACACATTCTCATTCCCGTCGATTTCAGTCCTGAAGCCATTTCAGCTACCCGATACGCCTTGGAATTTGCAAGTCATTCTGCAAGCGAACTGGTGCTGCTTACGGTCTTCGAAGCGCCCCTCTTGCCACCAGCAAGCACGTTCGTTTCCAGAGAAATGACGGAGGAAAACGCGGCGGACCAAATGGTTAAATCGGCCGTCGATCGCCTCAAGGCTTTTGCGGAAGAGCACATCGGGAATCGCGTTCCCACGCGCTTTGTGGCGATTGAAGGCAAGCCCACATCGGCCATTGCCCAGTTTACGAAAGACCACAACGTGGACTTGGTGGTGCTGGGGACAAAGGGGGCCACATGGTGGGGCGATCGGTTTCAAGGTACCGTGTCGTCGGAATTGATGCGCCGATCGGACGTTCCATGTTTGATCATTCCGGCAGGTGTCAGCTGGAACGGATTGAAGAATTGGGTTTTTGCCACGGAATTGCGCAGCGACGAGACACCGTACTTTGCGGAATTCACGGATTGGGGAGATCGGTTCGATGCGCATTTGACCTACCTCCACATCCACCGCAAAGGAGGCATTGAGCACGAACCACATCCGGCCCTGAACGCCTTTCTTGAAGGACGGCAACGCGGCAACTCAGGCCAAGTTCGAATCGAAGGAGATCACGTCCAAGCTGCACTTGAGCAGTTCATCGATGAGCAGCATCAGGACCTCTTGGCGGTGACCACGCAGACGCACACCCTCCTCGAACAGCTCTTTCATCGCAGCCTTGCCCGACACGAAGCCCTGCATGGCAAGGTTCCGTTGATGGTCTTCCACCGGAAACGCGACTGATTGGTAGATGCCGGAACTGCGATTGAAAGCGGGCTCATCGGAAATGATGGCCCTGGGAGAAGCGCTCGTTGGAGGGGCTTCGGAAGGCATTGTCATTGCCAACCAGGAGGGCACCATCGTCTTCGCCAACCGCGCCGCGCGCGGCATGTTCGGTGACGATTCGTGGCTGGACGACAAGACCGTTGAAGACTTGATTCCCTCGCCGCAACGCAGGCACCACGAATCCCTCCGCGAGGCCTACCACTCCGCGCCATCCCATCGGCGGATGGGACAAGGACGCGAATTGAACGCACTGCGCTCCGATGGTTCGATTTTCCCGGTTGAGATTTCGTTGAATCCGCTGGAGTTGGGTTCGCAGCGGTTCACCGCTGCCATGATCATTGACATTTCGGACCGCAAGGCGCTTGAAAATCAAGTGCACCGCTTGAATAAGTTGCTCGAGCAACAGGTCCTGGATCGAACGCGCGAGCTGAATCGGAGTCAGTTGCTCTATCGGACGGTCGCTCGGAACTACCCGGATGGTACGATTTTCGTTTTGGACAATCAACTGCGCTACGAATTTGCGGAAGGCAAGGAATTGTTCGAGTGGAACCTGACCAGCGAAGACCTGAAAGGCAGTGCGTACCTGGACCAACTTCCGGATGACCTGAAGCCGGAAGTGGAGCAGCGCCTCCGTGCCGTCATTGAAGGAAAGAATTGCGTATTTGAAGTGGAGCATCACGGAGCTACGTACCGCTTGAATGCAGTGAGTGTTCAGGTGGAAGCGGACGAAGCGCCGCGCATTTTGGTGGTGGAGCAAAACGTGACCGAGGCGAAAAATGCACTCCTGAAGGAACGGCAGCTCAACGAACTGAAATCCCGCTTCGTCTCGATGGCTTCCCACGAATTTCGAACCCCGTTGAGCACGATTTCCTCGTCGGCCGAATTGGCGAAAGCGCATGCACAGCGTAACAACGCGGAGCGCGTGGAACTGCACCTCGATAAGATTCGCAACGCGGTGGATCACCTGGTCTCGATTTTGGACGACTACTTGAGCCTCGAACGGTTTGAGACGCGGAACTGGCATGAATTGCGCGAGCCCTTGAACGTGCCGGAAATCGTGAAGGCCACTGCACAGCGTCAACGGGGAAGCTTGAAACGCGGCCAGACGCTCAACGTGTCCATCGCGCCCCAGGCAGCCGAAGACGAGTGGAGTCATGCCGAGGCGATTCAGGGCATTGTTTCGAATTTGGTTTCGAACGCCATCAAGTATTCCGACGAAGGCGATGCCATTCACCTTGCGCTTGATCGCACCAGCGGTTCATGGAAACTCAAGGTTCAAGACGAAGGCGTGGGCATCGACCCAGCCGATCAGCAGGACATTTTCACCCGCTTCTTCCGCTGCGACCGCACGAGTCACATTGCCGGAACGGGGGTTGGTTTGGATTTGGTTCAACAGTACACGTACCTGCTGGAAGGCCAAATCCAAGTACACAGTGTGCTCGGCATCGGAACCACCTTCACCATTGTTTGGCCCATCGCCCCCCTTCCCACTGAAAAAACAACACCATGACCGGAGCCATCCTCCTCATCGAAGACCAACAATCGGTCCGCGAAAACATTGCCGAACTCCTCGAATTGGCCGGCCATCGGGTCCTCCAGGCGGAGAACGGCATTGAAGGCATTCGCTTGGCGAAGGCGCACCTCCCCGACCTCGTTTTATGCGACATCATGATGCCCGAACTCGACGGTTACGGGGTGGCGGAAGTGCTCGGTCGGCAACCAGAAACGTCCGGGATTCCCCTGATTTTCCTGACAGCCAAAGCCGATGCCGCCGATTTCCGAAGGGGCCTAGCCAAGGGTGCAGTGGATTACATTTCCAAGCCGTTCCAGAGCCATGAGCTGCTCGAAACCATCGAAATGCGATTGAAACGCGAACACCCGCCTAGGCGAGCGGAAGCGGGACGAGCCGCTTGGGACAATTGGGTCCTCGGACTGCTGTCGGACCGTCCGGCGACCTTGCAAGGCACCCCGTTGCACGTGTTGAAAATGGACAAAGGGAGCAACTTGTATGCAGAGGGCGATTCGTCGCGGTTCATTTGGTTCATTAAGTCGGGATTTATCAAGCAAGAACGGATGGACTCGAAGGGCAAGAAACTCTGTTTGCGCACCTTGGGTCCGGGGAGTTTTTCGGGATGGACGGGGGAATTTGAGCACGGTATTCACACGGAAGATGCGGCATGCGTCACCCCTACTGAAGTGATTCGCATCGCCCAGTCCGATGTGCACGAAGCATTCATCGAGCGGCCGGAGTTGGCGTTGGAATTGCATCGGAGGACGCATGAAATGGCAAAAGAATTTGAATCCGCTGCACTGTCTTTGGCTTATGGATCTGCCCGTGAAAACACGGCGAGGGCGCTTCTTCGGTTTGCCGTTCCTTCTTCCGACGGACTCGTGATCCGGCTGTCGCGGGAAGACCTGGCCAACAGCGTCGGCATGGCCTCGGAGTCGATCATCCGAACGCTAGCCAGTTTCAAGCAGGACGGCCTTACGGATACCATTGGACGGACCGTGGTCCTTTTGAATCCGGATGGACTGGAGGACGAAATTGGGTGAGTTTCGACGAACTGTGTATAATATTTGTTGGGCAAATCACGTACTGAACTCCACAGCTGATTTTTCGTCGAACCGCAGGCCATTTCGAAAGCATTTCTTGCTTCGGACATCGAAACTTAATACAGGCAACTGCTTAAAAAACAACGCGTTAATATCCTGTCGAAAATAATTCACAGCGAGGCGTTCACATTTTGCATCTGAAAGGTTAGTTTTGGTCAAGCCACAACGCTTGAATGATGCATTGTAAAACCAATCCCACACGGGGCCTTTTCGCTGGGGCCCTCTCTTTCGCGCTTGCGTTCCTTGCGCCAAGCCTGTCGAACGTGCTGACCGCCTCTGCTTCAGCACCCCCACCATTCGAACAAAGCACGGCCTACACCATGACGGTGGAGGAGCATGCATCGGGCGGAGTTCCGGGTACCACTACTTATCGATTCTACATCGATATGGTGAACACCACGGACTTCCTCAGTTCGATTTATGGAAACGACACCGCCCCGTTTTACGTGAACACCGAAACGGGCTTTTACAATGACGGGTTTGCTTCCGGCTCCACTGCCGACGGAGTGAACCCCATGTTTTTTGGCTTCTTTCCAACGCTAGCCTTTGACAGCTGGGTCACCATCGGCATCGAAGGTTCACCGACTCCTCCTCAAACAGCGGTCAGCTCGGTTGAATCCAACGCTCAGCCGTGGCTCGGTTGCTTCAATGCGACCTCACCGCTGAGTGGAACGAATGTGGTGATGGATGACTTCACCGGTGGAGCGTGGTACGTTTTGAACGGAACCCCGAACGGGCTGCCGAATCCGACGACCATGCGCACGTTGTTCATGCAATTGACCAGCGCTTCCGTTCCGAACGGGACCGTGAATGCGCAGGTCTTTCCGCTGGGCATCGGTGAGGACCAATTGCAGATGTCTTTCGACTTCAATGGCCCTGGCACCTATCAAGTCAATGGCGGAGGCAGCATTGGACTTGGCGGCTGCACGGACGAGGCGGCCTGCAACTTCGATTCTGCAGCCTCTGACGATGACGGTTCGTGCACTTACGCGGATGCCGGCTATGACTGCGACGGGGTTTGCTTGAACGACGCCGACCTGGATGGTGTTTGCGACGAGTTTGAAATCGCAGGTTGCCAAGACCAAATGGCTTGCAACTACAACGCGGACGCGACCGACGACAACGGATCTTGCACTTACGCTGAGGCTGGATACGACTGCGACGGCAATTGCATCAACGACGCCGACATGGACGGGGTTTGCGACGAGTTCGAAATCGCGGGTTGCACCGACAGCGCTGCTTGCAACTACGAGGCTGCAGCCACGGACGACAACGGCTCGTGCACCTATGCCGAAACCGGATTTGATTGCGACGGCAACTGCATCAACGATGCCGACCTGGACGGGGTCTGCGACGAGTTCGAAATCGCGGGTTGCACCGATGAAATGGCCTGCAACTACAGCGCTTCGGCGACCGATGACAACGGTTCTTGCACCTACGCCGAGACCGGATACGATTGCGACGGGGTGTGCGTGAACGATGCCGACAGCGACGGCATTTGCGACGAATTTGAGCTTGGTGGCTGCACGGCGGACAACGCCTGCAACTACGATGCATCGGCTACCGATGACGACGGATCGTGCGACTTCTGCTCCTGCTTGGACCAAGCCGCCATCTTGCCGCCGGACTACACCATGACCGTCGAAGAGCACGCGGTGGGCGGCATCGCGGGAACCACGACCTACCGGTTCTACATCGACATGGTCAACCCAACGGACTTCCTCAGCTCCATCTACGGGAACGACACCGCTCCGTTCTACATGAACACCTCTACCGGGTTCTACAACGACGGGTTTGCTTCCGGTTCAACCGCCGATGGTGTGAACCCCGCCTTCTTCGGCTTCTTCCCCTCACTCGGCTACGACAGCTGGGCCACCATTGGAATTGAGGGGTCGCCCGTACCGCCGCA
>ENA-OUOG01002110-OUOG01002110.1-marine-metagenome-genome-assembly--contig:-NODE-2110-length-21390-cov-3.212499_pt1 | contig 21390 bp, 17 predicted proteins | sample MGYA00248635_ERZ508505 | MGnify/ENA primary metagenome ERZ508505 (study PRJEB26176, sample SAMN06267871) | marine metagenome | isolation source: Saanich Inlet, British Columbia, Canada | place: Pacific...
ATGATGCTGGAGATATGCAAACCCTCTGCAACGTCTATTCCCGCCGCGGTCCATAATTCTTCAAGTGCCGGATTGAAGAGCTTCAATTTGCCGTCAGATGCAAACACGGCTACAGCCTCGCTCAAGTGGTCAAGCGTTTCACCTTGAATGCGGATCAACGAGTTATAATTGCTTTCAAGGGCAAGTCGTTCCGTGACGTTCTCAAATACCCAGGCCGCTCCGCCAGTATTCTGTGGGCTAACCACTACTCGCACTGTTTGCCCGTCCATCAAATGCCACCATTCTTCGGACGGCTCTAGTGCCTGGTAGATTTTCAGTTGTTCTTCCCGCCATTTTCGCCAGTCCGGGTGATCTGGCAACAATTTCTTGTCTCGCATGGCGTCGAGAACTTCAGCATTTGATGGATGGGAATCCAGAAAAGCGCTATCGAGTTGCCATAACTGTTGGAAACCGCTGTTGTAGAAGACCAATTTCCTGGATTTGTCGAAAATCGCAACAGCAGTTGCCAATTGATCCAGCATGCGCGCATGGCTGTCATTGGTTTCTTCGAGTGTTCTGCGAGTCTGCTCCAGGTCACTTTTGTCGATGGCGATCCCGGCAATGCCTGCTTCCGACCGCATGCCAAAGACTTCAAGTCGTTTTCGGTCTCCTGATACGGTGGCGGGAACTTCTTCATGAAACAAATTCCCGTCGGCATCTGCTTCACGAATGCGATCGCGCAAACCGGGATCAAACAAATCCAGATTGCTTTTTACAACTTCCTTTGGATTTTCTCCATCCACAGCGTTTGCATAGGCACGGTTGACCCATGAGAGTTTCCCGTCTTCTGAGCGTATCCAAAATGGCATGGGCAGCTTCCGAAGAAGGTTCTCCAATGTGGAGAAAGTTGTTTCAAGCCGCTCGTGTTTTGTTTTAAGCTTTGCGTGCTCTTCACGTTCTTTCTCAAGATTTGCAAATCTGACGTAAGCGTAGCTTCCGGATGTATTGCCTGTGACGTTTAGAATGATGCCTGCCTTCGTTCGCAGGACGGATTCAAATGCTCTGCCATTTTCGCGCAAATCCACAAGAAACCCGTTCAGAATTTCTGACGAAGAGGCGTCTGCCCAAGTTTGAAAATTGAGGAAGTTTTCCAATGCTTCCGGTGCGCCGGCACTTTCTGCCAGTTCTCCGTAAGCGGTCGGGTTTGCGTCTTTACTATTCCAGACGATGGTTAATTGCCCGGGGTTCGCAAGCAATGATTCATTGCGGTCATTTGCTGCTTTCAGTTCTGAAATGCCAACCTTGAGTGCGCGATTTTCTTCAGAAACCTTTGCGCGTTCTCTAATCATCCAAAATGCAGACAGGAGCGCAAAGCTCATCGCGCCGCCAAAGACGGCTAGCATTAGAATGGATGTTCCATTCAATGGAACAGGAAGGGTCGCCATATCAAAAGTGGTTACGTTTTCCTGCGCATTTGCAAATTCTGTGGTTGCAAATGAAGTGAGCGCGGTAGTGCCAAGCAAAAAGGCAGTCGAACCTTTTCTTTTTTCATTGGATGAGGAAGTCTGGATGGGGCTGCTTTTTTCCAAAGTCGATGTATGCAACACAAAACGACCGATTGTTCTGCAACAATCAGCGCCTCTACGCATAGTACTCTTTAGAAAACCTGTTTCAGAAACAGGTCTCAACCCTGGCATGCCCATGGTCCTCTCGCCGAACGATTCCCAAGTCTGCCCTGCCCGTTATTATCCCCAGCTCTACGGCTGATTCGTGGAATTATTTGATTCTCTCCAGAGTATACAATTCAAGAATCAGCATAAAGCCTGTTGCACAAAAAAATATCCACCGCCTTTGTCAAGGCGATGGATACTAGATGTTGTGGATAATTGATTTGAAATTAATAGCGGTAGTGTTCCGGCTTGTAAGGGCCTTCCGTTGTCACGCCAATATATTCCGCTTGATCTTGTGACAATTCGGTCAGTTTCACACCAATCTTCTCCAAATGAAGACGCGCAACTTTTTCATCCAGATGCTTGGGCAGGATGTAAACTTCGTTGCCGTATTCTTCACCCTTGGTCCAAAGTTCAATTTGTGCAAGCACCTGGTTTGTGAAGGATGCAGACATAACAAATGATGGGTGACCTGTGGCATTCCCCAGGTTTAGCAAACGTCCTTGCGACAGGAGGATCATGCGATTGCCGTTAGGCATCTCATACATGTCTACCTGATCTTTGATGTTCGTCATCTTCAGGTTTTGCAGGTTTGCTACCTGAATTTCATTGTCGAAGTGGCCAATATTGCCCACAATGGCCATATCTTTCATTTCACGCATATGTTCAATGCGAATAATGTCCTTGTTGCCTGTTGTGGTGATAAAGATATCGGCATCGGCAACTGTGTCTTCCAAGGTAGTGACTTCAAAACCGTCCATTGCTGCCTGCAACGCGCAGATTGGATCAATTTCCGTAACTTTGACGCGTGCTCCAGCACCACGCAATGAAGCTGCAGACCCTTTGCCCACGTCACCGTAGCCACATACGACAGCAGTTTTGCCAGCCATCATTGTGTCTGTTGCTCTTCGAATGCCGTCAACGAGTGATTCCTTACAACCATATTTGTTGTCGAATTTGGATTTTGTAACCGAGTCATTCACGTTAATTGCGGGGAACGGAAGCTGGCCATTCTTGTGCAATTCGTAAAGGCGATGAACGCCGGTCGTTGTTTCCTCAGAAACGCCCTTGATAGCATCCCGTGTTTTTGTGAACCAACCCGGGCTTTCAGCCATACGCTTTTTAATCTGCGCCTTAATGACTTCTTCTTCTTCTGAGGTCGGCGTTGGAATGATATCTTCACCAGCTTCGGCACGTGCACCCAAAAGCACATAAAGTGTTGCATCGCCACCATCATCAAGGATCAGGTTCGCCCCTTCCGGGAACATGAAGGATTTATCCAGATAGTCCCAATGCTCTTCCAGCGTTTGGCCCTTGATGGCGAATACCGGAATGTTTGCCGCTGCGATTGCTGCTGCTGCATGATCTTGCGTTGAGAAAATATTGCATGATGCCCAGCGCACATCTGCACCCAGCTCAACCAGTGTTTCGATCAGAACTGCGGTTTGAATTGTCATGTGGAGTGACCCCACAATTCGCGCGCCTTTAAGCGGTTTTGCATCGCCAAATTCTTCGCGAAGTGACATCAGGCCAGGCATTTCAGTTTCTGCAATATCAAGTTCTTTACGGCCGAAATCAGCAAGCGTGATATCTTTGACAACGTAGTCGTTATTCTCTGACATGGGATTTCCTTTTCAGGGTTTACGCGCACGAATAGTGCTGTTTTGCGGTGTCCTTATCAGGAACGCAAGAGGACTTCAATAGGATATAAAGATTTCTTTATATGAGTGCGAAAAAGGTAAATGATCAGGCTTCTTCGCCAAACCGCTCTTCCACCAACGCCTTGATTGCAGCCAATGCCTCATTTGCTTCAGGGCCCGTTGCAGATACATGGATTTCACTGCCTTTGCTTGCAGCAAGCATCATCAGGCCCATGATTGAATCCCCACCGACCACGTGCCCGTCCTTGCTCACCAAGATTGTTGCATCAAATTGTTCTGCAATCGAAACGAAACGCGCTGACGCACGCGCATGCAAGCCGCGTTGGTTGGAGATTTTCAGGATGTGAAACGTGTCGTCAGTCAATCTATCGAGAGCCCTCAAGCAGTGTGCTTGCAATTTGGATATATTTCCTTCCCGCTTCTTGCGCGATTGCAGCAGCTTCTTCGATGGAATTCGTTTTGCGCACACCTGCGAGCTTCACCAGCATTGGGAGGTTTATTCCCGCGATCACTTCCACCTGACCATCTTGCATAAGTGAGATTGCCATGTTGCTGGGGGTGCCGCCAAATAGATCGGTTAACAGGATTACACCCTTGCCCCGATCTGTCTTTGCCAGCGCAGCCGCAATATCGTCACGGCGGACTTCCATATCGTCATCTGCGGCGATGCAGATTGTCTCAAGGGCTTCCTGTTCTCCCACCACATGTTCCAGCGCTTTACGGAATTCAATGGCAAGATCACCATGTGTTACAAGTACCAATCCAATCATACTGTCGACTTTACCCTTTATGATTTGCCTTGAGAATGCGTTCGAATCCAATGTGGTGCAAGGTTTTCAAGTTCCTATTCACGCAAATTGATCCAACCATGCAAAAACGATGCGCTTGGCCTGTTCTTCATGTTTGGCTGGCACATCGATTCGCGGAATTGTAATCTCAAGCTTTGTCTCTGTCTTTGGTTTCGGCATACGTTCCAAATCAAGTTCAGAAACCAATCGAGCGACGAGGTTCACCTCTACGCTTTCATTAAAGGGCAAATCCACTATTCCAAACCCGTGCACTTCGATTTTTCCAGCAATCGTAGATGGTGCTTTTGCGATAAGTCTGCCATCGCGAGCTTCCAGCAAAGCCTGATCATCGCAAACCAGCGAAGAAGAAATTGATTTTGCCTCAGCACGTTCGAGGAGTCCTAACGCAAGAGATGATTTGCCGGAGCCGCTCGGACCTTCGATGAGAATCCCATTCCCGTTTATGGAAACCACTGTGCAATGAAAGTTGGACATTCTATTTTCTGGTCACATCCAGCGGCAGGCCTACAATAAAGCGTGCGCCAGTTTCTTCCCCTGATCTGTTTTCAGCCTTGATTGTTCCGCCATGCGCTTCGATAATCTGTCTGCTTATTGACAAACCGAGGCCGGAGTTCTGACCAAATCCATCCGTGTCTGCCCGGTCAGTATAGAAACGCTCAAAGATACGATTTGTATCTTCTGCCTGAATGCCCGGGCCATTATCTTCTACTACCATAACCAGTGATTTTGCATTTCTTGCGAGGCGTATACTGATCTTACCGCCTTCCTGGGGAACGAAGGAAACAGCGTTGTCGATGAGGTTATTAATGACCTGCCCAAGGCGAGTGTCATGGCCGGAAACAAAGAACCCATGTTTGCCCAGGCGCGTTTTATCAATGTTCAATTCAATCTGAATACTCTTGTTGCGGTGTGTCACTTCGCGCGATGCGGCAACAACATCTGACAGGAGTTTTGCAAAATCCATTTTGTACGTTTTGTCACGAACCAAATCCGCATCCAGCCTTGAAGCATCAGAAATATCAGTAATCAAACGATCCAATCGACGAACATCGTGTTGAATAACTTCAAGCAGTCGCTTCTGAGAGTCGGGGTTTTTGGCCAGTGGAAGTGTTTCGACAGCGCTTCGGAGTGATGTGAGAGGATTCTTCAGTTCATGGCTTACATCTGCTGCAAAACGTTCGATCGCCTCAATACGGGAGTAAAGGGCATTGGTCATGTCAGCCACTGAGCCTGACAGGTCTCCAATTTCATCGTTTCGATGAGACATGTCAGGAATACTCACGCGAGATTTGACGCCGCGTTTCACTTTGATAGCAGCCTCGGAAAGGCGGCGTAGCGGGTTAGCAATTGTACTGGCCAGAATTGCTGACAGCACAAACATCGTTATGAATGCCACCAGAAACACCCGCAATATATCCAACCGTTCTTCCCTGACAATTCTATCAATATCGTCACCTTCGGTTGACAGAAGCAGAACTCCAAGAACCGCGCGAAACCTTTGGATGGGAACGGCAACTGATACAGTAAGCTTGCCTTGTTTAGTTTGTCTGACAATCGGCCGTGGAGCACCAACCAATGCTGATTGAACCTCAGGATACTGAGTGCCTGGTCCTTCCAGTTCCTCGTAGATGGGCAGGTTGGAATCTCTCAAGGCGCGGCTCAACAGATCACCAATCCACACACTCCACCCAACGCGCTCACGCTTGCTTTCCCCGGTTAGACTTGGAAGATCGAATTGTTGAACCTGGCCGGCTTCGTACAACAGACGTGAATCCAAAAGCATTATGCCGTCGGGATCAAAAATACGGGCCCTGGTTTTCGTTGGCTTAATCAGCGTTCTGAAGATCGGCGCAACTTGCTCAGCGCTGATCGGATATTGCAGATTGTCGGTTTGATCCAATCTTGGAAGGACGCTTTCGCCTGTTTGCAGTTGCAGGAGTTTTTCCGGATCGATTGTGAATGCGTCTGGAGTGGCAGTTACTGAACCTGCAACGGCTGCTGCAATAATTCGCCCTTGTGTGAGCAGGCTTTCGATCTTTGAATCAATCAATCCGGCCCTGAACTGGTTCATATAAAGGATACTTGCCAAAAGTGCTGTAAGCGCGACCATGTTCAAAATGACAATGCGCCGTGTCAGCGATGAGAACAAAACCCTGCGTACAGATTTGAAGCTCCTTGATAGGAGGCTCTTCCTTGGATTTTGTAGCGTGGCGGTGGACCCTGATGCTTCTTTCGCCGCAGAAGCCTGTGGCGTTTCTGAATTGCTTGTTACAGGCACAGCTTTTTTTGAAAACAGACCGGACACAATACGTTTCCCTGCCGAAACAGGTTTATCTGCTTCGTCGTCAAGCGATCCATCTGTGTTGACTGTTTCCAGCGTCATCTGATTCCGCCATACCTATCGGGCGCTATTAATTCTCCTTGAAGCGATATCCTACGCCATAGAGGGTTTCTATCATATCAAACTCGTCATCATCGACCTTAAATTTTTTGCGGAGGCGTTTGATATGGCTATCGATGGTCCGGTCATCCACGTAAACCTGGTCATCGTAAGCTGCATCCATTAGCGAATCCCTGCTTTTAACAACACCGGGTCTTTGTGCCAGTGCATACAGGATCAGAAACTCAGTTACGGTGAGTGTGACAGGCTTCCCGTTCCATGTGCAGGTGTGCCGTTCCTTGTCCATTACCAGCTGGCCGCGCTCCAAAGTGTTGGCGGCCGCCGCTTCCGCTGAGACGGTCCCGTTTGCCGGCGCTGCCGCTGCTCGGCGCAATACTGCCTTCACGCGTTCAACCAATAATCGTTGCGAAAATGGTTTGGTGATAAAATCATCTGCCCCCATTTTCAGGCCGAACAGTTCGTCAATCTCATCGTCTTTTGACGTTAGAAAGATTACCGGGAGGTCGGACGTCTGTCGAAGGCGCCTTAGTAGTTCCATGCCATCCATTCTTGGCATCTTGATATCAAAAATTGCCAGATCAGGACGGCGATGGTTCAAACCCTCGAGCGCAGATGTGCCGTCAGTATAGGTTTCAACCTTGTACCCCTCTGATTCAAGCGCAATGGATACCGAAGTTAGAATGTTTCGGTCGTCATCTACCAGTGCAATCGTGGGCATTAATTATCTCCGTTAGATCAAAATACAATAAGTGTGAGACACCTCGATAATGCAATGGCGTCATAAACATGGGGAAAGTATGGCGTTTGAAAAAGTGCATTACCAGCCCATGGTATGCCTTTAGTATAATAACCGTGCTCAATTTTCCGGAAAAGCCAAAAAATCTGCATCGGATTCAGTAATTATACCAACTTATAGGTGGTATTTCGGTTCTGGTGTTTGTATGACAGGCCACAATTTAAGGCGATCTGCCGGATACTCTCTGTATATTGGAATGGACATCTTCATGGGCGCGGAAGCAATCACAAAGCATCTAAATACGCTTGGCCTAACGAAACCGGGCACAATTCACGCAAATTTGCGCACTCCTCAACTTTATGAGGCATCTATTGCACGGAATGAATCGACATTGACGAATATGGGTGCGCTTCGAGTTGAGACAGGGGTTCATACAGGCCGATCAGCGCAAGACCGTTTCATTGTAAAGAATGATGCAACCCGTGATGTTGTTTGGTGGGACAACAATAAAAGCATGTCTGAAGAAGGTTTTGCGAACTTGAAGGCGGACATGATGGAGCATGCCGCAGACAAAGAGCTGTTCGTTCAGGATCTTTATGGGGGTGCCGATAAGGGATCGCGCCTTAATGTCCGTGTCATTACTGTGAAAGCGTGGCATGCTCTGTTCATCCGTAATCTTCTGATACGCCCGGATCAATCGGAACTTGCCGGATTTGATGCTGAGTTCACGGTTATCAATCTACCTGACTTTGAAGCCGATCCGGAGCGTCACGATTGCCGCACCGGTACCGTCATTGCTTGCGACTTTCAGGAGAAACTCGTTCTGGTGGCGGGTACTTCCTATGCCGGTGAGATGAAAAAGTCTGTTTTCTCATATCTCAACTTTTTGTTGCCAGCATCCGGGACAATGCCAATGCATTGTTCGGCCAACCATGGCGACAATGGCGACAGTGCAGTGTTTTTTGGTTTGTCTGGCACAGGTAAGACAACCCTCTCAGCGGATCCAAATCGCACCTTGGTCGGCGATGATGAGCATGGCTGGAATGAGGATGGTATCTTCAACTTTGAAGGCGGGTGTTATGCAAAGACAATTCGTCTTTCTGCAGAATCCGAACCTGAGATTTATGCCACCACTCAACGGTTTGGGACAGTCCTTGAGAATGTGGTTCTTGATGATAACCGGGCGCCGGACTTTGATGACGGGTCGCTTACCGAGAATTCTCGATGTGCTTATCCGATCGACTTTATTCCAAATGCTTCCGACACAGGAATGGCGCCGCATCCAAAAAATATCATCATGCTCACAGCTGATGCATTTGGCGTTTTGCCTCCAATCGCCAAGCTGACGCCCGCTCAGGCGATGTATCACTTCCTTTCCGGCTACACCGCCAAAGTAGCTGGCACAGAAAAAGGTGTTACTGGTGCACAGGCAACATTCTCAACCTGTTTTGGTGCACCCTTTATGCCCCGTCATCCATCAGAATATGGCAGCTTGTTGCGTGACCTGATTGCAAAGCACAATGTGGATTGCTGGTTGGTCAATACCGGTTGGACTGGCGGTGAATACGGGGTGGGCAATCGGATGCCAATCAAGGAAACGCGCGCGCTTCTGACTGCTGCACTGGACGGATCACTGAAAAACGCATCATTCCGAGAAGATGAAAATTTTGGGTTCATGGTCCCTGAGGGTGTTTCCAATGTGGACACAAGCATCTTGAACCCGCGCGGAACATGGGCTGACGCTAATGCTTATGACAGTCAGGCCAAAAAACTGGTGGGAATGTTTGCTGACAATTTCCAGCAGTTCGAGGCCCATGTTGGTGACGATGTAAAAGCAGTGGCGTTGAAATCCGAATAAGCCTAACTTACGTTGGGTGAAGTTGTGAACGTGTTCAGGATATGCGCGGTCACTGTATTTTAGGGAGGCCGAAAATGGGCATTTTTGATTTTGTAAAATCTGTTGGCAAGAAGCTGGGAATTGGTGATGAAGAAACACCACCAAGTGCAGACGACTTGAAGCAGGAACTCGACAGCCATGATCTTGGTACTGATAAAGTGTCTGTTGAGATTGAAGGTGATAAAGCGATTATCAAGGGTGAAGTTGCTGACCAATCGATTTTTGAGAAGGCGATTATGGCAGTCGGCAACACGCTTGGCGTATCACAGGTTGAAGCTTCTGAGGTCAAAGTCGCAGATACTTCCGGTGCCGCTGCAGATGGGCCTGTTTTCCATGAAGTGAAAAAGGGTGACAACCTTTGGAAGATTGCCGAGAAACATTATGGTAATGGTTCAAAATATACTGAGATCTTTGAGGCCAACAAGCCGATGCTAAAGGATCCTGATCTGATTTATCCCGGTCAAATGCTGCGCATTCCAAACTTGGGTTAACCCGGGCATTAACTTTCTGGCCGCCGCAATTGGCGGTCAGTCTCTTCCAAATAGCAGGTCCAGAATATTCTTTGGTTTTTCTCTTGTGCCGCCAACGCGCGCTGAGGGGCGAGGGCCGTTTTCAATTTCATCAAGGCTACGGCGGCGGTTTCCGTTTTCCCTCTGGATCACGTCATCAATACTCTGACTGTTGTTAATCGATTGTTGTTGATTCCCAATCGGTATTTTCGGAATAGAGGCAACAACAGGATCAGGAACATAATTCCCGGGAAGTGCACCGAGAGGTTTTCCTTCATGTGCTGATTCCATGAATTCCTTCCAACTCTCCGCCGGAAGCGATCCGCCGGTCACCTTTTTTGTCGGACTGCCATCGTCGTTTCCATACCAGACGCCTGTTACGAGATTGGACGTATAACCCACAAACAGCCCATCGCGAGACTTTTGGCTGGTTCCAGTCTTGCCTGCTGCTTGTCGCTTGCCCAGGCTCGCCTTTTTTCCGGTACCCCTGGAGATGACATGTGAAAGCATAAAGTTCATCATTCCGACTTCGCGCGGCCGTATCACAAGCGTGGCCGGGATGCCCGAACGATCATACAGAACTTCTCCTTCCCTGGTTCGTATTTGTCTGATCAGGTGTGGATCGACAAACTCGCCACCATTGGCAAATGGTGCATAGGCTCCAGTGAGTTCCAACAGTGTGACTTCAGATGTGCCCAAAGAGATGGAAGCGTTTGCCTGAAGCTTTGAGCGGATACCCAATCGCTTTGCCGTGTTGACAACTTTCTTTGCGCCGACTTCCATTGCTACTTGAGCTGCGATTGTGTTGAGGGACTTGGTGAGCGCTGTATCCAGCGTGACTGGACCCCTGTACTTGCGGTCATAATTGACGGGCGTCCATTTGCCGATTTTTACCGGCAGATCCTGCCTTACAGACATGGGAGTGCGCCCCGCTTCCAAGGCTGCCAGATAAACAATCGGCTTGAATGCAGAGCCGGGCTGACGTTTTGCTTCAGTCGCCCGGTTGTACTGGCTGTCAGCGTATTCTCGTCCACCAACAAGCGCTCTTATCTCGCCGTTTGGTGACATGGAGACCAGTGCCCCCTGGCTGACATTTCTTTTCTTACCGTATTTATTAAGGGTCGATTCGATTGTTTCGCCGGCCAGTTTCTGAAGAGAAAGATCGACTGTGGTGTCTATGATGACGTCTTCTTTAAGTTCTCCAAGAACATTGATCGCCTCTTTCATTACGAGGTCTGCCACGTAATGCTCTGAACCACTCCAGAAACGCTTTGCTTTCTTGGCTTCTTGTGTGAGAGCTTTTGCAGCTTCTCTGTCTGTAATGAAGTTCTCGCGGCGCATGGCACCCAGTACAAGTTGTGCGCGCTCTTCAGCTAGTTTTGGGTTTCGTGCCGGTGAGAGTTTTGATGGTGCTTTCAGCAGGCCAGCCAGAAGCGCTGCTTCTGCAAGGCTCACATCGCGAGCAGATTTGGAGAAATATCTGCGAGAGGCTGCATCCACGCCATAAGCTCCAGAACCGAAATAGACCCGGTTGAGATAAAGCTCAAGAATTTCATCCTTGGTGTATTTTGTCTCCAGCCAAATCGCGAGAATCAGTTCCTGTACCTTTCGTCCCAAGGTTCTTTCCGGTTCAAGAAACATGTTTTTCGCAAGCTGTTGAGTAAGCGTAGAACCGCCCTGTACAAGGCGTTTGGCCTGAACGTTACTGATCATCGCCCGGGTAAAACCAATTGGATCGAAACCAAAGTGATGGTGATAGCGATGATCTTCAATGGCAATCACGGCCATGGGAATATAGGGCGACATCTCATTCAGGCGCATGGAGGCGCCGCCAGTCTCGCCGCGGTTCGCAATCAAGCTCCCGTTGACTGATACTATTCGTGCGTTAGGTGGGCGTTCAGGTACTTTCCAGCTGGCTGAACTTGGCAATTGCGAGCCATAATAGCCGACGATGCAGGCAACGCCGATGCCCGCCCAAAGGCCCAATACCAGGCACCAATAAGCTGCCCTGCCAAAGAAGCGGAAAATGCCGCTTCTCTTCCGGACTGTTTTTCGATTGGCTTTTTGTCTCCGCGCTGCCCCCGATTTCGTCTTCGTTTTCCGTGTGGAACGGGCGGGTGGCTTTTTCTTTGGGTTTCTTTTCGTGTCAGGGAGTATGCGGTCTTCTGCGCCGACACGCATTTCACCATTCCCACGGGCGTTTTCCGGCGCATCAAATCGCGGTTCAATCCGCTGTTTTTTCTTTTTTCTGCTGAACATGGGTTTTCCGTGCAATTGCCTGCGTGCCGTTGCGATATTTTGGAGGACTTACAGTTAATATCCGGTGAATTGATATGAACGGTTTCTATGTGAACACCATGGTCAAATCGTGGTCATACCAAGCATTTTTCATGCAGGAACCATGTTAATGGTATCTTTCGCCGTTTTGATTACATTTTTAACGATCAGATTAAGTGGATGTTTAGCAAACTGTGTTTGTATGTTCCCGGGATAGGGTGGAAAATCGGGACTAGGCGATATGGCCAATCTGGCATTGAATCCGAATACATTTGACAAGTCGCAGCGGGTAGACTGGGTTGATTACGCCAAAGGCTTTTGCATCATCTTTGTGGTGATGATGCATTCGACCCTTGGTGTTGAGAAGCATGCGTTTGAAAAGGGGTTGGTCTCTGAAGGCGTTGTTGGCTGGATGAATACAATTGTTACGTTTGCTCAGCCTTTCAGAATGCCTGATTTTTTCATGATCTCGGGCTTGTTTCTAGGATTGGTAATCGCACGATCATGGTTGCGCTATGTGGACAGAAAGGTCGTCCACTTCTTCTACTTTTACATTCTTTGGCTTGCCGTTCAATTTGCCTTTCGCTCAATTGGTTGGATTGGCGAAGGGTTGGGTCCTTTAGATATTCTGGGAAAATTTGGCCACGCCTTGATTGAGCCGTATGGGACGCTTTGGTTTATCTACATGCTGCCTGTCATGTTCATCATCACACGATTGGTCTCAAAGGTTCACTGGGGAATTGTATTGGGGGCTGCCGCACTTTTGGAGATCGCCCCGGTTCATACAGGATGGCTTCTTGTCGATGAATTTGCGGCCAGATATGTGTATTTTTTTGCTGGGTTTGCATTGGCGCAGCCAATTTTTAGTCTTGCCGAATGGGCGCGTGATAACAGTGGCAAAGCGCTTGCCTATCTTGGCGTCTGGTGCGCTGTTAACGGGCTGATGACGTTGACTGCGTTTCCGGAAGCATTGAGCGGGATCTATACTTCATTTGGCAGAGATGTGCCGCACAATTTGGCGCAATTGCCTTTTGTATCGCTGGGTCTCGGCACGGCAGGTGCAGTAGCCGTTATTTGCTTGTGTGCCGTTCTCTCGCGTTTCCGGATTGCATCATTTCTGCGTTATTTGGGTAGCCATTCAATTGTTGTATATCTGGCGTTCTTCCTGCCAATGGTTATTACACGGGAAATCCTATTCAGGTTTTTACCGTCTCTTGATCTCGGCACGATGTCATTGATCGTTTTGCTTGTGAGTGTCATCAGCTCGGTAGTCGCTTGGGAATTCACAAGGATCACCGGATGGTTCAAGTTCTTTTTCGTGCGTCCGAAATGGGCTTGGATCGAACGAACAGAGACAAATCGCGATGCGAAAGCCTCTTTGCAGCCGGCGGAGTAATTACTCCGCCAAAGCTTGCATGATCCGGGCCCATGATCGCGCGCCCTTGTGAAAACTTTTTAGCTCATATTTTTCATTTGGCGAGTGAATGCGGTCATCGTCTTGCGCAAAACCAACCAAGAGCGATTCTATTTCCAAAATATCCTGGAAGTGGCCCACGACCGGAATTGATCCGCCCATTCCGGTGAGGGCGGTTTCCTTGCCCCATTCCTCGGTAAGTGCTGTCGCCGCTTTTTTCATTTCAGGCATGTCATATCCAAGATGAACTGCTGGACTGGCGCTATGATCCTTGAATGTCACTGAACAATCTGCCGGGAGTGCGTTTTGAACATAATCATGCAATGCAACACGAATGGCGTCCGGATCCTGTGTGCCCACCAAACGAAATGATACTTTTGCTGATGCAATCGCGGGGATTACAGTTTTAAATCCTTCCCCAATATATCCGCCAACAATGCCGTTGAACTCACAGGTTGGCCGTGCCCAGACTTGCTCCAATAGCGAGCGGCCCTTTTCGCCAGCTGGAATGGACAGTTCCACATCGCCGAGAAACTCCTCTTCGCTAAAGCCAAGCCCTGGCCACATCTTTATAATGTCGTCCGGTGTTTCCGGCACGCCATCGTAAAATCCGGGAAGGGTACAGCTTCCATCATCGTCATGGAGGCCAGACAGAATTCGGGTCAGTATGCGAATGGGGTTTGCGGCCGCGGAGCCATACATGCCGGAATGGAGATCTCGTGATGCAGCCTGAATGATAATCTCTTCGCCAAGCAGTCCTCTAAGCGCTGTTGAAATTGCCGGCGTTTCTCGATCCCACATGCCCGTATCGCATACGAGCGCGAAGTCTGCTTTTAGGAGTTCCTTGTTCTCTTCGAGAAATGGAATGAGTGATGGCGAGCCGGATTCTTCTTCGCCTTCAAAGAAAATAGTGACCTTCACAGGAAGACCACCTGTCTCTGATTTCCAAGCTCGGCACGCCTCAACGAAGGTCATGAGCTGGCCCTTGTCATCAGATGTGCCGCGTCCGGTTATCTGCTTTGAACCGTCAGGCATTTCCTTGATCGCAGGTTCAAACGGAGGCTCGTCCCATAACTCCAGCGGATCGACCGGCTGGACATCGTAGTGCCCATAGAAAAGTACGTGCGGTGCATTTTCCGGTCCATCATGGTGGGCCACAACCATCGGATGTCCAGGCGTTTCATGCAGTTTTGCGTCAAAGCCGATGGATGCCAAATCCGAAACCAAAACCTCAGCGGCCTTTTTGCATTCGCTGTTATACGCGGGATCAGTTGAAATGCTTTCTATGCGTAGCAAATCGAAAAGCCGCTCTACAGAGGCATCCAGATTGGTATCAATTGATTTAAGAACTGCATCGATATTTGACATGAAACTCTCCTGAAACTGGCAGAACAATAATCCGCCAATCAGCATGTGTCATTGCCAATTTGGTGCTGGTCGAAGTTTTTTGCAATTCTGGTCTTGGAAGGCCGCTGACCGGATCATTGTCGGGGTGTCGGCGGGTAGGGGGAAGGGTGACAACAATCCGGGTCAGTAGCAGGACAGGTCGGAAGGGCGTCCAACCGTCCTTCCCGTTCTGGCTCAGGGGAGGGCCCGATCAGGAAAGTTGCCTTAAGCAACTGTTAAGAATATTGTCTGTTGGGCGAACACATACAATAAACGAAAGCGCGACTGACTTTCACGCATCTGTGAGACCTGGAGACAAGTTCCCAATGTCGAAGAAACATGACTTTCCGGCAAAGATTGTCTGGACCGGAAACAGGGGTACAGGAACCTCAACCTACAAGGCTTATGATCGTACATGGAACATGGCAGTTGAGGGGAAAGCCGTTGTACATTGTTCCAACGACCCGCTATTGGGTGGCGATGCAACAAAATACAATCCCGAAGATATGTTGATCGCGTCTGTCGCTTCCTGCCACATGCTTTGGTATTTGCATTTATGTTCGCAATCAGGTGTGACCGTGATTGCATATGAAGATGAGCCTATCGGTATTGGTGAAAGTGAGCCGGATGGGACAGGCCGCTTTCTTGAGGCGGTTTTGAAGCCAAGAATTACAATTACGTCAGACAGCAATGCCGAAAAAGCGGTGAGCCTGCACGATGAAGTTCACAAATACTGTTTTATTGCCCGGTCCATAAATTTCCCCGTTCGCCACGAACCAAGGGTCTTTATTCAACAAGACGAATGATTTTGGTCAGTCCCAGGCGTAGGCGATTTTCTCAAGCTTTTGATCATCAAAATGTTCGCTGCCTGTTGCAATAGCAACTCCACCTGCATTCTCGTAGAACCGAATGGCCGGGTCATTGTCTGCAAGCACCCAAACAGCAAAACCGTTATAGCCACGACGTTTGAGTTCTCGACGCGCTTCAGAAAATAGCGTTGTTCCGAGTCCGATCCCTTGATATTCAGGCTTAAGGTAGATCTCGTAAATCTCACCTTGATGATGGAACGTGCTGACACGGTTGGGCCCGAGCGTTGCGTATCCTGCGATTTCATCGCCTACTTCAATCACCAGTATAATGGTTGACCTGCGGATTGCAGTCGCCCACCAATTTGCATCTCTGCGATGAATCATGCGTGCCAAAGCGCCATGCGGGATCATGCCACTATAGGCGTGACGCCAGGATTCTGAATGAATTCCGGAAATCTTGGAGGCATCATCGGGTGTTGCGCGACGGGTTTCGGCGGTGATTGTAAACATGCCGCTATTAAAATTTACTTTTTGTTAACCAACAAGCAGATTCTTCGCAAATTTACGACTTTTGCCAGATTTTCTTCAAAAACATTGCTTCTTGACGCAAACTGTTTCGAATTGTACCAATTTTTGCATGGGGACAGCGCGAATTCCCCATGAGGCGTAAGCCCAAATTCGCATTCAGAACCTGTAAAAGGGAGAATGCGCGATGGCATCACCAAATCAAGTAACTGTTTCCCAACTCCAACGTCTTGTCGGTACGCCAGACTGTCCAGTCTTGATCGATGTTTGTATCGACCAGGATTTTGCTTTGGACCCCAGGATAATTCCCACTTCAAAGAGACATGCGTTTCAGAACATAAAAGAACTTGTACCTGTTCTGTTGGGAAAACGTGTAGTCGTGGTTTGCCAGAAGGGTTTGAAACTCAGTGTCGGGGCATCTGCAATATTAAGATCGGAAGGGGTGACCGCAGAATACCTGGAGGGTGGTATTTTTGCATGGAAGGCAGCTGGCGCTCCACTTGTCCCCGAAGCGAGTATTCCGATTTCGCGAGATACAAACAGATCCGTATGGGTGACTCGCCATCGCCCAAAGGTTGATAGAATAGCATGTCCATGGCTTATTCGGCGGTTCGTGGATCGTAATGCCAGTTTTCTGTTCGTCGAACCGTCTCAAGTCGAAGCGGTGGCAGAAAAGTTTGGTGCAACCGAATTTGATACAAAATCCAGCTTTTGGGGACATCGAGGAGGTGATTGTACGTTTGACACTATGCTTTCTGAGTTTCAGTTACACACCCTTCCTTTGAGGCGCGTTGCAGGAATAGTGCGTGCAGCGGATTCCAATAAACTTGTTGAAGTTAGCGAGGCGGCGGGAATTTTGGCCGTACTCCTGGGATTGTCAAGAATGTACAAAGATGATCTGAAACAACTGGAAGCCGGCATACAGCTTTTTGATGCCGTGTATCGCTGGAGCCGCGATGCTGTGGATGAAAAACACGACAGTCAGGTGGTGTAATGAGAAAGAGTTCAGATCAGGATGTTGCCTCTTCTCCGGACCTTCGGGCGTCGATTGGCGTTTGGGCAAAAATTGGCGTTCTTTCTTTCGGCGGACCGGCTGGCCAAATTGCTCTTATGCACAAGATTGTCGTCGAAGAAAAGCGATGGTTAAACGAGGATCAGTTTCTCGCTGCGCTCAATTTTTGCATGCTTTTGCCCGGGCCGGAAGCGATGCAATTGGCAACCTATGTGGGGTGGCGGAAGCGTGGTGTAATGGGTGGCTTGATCGCTGGCCTGCTATTTGTTCTTCCCGGTGCGTTCATTATTCTGGCATTGGCCATCATGTACGCCTCGTTTGCCCAAGTCGCCTTTGTTCAATCGTTGTTTTTGGGCATCAAGGCAGCTGTGATTGTTATTGTGATCGAGGCGCTTATCAAAGTTTCGAAACGAGCATTGTTGTCGGCAGAGCATTATCTTCTGGCGCTGGTTGCGTTTATCGGGGTTTTTTCCCTCGCCATACCGTTCCCTGTCATCATTCTGGCCGCGGTGTTTTACGGATATTTTCGCAAACCTGTTCATACTGTCATGGATACTGTGCCTTCCCCTGTCAATATTTCCATAGCTGCCACGTTCAAAACCATCTTTGTATGGGTCCTGATTTGGCTGGCGCCGTTCATCTTTCTGTTCCTCTGGGCTGGTGATGAAATATTTTCTGAATTGGCAGCGTTTTTTTCGAAACTTGCAGTCGTTACCTTTGGAGGTGCCTATGCTGTTCTTGCTTATATGGCGCAGGATGTGGTGCAGGAAAACGGTTGGCTCACCGCAGCTGAGATGGTGGACGGGCTTGGTCTTGCCGAGACCACGCCCGGGCCTCTTATCCTTGTCACAGAGTTCGTGGGCTTTCTCGCAGCAGAAAAGGTGGGTGGCTTGTGGGCCGGGGTGGCAGGTGCTTTGGTCACACTTTGGGTTACATTTGTGCCGTGTTTCCTCTGGATTTTCACAGGCGCGCCCTACCTCGAATGGGTGTCCGGCCAACCTGGTCTGAAGGGTGCGCTTTCTGCAGTCACCGCGGCAGTTGTGGGCGTGATCCTCAACCTTTCACTCTGGTTTGCCATGCATGTGTATTTCCTGGAGACTCAGTCTTTTCAGATTGGGCTGTTTTCCTTTCTGTCTCCTGATTGGGCCAGCATTGATGGGGCCGTTGTGATGCTTTCGGTTCTGTCGGGTGTTCTGTTATTTGGCCTCAGGTGGAACCTGCTGTGGGTTCTGGCTTTTTCCGCACTTGGCGGCGTCGTGGTGTCCGGTTTCTAATTTGGTTTAGATCGGACTTCATTGATCCGCTCGTTCACCACATCCTTTACCGATTCCCACAAAAGCGAAAATGATTGAAAGCCTTCTTCTGTGACGGCGTCTGTATCCAGTGCAATTACCACATGTTCAAGTTTGCCAAACAATTCGTCCCGCAGCGCTTTCAGCTCATTCACATCGTTGGTTTTTCGAGCAGTTTCGGCAATGTCGAGCAGCGCATAATTATAACTGTCCATCCGGTTTTTCTGTGTTGCTTCCCAACGTGACCGCATGGCAAAAAGGCTTGAGGACAAAAGAGCAAAAACTGTAACGAGCAGCGCCAATGGTTCTGCGTTCTCCTGAATGAAGGATGGTTCGTCACGGGTATAATATTGTTCTGCCCCTTCATGCAGCGCGATTGGAGAGCCAACGGAGAAGTTTGGTTGTTTGATTGCAGAAGCAAGCGAAAAGCGAATTGTAAGGTCAAACCGGTGTTCGAACAGAATGCGGGTGATTTCGCGAGCTGTTTCTTCCGGCATGTCTTCGCGTGTGACCAAAAGGCGGTCAACTGTTGATGTCAAAGTGTCGATGATAGGCACGGGGTTTCGTCCTACAAATGCCCCCATTGGAATGGTCCCCACTCCAAGGAATGGACGTTTTAATGCAATTGCTTTGGCCTGATCTATGCTGACAAACCTCAAAGGTAATTTTTTTAATTCTGCATCTGCAAACAAATTTAAAAGCAGTCTATCGCGCAATGAGCGAACTGTGAAAATTGCGTCGACTTCGCCCTTCAAAAGACCTGCGGTTGCTTTCTCAAAATCCATTGCTTGCCATTGGACACCGTTGATTGGCAAATCATAATGGTCGGCCACTATCCAAAAGGAGCGAAATTCATCGGTGCCAAAACGTGGAATTGCAACCTTCTTGCCGATCAGGTTCTTGACTTTGAATACAGCTTTGTCGCCACGTGTCAGAATTTGAAAATAGTCAGGAAAAAGATCGGCAACCAATCTCACATCACTGGCAACCGGGGTATCCGAACGGATGGTTGCTGCATCCACTTCGCGATCATTCAACATGGTTGTGTTGCGACTTGAATCGCGTGTGGCAATCACTTCGATTTTCAGCCATTCGGAGTGTCTGCTTACAACGTCTGCAACTTCCTTCATTAGTTCGTATGAATCAGACCTATATGGTCCGGAAGCAATGCGAATGGTTTGTTGGTCAGGTGATCGATTCAGAAAAAAGTATCCACCGGTGACGCACAGAACGAGCAGACCCAACACAACCCAGCGGGTTAAGCGGTAGCCGCCGCCAGCCTTTTTTTCCCTGTTGGCGCGTCTATCCAGCTCTTTTTTCTTTAACGTTTCTGCGTTCATCGATATGCCCCCAAGCATCATCGAAACTTACAGGAGAATCAGGCCTTTGACCAGATTGCCGGAGTGTCTGCTACTTTGAGTTGCGAGCAGAAATCGTCCTCAATCTAAGGGCGTTCAAGCGAATAAATCCATGGGCATCTTTCTGATCATAGGCCCCTTGGTCATCCTCAAATGTCACCAGTTCCTCAGAATAGAGTGATTTGTCACTTTCTCTGCCGGTTACAATCATGTTGCCCTTGTAGAGTTTCAAGCGGACTTTGCCTTCAACATGCTCCTGTGACTTGTCAATTGCCGCCTGTAGCATTTCGCGCTCAGGAGAGAACCAGAAGCCATTGTAAATAAGTTCCGCATAGCGTGGCATGAGTTCGTCTTTCAGGTGCGCTGCACCCCCGTCCAGGGTGATGGATTCCATGGTGCGATGCGCCTGAAGCAGGATCGTGCCGCCCGGTGTTTCATAGACCCCACGTGATTTCATACCGACAAACCGGTTTTCAACCAAGTCAATGCGCCCAATCCCGTTGTCATGGCCCAGTTTGTTCAGTTCAGCGAGGAGCGTTGCCGGACTTAGCCGCTTGCCGTTCAACCCTATGGCGTCTCCTTTTTCAAACTCGATTTCGATTTCGGTAGCGACATCTGGTGCATCCATTGGAGAAATTGTGCGCTGATAGACGTATTCCTCGGCTTCCAGTGCCGGGTCTTCAAGCACTTTCCCCTCAGATGAGGAATGCAAAAGATTTGCATCCACTGAGAATGGGGCTTCACCTTGCTTATCCTTTGGAACCGGAATTTGGTGCTGCATTGCAAAGTCGATCAAATCCGTACGCGACTTGAAAGACCAGTCGCGCCATGGGGCGATGACCTTGATGTTTGGATCCAGTGCATAAGCGGATAGTTCGAAGCGTACTTGATCGTTCCCCTTGCCTGTTGCGCCATGAGCAATCGCATCGGCGCCTGTTTCCCGTGCAATTTCCACCAGTCGTTTGGAAATGAGCGGGCGGGCAATGGATGTTCCCAGAAGATAAATACCTTCATAAACGGTGTTCGCGCGGAACATTGGGAAGACATATTCCGACACGAATTCCTCGCGAACATCCTCGATATAAATCTCGTTGATGCCAAGCATTTCCGCCTTCTTGCGGGCAGGCTCAAGTTCTTCACCCTGACCCAAATCAGCGGTAAAGGTTACCACTTCCGCATCATACTCGGTCTGTAACCATTTCAGGATAATTGAGGTGTCCAGTCCGCCTGAATAGGCAAGAACTACTTTGTTGATTTTGTCTTTTGAAATGCTCATGGAAAACTCTTGAGAGTTGGTTCGCTTTGGACAAACGAATTGCTATTGGAGGAATTTTCGGCAATGTAGCCGGATTGTGCGTCCAATCAAGCGTTGAATCAGGAAACTTCCATGGAATTCATTCCGTCCTTCACAATTCTGTCTGCGTTCACGTTTGCAGCACTTGCGTTAACGCTAACACCTGGCCCGGATATGACGCTCTTTTTGGGGCGTGCATTAACCCAGGGGCGCTGGGCAGGAATGGCTGCCATGCTGGGGGCTTCAAGCGGGATTGTTATCCATACGCTTCTTGCTGCGTTTGGCATCTCTGCGCTCATTCAAGCTTCCCCCACCGGATTCCTTGTCTTGAAGGTGGTGGGTGCATTGTATCTTTTATGGC
>ENA-OUOG01002114-OUOG01002114.1-marine-metagenome-genome-assembly--contig:-NODE-2114-length-21380-cov-3.505610_pt1 | contig 21380 bp, 18 predicted proteins | sample MGYA00248635_ERZ508505 | MGnify/ENA primary metagenome ERZ508505 (study PRJEB26176, sample SAMN06267871) | marine metagenome | isolation source: Saanich Inlet, British Columbia, Canada | place: Pacific...
TTGTTAGTAAAAGAAAAAGCCCTTTTGACAAAGATGATTTCTTAAAAAAATCCGCCAGTGAGTCCTTATCTGATAGCTACTTGACGGTAGTAAATGATATTCACAAATCAAAGGATAGAATTAAGCTTGAAAATATGCACTAAAACAATCTTCTCATTTAAATTTCCTTAAAATGTCTAGCCATAAAAAATCCAATGAAGCTTCTATGTCTGTCAATGATGGTGACCAAAGTGGTTTTGTAAGCCTATTTTTATGGGTATATCAATCAAAAAAAAACGTACACCTTCAAAACAAAAAAAAGACCGTCAAAAAAATTGACAGTCTGTAATTTTTGATGAAAAATCGAATTAATAATTCACTCCTGCAGAGAACTGAAGCATTACTCTCACTTTCTGCCCATCTTGAAAGGCTGGAGATAAAAAGCGTAATTTCTTAGCCGCCTCTAATACCTTAGCATTCAGCGAACTTTCAAGTTCAGCTTTTGCATCACCCTCCTCCATATTAATGTAAACGCCTCTTGGCATTGTAACGTCAGAAACTGAACCGTCTTTTTCTACCACTAAAGAAATCATACATTTTGTAACGTTTCCACTAGGGTTTTCTACTTTAATGGCCTTTTTGAAGTAGTCGGTCAGCATACTCAATGTACACGGAAATGGCGCATTAGCAAAGCGTTCATTTTGACACTCTTGAAATACAGGCATTACTTCAGCACGTCTTAAAATGTCATCACTGCTACTCTGAGCAAATGTGCTTAAAGCCAAAAAGGACAGACAAAAAACAACTATTTTTTTCATATTTTTTTTAGGTTTAAATGAATTGTCAATTTACAAAATATATTAATAGCTCAATAAGTCTTTGAGCTTTTGTTCGAACTTACTTTTAGCTAAGAAGTTTTCTTCCAAAGATTTAGCGAAAGGCACAGCTGTATTTAAACTAGCAGAACGCCTTACTGGCGCATCCAAATATTCAAAACAATGTTCAGCTATTAGTGCCGAAATATCGGCTCCAAAACCGCCTATTTCACAATCTTCGTGTAGTATAATAACCCTGCCTGTCTTCTTTACCGATTCAAAAATAGCCTCTGTATCCAAAGGGACTAATGTTCTTAAATCTATCAAATCGGCAGAAATATCTGGGTTGTTTTCCAAAACTTCTAAAGCCCAATGTACGCCAGCACCATAACTAATAATACTGACTTCACGGCCTTCTTTTAAGCGCATGGCTTTTCCAATCTCTAAAGTGTAATAATCATCGGGCACGTCTTGATAAACGCTTCTGTACAAGGCTTTATGTTCAAAAAACATCACTGGATTTGGGTCTTCAATAGCTGCTGCCAACAAGCCCTTGGCGTCGGCTGGAAATGCCGGATAAACCACCTTTAATCCTGGAGTATGTGTAAACCAAGCCTCATTGGATTGGGAATGAAAAGGTCCCGCTCCTACTCCTGCACCAGTTGGCATACGCACTACCACGTCAGCAGATTGCCCCCAACGGTAATGCACCTTTGCTAAATAATTTACAATGGGGTTAAATCCTGAACTGACAAAGTCGGCAAACTGCATTTCCATAATGGCCTTGTAGCCGTTAATGGCTAAACCCATAGAGGCACTAACAATAGCCGATTCACAAATGGGCGTATTGCGTACCCTCTCCCTTCCAAATTCTTCAATAAAACCGTCCGTAATTTTAAACACACCGCCATATTCGGCAATGTCTTGCCCCATAATTACTGAATTGGGAAAACGCTGCATAGACTGTTTTAATCCATCTGAAATGGCATCTACTAATCGAATGTTAGAAACCTTATCGCTTTGTGGGGATTGGGGCTGCAAATGGTATGGAAAAAATACATCTTGCAATTCTTTCTCTTCCGTAGAATGGATTTCTTCTTCGGCAAAGGCCGTTTCAAGGGCTAAATTTATTTCTTTTTTAATCTCTTCTTTGGTGGCAGAAATAACTTCTTCCGTCAACACCTTTTCTTTGAGTAGGTAATTCTCAAAATTTATAACAGGATCTTTTGGAGTCCACTCATCAAATTTTTCTTGAGGGACATACTTTGTTCCTGAGGCCTCTTCGTGCCCTCGCATCCTAAACGTCATGCACTCTAGTAAAACTGGCTTGGGATTGGCCTGCATTTCTTTTTTAAGCTGACTGATGGTTCTGTAAACTTCTAAAATATTGTTGCCGTCAATGGTATAGGATTCCATGCCAAAACCTTTGCCCTTATCGGCTATTTGTTGGCATCTAAATTGTTCGTTTATAGGAGTGGATAAGCCATAACCGTTGTTTTCGACTATAAAAATTACTGGTAAATCCCATACGGCTGCCACATTCAAAGCCTCATGAAAATCACCCTCAGAAGTACCTCCTTCTCCACTAAATACCGCTGTTACTTGCTTATTGTCCTTGAGTTTGTTGGCAAGAGCTATGCCGTCTGCTACACCAAGCTGTGGCCCTAAATGGGATATCATTCCTACTATGTTATACTCTTGTGTACCAAAGTGAAAAGAACGGTCTCTTCCTTTTGTAAAGCCACTGCTTTTACCTTGAAATTGAGAAAACAAACGTTGCAATGGAACGCCTTTAGTGGTAAAGACACCCAAATTGCGGTGCATGGGTAATATATATTCGTCTTGATCTAATGCCGAAGTAACACCCACTGCAATCGCTTCTTGACCAATACCTGAAAACCATTTGGAAATTTTACCCTGTCGGAGAAGAATAAGCATTTTTTCTTCCACCATTCTGGGCTTAAGGATAGACTTGTACAGCGCCAATAACTGCTCGTCATTTATTCCTTTACGATTGTAGTTCATAAACAAATCCCTTCGTTAAGCGGTAAAAATATAATAATTCGTTACTTTGTGCAATAAATTTAAGTCAATGAATTGGGAAGATATCATCATTATTGTTTTACTATTAAGTGCTGTGCTTTATCTGGTTAAAACACTTCGTAAGCCAAAGTCTAACTGTGGTGACAATAACTGCGACTGTGGATAACATATGGGCCTAAGACATTTGATTAGCTTTTTTAAACGAATTCTTTTATTGTGCGGCATCTATGCCCTAAGCCGATTGGCTTTTTTCTTCAAAAATTACGAAATCAGCCAATTTTCAGAGCTAATGGCTGCAATGGCAGAAGGGTTACGCTTTGATATTTCGGCTTTGCTTTACATCAATACACCTGTCGTTTTATTATTCATCGTTCACTTCTTTTTTCCAGCCCAAAAAGCCTTTAACCGCCTGATTAATACCGTATTCTATTGCATAAATATTCCTTTTATTCTGTTGAACAATATCGATATCGTTTTCTACGCCTTTAATCTAAAACGATCCACCATTGACTTTTTTAATTTCATCACCTATACAGATGTTAAAAACGTTTATCTCAACTATATTTTTGAGTATTGGGAAATTACTTTACTAAGCATAGTTCAAATAGGCTTTTTACTTTCCATTACACGCTTACCCCATTTGTACAAAAGAAGTATTTTCTCACTAGCTACCCTTTTACTATTTGTTGGTGTAATGGTGTTAGGAATGCGAGGCGGCACTCAGCTAAAACCCATAAAACCCATTAATGCTGGAGTACTTACCAACAGCAGTTTTCCTGATTTGGTACTAAACACGCCCTTTACAATATTGAACTCGTATAATCAAGAAAACCTTAGTCCAATAGGCTATTTTCAAGAAATTGACTCCACAATTTACAACCCTATCCATCAATACCCATCGGATTCGTTCACTAAAGAAAATGTTGTTATCATCATCTTGGAAAGTTTTTCGAAAGAATTTATCGGCTTTCACAATGAAGGCAAAGGCTATACTCCATTTCTGGACAGCATTATGGCCAACGGTTTGGTAGTTGAAAACGCCTTTGCTAATGGTATTCGTTCTATTGAAGCTTTACCAGCTATCACAGCTTCTATCCCCTCCCTAATGCCCGAGCCCTTTATCACAACGGCTTATGCCAACAACCGTTTTGAAAGCATCGCCAGCCTCTTAAGAAATGAAGACTATTCCACTTCCTTTTTTCATGGTGGCGAAAGAGGAACAATGGGTTTTTACGAATTCAGCAAGAAGACAGGATTTCAAGAGTATTTTGGAAGAGAAGAGTACAATAACGATGCCGATTACGATAACAATTGGGGAATATACGATGCGCCATTTTTCCAATTCTTTGCCCAAGAACTTAACAAGAAAAAAGAACCGTTTTTAACAGCCTTTTTCTCCCTCACCTCCCATCCTCCATACAAGATTCCTGAACAATACAAAGGTAAGTTTCCCGAAGGCAATCTCGAAATACACCAAAGCATTGGCTACACCGATTATGCCCTCAAACGTTTTTTCGATACAGCCAAACAATCGAATTGGTTTGACAATACTCTATTTGTTATTACTGCCGATCATACATCACCCTTATCGGATAATAGTGACTACAAAAATAAAATTGGGCGTTATTCCATTCCTCTTGTCTTTTGGAAGTCCGATAACTCTCTAAAAGGAAACATTAAAACCATTAGCCAACAAACGGATATCATGCCTAGCATCCTGCATATTCTTGGCTATGACAAAGAATTTTTTAGCTTTGGTAAATCAATTTTCGATAAAAAGTCTTGGGCAGTTTCATATTTAAAGGGACAATACCTTTTAATTTCTGACCAGAACTTTCTACTGAATAAAGATGAAAATTACAATTCTTTTACAGACTTAGAGTTAAAAAACAAAAGCGAAACAAACGACAGTTTAACCATTTTGCTGCAATCTGTAAAACAGGATTTTAATAATAGAATGATTAAAAATCAAATGCGACTAAATGAAAATTAGATTTATCATAAATCCTATTTCTGGTGGTGGAAAACACAAAGGCATTGTTGATGTAATTAAACAGCATCTTGACACTGAACGTTTTGATTACGACATTGTGTTTACTGAACGCCAAAAACACGCCGTAGAACTGTCCAAAAAAGCAGTTGAAGAAAAGGTAGATGTAGTCGTTGCAGTTGGAGGCGATGGCAGCATGCACGAATGTGCATCTGGAGTTGTTGGCAGTTCTACTGCACTTGCTGTATTGCCATGCGGATCTGGTAATGGCTTTGCCTTCCATTTCAAAATGAATGCTGATTGGGAAAAAGCTATAATTCAACTCAACAGCTGTGATTTCAGAACCATAGATAGTTGTACCGCCAACGGCATGCCTTTTTTCAATGTTTCTGGAGTAGGCTTTGACGCCCATATCGCTAATCTGTTTGCGACCTCCAACGTCAGGGGATTTTTGACCTATATAAAATTAGTACTTCGTGAATGCGCATTATATCCAGCTCAGAAATATACTCTAGAATATGATGGCAAAACCGAAATTCACGAAGCTGTAATTATTTCTTGGGCAAATGCCACTCAGTTCGGACATAACGCACAAATATCGCCTGAAAGCCTAGTAGATGATGGCCTTGTAGATATTTGCATCCTGAAGGACTTTAACCGTCTGAAAGTACCTTTACTGTTGTACCGTTTGTTTACATCAAGTATCCACCGTTCTAAATACATGAAAATAATCCGTACAAAAAGTGTAACGATTAATTGCCAAAATGGAATTAGCCATCTAGATGGTGAAGGTGTCGATTTAGGCACTAGCATTTACATTAATACCCTACCAAAATCATTAAAAATATTTGTTCCCAATGGCTAAGAAAAAGAATAAAATTGGTGTAATGTATTCAACCAATTCAAATTTTGAATACGAATACGAAAGCGAACAAGAAACCCTTGCTGTTGCTGACCAACGTCTTGAAGTGTGGATTGATAAAAAAAATAGAGGCGGTAAAATTGCTACAATTGTCAAAGGCTTTGTAGGTACTGAATCTGATTTAAAAGATCTGGGGAAAGTGTTAAAATCGGCTTGTGGCGTGGGCGGTAGTGCCAAAAATGGAGAAATAATTATTCAGGGAAATGTACGCGATAAAGTCATGCAAATTCTTTCCGATAAAGGTTACTTCTGTAAAAGAGTAGGCGGCTAAACCAACGAGCGGTATAAATCCTCATACAAAGGAACTATCTTCTCTAAATCAAATGTTTTAGCGTGTTCAAAAGCATTTTTCTTGAACTTAGCTAAGGTTTCTTTATCTGATAAAATACTCAAGGATGCGGCTATCATACTGTCTACATCGCCTACCTCTCTAAGATAGCCAGTTTTTCCCTCAATATTTACCTCAGGCAGTCCACCTACATTTGAAGATATCACTGGAACTGAGGACGCCATTGCTTCCAAAGCAACCAATCCAAAACTTTCCGTTTCTGAAGGTAGCAAAAACAAATCGGATATTTCTGTTATTTGTTCAATGCGTTTTGACTTGCCCAAGAAAAAGATTTTATCTTCTAAATCTAGCATCCGTGTTAAGGTCTTAACCCCTTCTAACTCTGGGCCTTCACCAACCATAAGAAGACTGGCATTTACTTCTTTTTGAATGCCCTCAAAAATGCGAATTACATCGCCTACTCGTTTTAGCTTTCTAAAATTAGAAACATGAGTAATAACGAAAGCATCCTCAGAAGCAAAATTAGCCCTTAGGCTTCCATCAACTCCATTATTATAAAGGGAAAGGTCCACAAAGTTTGGAATCACTTTTATGTCTTTGTCAATCTTAAAAAAGCTGTAAGTATCATCCTTTAAACTCTGCGAAACTGCCGTAACTATATCCGATTGGTTAATGGCAAATTCAATTACTGGTTGATAGGATTTATCTTTACCCAATAAAGTTATGTCCGTACCATGAAGGGTGGTTATAAAAGGTAAATCTATGTTTCTACTCTTTAATATTTGCTTTGCAGAATAGGCCGCCGATGCATGAGGAATTGCGTAATGCACATGCAGTAAATCCAATTTTTGGGAAATAGCAACATCTACTAATTTACTAGAAAGAAGTAGTTCATAGGGTGCATACTCAAAAAGTGGATAGTCAGAAACCGAAACTTTATGGTAGAACATGTTTTCAGTAAACATATCCATACGTACTGGTTTGCTGTATGTAATGAAATGAACCTCATGACCACGCTCGACAAAAGCCTTTCCCAGTTCCGTAGCCACAATACCACTACCTCCAAAAGTAGGATAACACACTACACCTATCTTTAACTGCTTTTGCATCTATTCAGTAGTTCGTATTGCTTCATAAAAAACTTCCATTATTTTGGTACGTACATCCATTTTGAGCAATTTTTTGTTTTCAGATGTTGGATGTATTCTGTTGGACAAAAATACATAAACAAATTGCTCATTGGGATCAGCCCAAACTAAAGTGCCTGTAAAGCCTGAATGTCCGAATGCTTCAGCCGAAGGGCTACAATCACAGGCAGGCCCTCCTTCTTGACCTTCTAATACTGCTTTATCAAATCCAGCACCCCTCCTATTATCATCTTTACAATATTGACAATCTGTGAATTTTTTAACCGTTTTAGATTTGAAATATTGTTTATCTGCATATGTCCCTTTTTGCAAAAGCATTTGCATGAAAATTCCTAAATCATTGGCATTAGAAAATAAGCCAGCATGACCACCTACGCCACCAAGCATTGCGGCACCCATATCATGAACATCGCCTTTTATAAGTTGACTTCTGAAATAATAATCAAATTCTGTTGGTACAATTCGGCTAGAATCAATTCGGTCTTTTGGTAAATAGCCCATCGTACTCAAACCAAGAGAAGAATAAAAGGAATCTGCAACAAATTTTTCAAGTGGCATTTTGCTTTTGTTCTCAATAATATCTTTGAAAATATAAAAGCCCATATCGCTATACTTGTATTCTTTTTCATTTAGCTCTGAAGTTAAAATGCGCTGCATGATACTGTCAGGGTATTCAGAGTGTAAATAAATGCCATTGGCTACTTTTACACTGAAGGTATCAGATAAAGTAGAACTGTAAAGCGTGTCTCGTAAACGTCCATCTTCTTCGATGGTTTCTCTATAGAAAGGTATCCAAGAGGCTAAACCCGATTGGTGAGCTAAAATTTCTCTGATTTTCAAATCCTTTTTATCGGATGTATCCGCTAGAGTAATGTATTTGGATAACGGCTTATCTAAATCTATTTCACCTTTTTCTTCAAGAATCATTAGAGAGGGAACGGTTGAAATAATCTTTGTAAGAGAAGCTAAATCATACACATCCGTATTTCTTACTTCTTGTTTCTTCTGATAGGTATGGTAGCCAAAACTTTTTTGGTAGAAAACAGCACCGTCTTTAATGGCTAAAATTTGGCAACCTGGTGTAGCCTCTTTCTCTATAGCATCTAGCGCTATGCTGTCAATTTTGGAAAGTATTTGTGAAGAAATTCCCAAATCTTCTGCAATTGTGTACCGAAGCCTATTTGCTGATACCTCCAAGCCGTGTCCGGCATTAAAATGGGCATTTGAAACTGGTAATTTACCATTAGCGCCTATACCTCCAAAGATAAGCTGAGCAACAGATTCTTGAGCTGTGTTTGAGTTTTGATAACCCAAAATAAGACCATCAAATGAATACGTCATCAATAAATCTGAGAGTGAATATGGATTTGCAAAGACACTTAAAACAACCTTTGACTGGAGCGCAAGTGTTTGTAAAAATAAATCTGTGTTTTTTTGAATGCGGTAAGACTTCCAAGCATTTTTATTGGATTTATGAACAGATGCTATGACTAGATTAAATGGCTGCAGCTCACGCAGTAAATTAATTCGTTCTTCTTCCGTATGCTCTTCTGCTAAGTGAAAAATCTTGAGTGGTGCATACCTGGAAATCATTTCTTCGTACGGCAGTGAGTTTTCACCGATACAGACTACTGCTAAATTCAGTGTATCTAAGCGAGAAAGTGGCAGTAAATCATTTGTATTTTGCAGTACTGTCAGTGATTTTTCTATCAATTTTTTATTGAGCAATGAAGAAGTTGTTGAATTTAAATCTTCAATAAGATTGCCTTCATTCAAATGGGTTACTTCATCCAATCCGAACCATTGTTTTGCCAGTAGTATTTTTCTACAACGTTCATCGATATATTCTTCTGTAATTACGTTTTGTTCTATGGCTTCTGTAATCTTCTTAATGGCTTTGGGTACATCTTGAGCAAATAGTAATACATCGTTACCTGCCAATAGCGCTTTCAAATCTACTTCTCCAGGCTCGAAATAGTTGCTTACCCCTTTCATATTCAAGGCATCTGTGAAAACCAATCCTTCAAACGCTAGTTTGTCTTTCAATAAATCAGTCACCACTTTCTTGGATAATGTTGACGCTAATGAATCGGTGTTATCAAGAGAAGGTATGTTTAAATGGGCTACCATTACACTGCCCAAACCGCGTTCAAAAAGGTATTTAAATGGCACTAATTCCATACTGTCAAGCCGCTCTGTGGAATGATTGATGGTGGGTAACGTTTTGTGAGAATCTGAATCCGTATCACCATGACCTGGAAAATGTTTGGCACAAGCCAAAACGCCTTCATCTTGTAGGCCTTTCATGTAAGCAAAGGATAAATCGGCAACGCGCTGAGGGTTTTCACCAAACGAACGGTTATTAATAATCGGATTGTTTGGGTTAGAATTAACATCTACAACAGGCGCAAAATTTACATGGACGCCAAGTCGCTTACATTCTTTACCAATTTGCCTTCCCATTTGATAAATGAGCGAATCATTCTGAACAGCGCCTAAAGTCATTTGCCATGGGAAGCGAATGGTGCTGTCAATACGCATTGACACCCCCCACTCGGCGTCTTGAGCAATCATAAGAGGAATTTGACTTTTGGATTGGTAATAATTGGTAAGGCGTAATTGCCTAAGCGGGCCGCCTTGTAGAAACATTAGCCCACCAATCTGATAATCCGTTATTAACTGTTCTATTTCTTCGATGTGCTTATCGCCCTTGTTGGAATAGGCTGCGACCATAAACAATTGGGCAATCTTTTGCTCTTGAGTCAAAGTATTCAATATACTATCGGCCCAAAGAGAATCAGTTTGGATAAAAGGTGGTGAAATTCGAGAAATAAGACTAGAATCCTCATTTAAAAAAGAGGTGAGAAAGAGTAAAAAAACACCAATTGTTGCCGACAATAATTTCATATCATGTAAAGTGTCAACAAAACTAATAAATGAACATCGTTTTTAAGAAAATTACAAAAAACTTTATGAACAATAAATGTCAATCTTATTGAACAGTAAATGCGCTGGTATCTTTCTTAGGTACTGGATGGATACTCATCACAGGAATATCTGATTTGTTAATTACTTTACGAGCATTTGAGCCAATAAAGTTTAACTCTATATTGGATTCTTCTTTTGTCATTATCATAAGTAAATCAGCTCCAATTTTGTGTGTATATTCTACTATGGAACCCGAAAAACTTTTTGAGGAATCGACTTCTACATATTCCATTGAACAATCGACACCTTTAGACTTTATAAAATCGTTGACTTGAGATAAGTTTCTTTTGAGTTTATTTTTTACAGTATCATCGTTATTGTCAAATGAAACTGAAAATACCCTGATAGATGAATGAAATAGTCTTGCAAACTTAATTGCATGAGTAACTTTCTCACGCGTTTCTTTATTCAAATCCAAGGGTAATGCAATCAAATCGCATTGATTTTTAATCTCTTTACCTTTTAAAGTAATGACAGGGCAGGTAGCCGAACGAACAACGTTATTAGCGTTAGAGCCAATAAATTTCTTTTTAATTTCTTTTGGTGTACCGTCTGTACCCATAATAATTAAACTAGCATCGATCATTTCAGCAGTCTCGGTAATTTTTTCATAAATCTTACCTACAGCAACTATACATTCTGCAACGTTAACATCTGCGCAATATTCATCAACCAACTCGTTAAGGTTATCCCTTACCTTATCTTTAAATTCAATTTGTTTTTCATCGTAATCAGAAAATAATTTCTGAAGAACCGACGGCATTTCAACTACCGAAAGAAGTACCAAATCTGAATTAGTACGTTTGGCAACAATTACAGCTTGTTGAAGAGCAAGGATTGACTGATTTGTAAATCCAATTGGAACGAGAATCTTTTCATTAGTAGAGGCCATATTTTTTTGTAAAGATTTGTATTTTGCAAAAGTAATAAAAATGAATATGAAATCGAGTAAGAGTGAAGTAAAAGGTGTGTATCATTTAAATTTACTTAAAGAAAACATTGCTAGAGATATTTTTTTAGTTGGTGACCAGGGAAGAGTCAGCGAAATATCAAACCGTTTTGATTCTATAGAATTTAAAATTTCAAACAGGGAGTTTACAACACATACGGGCTACATTGGTAATAAAAGAGTAAGTGCATTATCTACTGGTATAGGAACAGATAATATTGATATTGTTCTGAATGAACTAGACTCTATCGTTTCTGAAAATGAATCGCTAAACCTAATACGACTAGGAACCTCAGGAACCATTCAAAAAGAAATTGATATCAATTCATTGGTTGTCTCTACTCATGGGTTAGGGATTGATAACCTCATGCATTTCTATGCGAACAATAAATTTGATAATGAATTGCAAAAGGCAATTAATGAACAACTCAATTGGCCAAAAGAACTTTCAACTCCCTACATTTATGCCGCAGATCCAGAATTGCTTTCTAAATTTGATGGTTTTACAAGCGGAATTACAGTAACCGCACCAGGATTTTATGCACCACAGGGCAGAAAATTACGATTGCCTTATGCCATTACAGATTTACATGAGCGTCTACAGTCATTTGATTCCAATGGGTTAAAAATTACAAACTTTGAAATGGAAACCTCTGCCCTTTATGGATTGAGTAAATTGATGGGACATAAATCTCTGACCATATGCACGATTTTAGCAAATAGAGCTACAGGAGAAAAATCCAATGATTATAAATCTGCCATAGACAACATGATTGACACCGTTTTAACAAAATTGTACTAAAATGAAATCTAGTACTCTAAAAGCACTCATAGATTTATTAGAAGATCCAGATAAAGAAGTCTATAAAACCGTGAAAAACGAACTTATAGACCAAGGAACAGATATCATTCCAAACCTAGAAGATGCATGGGAAAAAAACTTTAATTCCCTTACGCAAGACCGTGTTGAGGAAATAATTCGTGAAATTCAATTTAACAGTCTGATAGCTGAGCTAAAATCATGGATTGCATCGCCGAAAAACCTCTTAGAAGGTTGGCTAATCATAAGCAGGTACCAATATCCTGAACTTAAAATAATTTCTTTTGAAGAAGAATTGAATAAGATAGCTGAAGAGGCTAAAAGTTCTATTAAAAAATACGATTCTGATTTAGAGAAAATATCAACTCTTAACTACATTCTTTTTAATAAATACGGATTTAGGGGAAATATGCGAAATTTTCACTCTCCTGAAAATTCATTCATCAATGATGTTATTGAAAACAAAAAAGGAAACCCTTTATCGTTGAGCATTATATATATTTATATATGTCAAAAAATAGGCCTTCCAATCTGTGGCGTAAATATGCCAAAACACTTTATTGTCGGCTTTGAAAGTGACAATCATTTTGATATTGACAGCATAAAGTTTTACATCAATCCATTTAGCAGAGGAACAATCTTAAACAGACAAGATTTAGAAAAATTTCTGAAAAGAGAAAAAATAAAAGAATCATCAAAATACTTTTCTCCTTGCAGCAATAAAGAAATTTTAAAACGCTTAATCAACAATCTTTTACATTCGTATACTTACAGAAGTAAAAAAGAAAAAGCCGAAGATATGGTAACATTTCTCCAGCTTTTCAAAACGAAATAATATCTTCTATTTAGCGAAGTTTACCGCTCGAGTTTCTCTGATAACAGTAACTTTCACCTGACCAGGATAAGTCATTTCTGTTTCTATTTTTTGAGATATTTCAAATGACAATTTTTCAGCGTCAGCATCTGAAATCTTTTCACTTTCTACAATTACTCTCAACTCTCTTCCCGCCTGTATAGCATACGATTTCACAACACCTGGATATGAAAGTGCGGTGCTTTCTAACTCTTTAATTCTTTTGATATAAGACTCTACAATCTCTCTCCTTGCGCCTGGTCTGGAGCCAGATATTGCATCACATACTTGAACAATAGGGGAAATCATAGAAGTCATTTCAATTTCATCGTGGTGTGCACCTATGGCATTACAGATGTTTTCTTTTTCTCCGTATTTCTGAGCAATTTTCATGCCCAAAATAGCGTGAGGTAATTCTGGCTCGTCATCAGGTACTTTACCAATATCATGTAGCAATCCTGCTCGTTTTGCAGCTTTGGCGTTTAGCCCTAATTCAGAAGCCATTGTGGCACACATATTGGCAACTTCTCTGGAGTGCTGAAGTAAGTTTTGACCATAAGACGAACGGTATTTCATTCGACCAACCATTCGGATAATTTCAGGGTGTAAACCATGAATTCCTAAATCAATTGAAGTGCGTTTACCAATATCAATGATTTCCTCTTCAATTTGTTTTCGTGTTTGTTTGACAACCTCTTCTATTCTAGCGGGATGAATTCTTCCGTCCGATACTAATTTATGAAGAGCCAAACGAGCTATTTCTCTTCTCACAGGGTCAAAACATGACAATAATATAGCATCAGGAGTATCGTCAACAATAATTTCAACACCTGTTGCAGCTTCTAGTGAACGTATGTTTCTACCCTCTCGTCCAATAATTCTTCCTTTAACGTCGTCGCTATCAATATTAAATACTGATACTGAATTTTCAATGGCTTGTTCCGTAGCGGTACGTTGAATCGTTTGAATGATAATCTTTTTAGCGTCTTTAGAAGCCGTTAATTTTGCTTCTTCTACAATCTCTTGCACATAGGCCATGGAGTTTGTTTTGGCCTCATCTTGTAGAGCTTGAATAAGTTCTTTTTTGGCTTCTTCAGCTGATAAACCTGAAATGGTTTCAAGAGCTTCTACTTGCTTTTGTAATAACTTTTCAGATTTACTTTCCTTTTCTTGAAGGACAGAAAGTTGTCTATCAACATTTTTTCGTGCTTCATCAAGCTGTTTTTCTCTATTGTTTACCTGAGAGAGTTTTTGAGACAGTTTACTTTCTTTTTCTTTTATTCTTCCTTCAGCACTGGAAACCTTTTGATTTCGTTGAAAAATAAACTTCTCATGTTCAGATTTTAATTCAATAAATTTTTCTTTGGCTTGAAGAATTTTATCTTTTTTTATCTGTTCAGCCTCCTTTTTTGCTTCTAACAATAGAGAGTTTGATTGTTTCTTTAGATTATTTTTAAAAATTAAAAAAGACACTACTCCTCCAACTATAAGGCCAGAAAGTGTCAGTAAAATTAAAATGGATACATTCATTGTTTTTTAGTTTTATATTTTAATAAAAAAAACCCACACCAATCATTGAGTTATTAAACTCCATAAAAATATGAATGGGGCTGCTACACAATCGCAAAAGTCCACTGTTCTGTAAAGAAACCACTAGGGTTGAGGCCGGTTTTTGAAAGCATAAGTCATTCCCCAATTTAAAACTTGTTGAGTTTAAAAACTGGATTGATGCGGGTTAAAATGTAAAGAACGTTTTTTTATAAATGTTTGTCGATAATAGACTCCATTGCTAATAATTTATCTTCCAAGCTGCTGTCAACTTTCACTTTTTGCTCATCGCCTAACACCTTAACAGCCATTTCTAGCAGACACATACTTAGAAGGTCTTGCATGTCTCTCGCTTCAAACCTTGACTCATAGATTTTCAATCTATCCTCAATGGTTTTCACAGCCTTACGCACTCCTTCTTCGTCTTCCCTTCTGATAGTGAGTGGGTAAACCCTATTTGCGACTGTTACTTTTATCTTCAACTCTTTCATAGAGCAATTAAAATCATTTGTTCAATAAAGCGATGCATTTGTCTATTTCCCGCACCAACTCATTTATATTTTTTCTCGCCGCTTTGTTATCTCCCTGTTCAGATTGAATAGAGGTAGAAAGCTTTAAGATTTTGTTTTTATCTTCCAATTGTTTGATAGCTTGTTCACGAAGTTCTAATTCTTTTAAAAGGTCTTCGATACGAATAAGCGACTGTTTATGTTGCGCATTAACAGCTTCATATTTAGCAATCAAAGATTCCATTTTGCTGTATAATCTTTGGATGGTTGCTTTCATAATTTTCGCGAAACTACGTTCAATTGAAACGATTTAGCAAATTTAACATTGCATAACAGAATTACAAAGTATTACGTTATTTTTTTAGTGTTATTTTTGCCGACTCATTAATTACCTTTATAAAACAGATGCATAAGTTTTTAATCTACATAGTTTTAGTTCTTTTATTTCAGGAAGTTAAAGCACAAGACCATCCGCAAAATTACTTTGGCGCACCTCTTGATATTCCCCTGATATTATCTGGAACTTTTGGAGAACTAAGACCTAACCATTTTCATGCTGGTATAGACTTTAAAACCCAAGGGCAATCGGGCTTAAAAATATATGCTATTGCTGATGGCTATGTGTCTAGAATTAAAGTTTCTCCATACGGATACGGCAAAGCTATATATATAGAACATGATAATGGTTACAGTTCGGTTTATGCCCATTTGATGAGGTATAATGCTAAAATTCAAGACTACGTTGTTGCGCAACAATATGAAGCACAAAGCTATGATATTGAGTTATTTCCAAAATCCGATTTTTTAAGGGTCAAAAAAGGAGACGTTATCGGTCTTTCTGGAAACACAGGTAGCTCGTTTGCTCCTCACCTTCATTTTGAAATTCGCAACAGTAAAAACCAAAACCCTCTCAATGGCCTTCGATTTGGGCTAGATATAAAAGACAATATTTCTCCAATCATTAAAAATTTAAAAGTATACTCCAAATCTTCAAAGACCCAAATTGATGGTCAATACGCCGATAAACTAATGACAGTGATTGGTAAATACGGCGAATATACTTTGAAAGATACTGTTAAAGTTTCTGGTCCCTATGCATTAGGAATTCATACGTATGATCTGTTAAATGGCGCCAATAATAAAAACGGAGTCTATTCTATTGAAATCTTTGTTGATGACCAATTGTCTTATTCGCACAATATGGAAGAATTTGCATTTCAAGAAAGTCGTTACATCAATTCACATGTAGATTATTATGAAAAAATAGAAAGCAATATAAAATTTCACAAATGCTACATTCAACCCAATAATAAGCTGTCCATTTATGACTTCATAAGTAATAATGGTAGCATTTTGCCACATGATAGTATTCAAACCGTCGAAATATTTGTTGACGATGTTTATGGTAATTCGTCACTACTTAAATTTTATGTAGAAAAAGTAGAATTTGATTCGTTAATTATCAAAGACTCCGTTCCCTTTGTAAAGGTATTTCCATTCAACTCAAGAAATTATTTCAAAAACGAACACGTAACGGTAGACATCCCCACCAACTCATTATACGATACTTTGTATTTTGAATATAAAATGACTGAAGATTCAACTCTATTCTCACCAGTTCACCATATTCATAACTCAAGAACAGCCGTACACAACAGCTATTCAATTGAAATAAAGGCAAATGTCCCTACTGACTTAATCTCAAAAGCATTCATTTGCAACATAAACGATAAAGGCAAATTATCTTATGTTGGAGGAAAATATGAAAATGGGGAAATTTCTACAAAAACTAAAACTTTTGGCAAATACAGTGTAACTGTTGACACTATTCCTCCTATTGTAAAAGGGTTAAATATTTACCCAGGTAAAAGCATGAAAAGTTCTACCCTAAAAATGAATATCAAAGACGATTTTAGTGGTATAAAAACATATAACGGCTATATTGATGGAGAATGGGTATTGATGGAATATGAGCCAAAAAGCGATAGATTAACACATTATTTTAGAGAATTAAAAGCTGGTAAACATGAATTCAAATTAGTTGTTACAGACATGGTAGATAATACTACAACTTATACAGCTGAATTCTACAGGTAGTTTATAAACTTTTGACTAGCTCTTTACAGTATTCAATAATTTCATCTCTTACCTTTTCATAAACAAGCATTTTTTCCTCATCGGTACCTTGAGCATCTGCTGGATCTTCAAAAGAGTGATGAATTCTGCTCGTAGCATCTTTAAAATAAGGGCAATTATTTTTCGCATGATCACAAACGGTTATCACATAATCAAAGTGAATGCCATCGTATTCATCCATGGTATTAGAAGTATGACCTTCTAAAGAATAATCAAGCTGTTCCATTGCTTTTTTCATGTACGGATTAATTCCATGTGCCTCTATTCCAGCACTGTATATTTCAAAAAGGGTTTCGTTTAAAAGAGATTTTAAACAAACATGAACCATTTGAGAACGGCAAGAATTTCCTGTACACAAAACCAATATTTTCTTCATAAATACTATATTGAAAATTAGAAAGTTATCAATGGTAACAAAGTTAGAATAATATGAAACTTAATTAGAGATTTTTTATGTTGATTATTAATACATTTGTGGTCTGATAATGAAACAGTTTCTTTTTCTCATATTCTTAATTTTTACTTTCTCCAGTAATGCGCAAACCATAAAGGGTTTTTTAACCTCTAATGATGGTAAGCCTATTGAAGGTGTAAACATTACTATTCTCAATAAGAACAAAGGGACTATTTCTGCTTCTGATGGGTTCTATTCATTAAAAGTTTCTGCTAATCAAAATCAAGAAGCTATTTTTTCATTTGTTGGCTATAGGACAAAACAAATAAAACTACCCATGCTAAAGAATGGGCAAAGCTATGAGCTAAACGTATCTTTAAATATCATAGGTGTTTCAATTGATAATATTGAAATCGAAGACCAAAAAACCAGAACAAACACATTTGAAAAAGTAGATGTAAAAAATGCTGTATCACTTCCCTCCACTAGCGGCGGTGTTGAAGGTTTAATTAAAACTCTACCTGGTGTCAGTTCGTCTAGTGAACTTAGCTCCCAATATTCAGTTAGAGGTGGTAATTTTGATGAAAATCTTGTCTACGTTAACGGCATAGAAATATATAGGCCTTTTCTTATAAGGTCAGGTCAGCAAGAAGGCTTGTCATTTGTAAATTCAGACTTGGTGTCGTCGATTAAGTTTTCTGCTGGTGGATACGGTGCACAATACGGTGATAAGATGTCATCTGTATTGGATATACAATACAAGAAACCAACCGAATTTGGAGGCTCTGCAACCCTTAGTTTATTAGGTGCTAATCTTCACTTAGAAGGCGCTAATAAATCAAAAACACTTTCCTATTTATTAGGCGTAAGAAATAAATCTAATCAATACCTTCTCAATAGTCTGGAAACACAAGGAGAATACAAACCTAGCTTTACAGATGTTCAATCTTTTACAGACTATAAGTTCAACAACAAGTTTTCGATGAGTACACTGCTCAACTACTCGAGAAATAAATACCAACATATCCCTAGTAATAAAACAACTCGTTTTGGCACCATTAGCGTTCCTTTAGAGTTACGCATTTATTTTGAGGGGCAAGAAGTGGATAGTTATGAAACTTTTTTTGGTGCGCACGAATTTAAGTATTTGCCAAAAAGTAATTTGAAATTACAGATGACCCTGTCTGCATTTCAGACCTTTGAAAGTGAAACCTTTGATATTTTAGGACAATATTGGCTTTCTGAAGTAGATAACGATTTAGGCTCTGAAACTTTTGGCGAATCCACTTTCAACATTGGTGTAGGCTCGCATCTAGATCATGCTAGAAACTATTTAAAAGCTACAGTATACAATGCTGAACACAAAGGTGTTTATTTTAAAGATGATTTTGAATTTAGATGGGGCATAAAGTCACAAAGAGAAATCATCAAAGACGAAATAAACGAATGGACTCTGATTGATTCATCAGATTTTTCGCTCCCTCACCCTGCAGACTCCATAGGTTTAGGTATTCAAAACCCCACTCCTTTCTATTTGAACGAAGCGCTTAGGACATCAATCAAGCTAGACTCATACCGACATACTGCCTATATGCAGTTTAGTCAACAGCTTGGAAAATTTGATTTAACATCAGGTATCAGAACTTCATATTGGGACTTAAATGAGGAGTATTTATTCAGTCCGAGAGTATCGTTATCCTACCAACCATTATGGCAAAACGATATTGTTTTCAGGTTCTCAACCGGTTACTACTACCAATCGCCTTTTTACCGAGAACTTCGCGATTTTAATGGGAAAATTAATTATGATATTAAATCTCAAAAATCCATCCATTTTGTATTAGGTAGTGACTATAACTTTAAAATATGGCAACGTCCATTCAAATTAGTGTCAGAAGTATATTACAAAGATATTACCGACCTTATCCCTTATGAGGTTGAAAATGTAAGAATTCGCTACTACGCTAACAATGATGCAGTAGGCTATGCAAAAGGCCTAGATTTCAGAATAAATGGGGAGTTTGTAAAAGGCATAGAATCATGGGCTAGCCTATCTCTTTTAGATACAAAAGCAGATATATTAAATGATAGTTATGTTGATAGCGAAGGTAATACAATTGAGCCAGGCTATTATGATAGACCTACTGATCAATTAGTAAATTTCAATTTATTTTTTCAAGATTATTTACCAAAAAATCCAAACTTCAAAATGCATTTGAATTTGGTTTATGGTTCACGCCTACCCCTTACTGCGCCGGGAAGCTATAAAGGAGAATATGACTTTAAATTACCAAATTACAGAAGAGTTGATATCGGTTTTTCTGCTGTGATTAAAAAAGAAGGAAAAGAAACCAAACGATTTAACCCTTTTGGATTTACCAAAACAACTTGGATAAGCATGGAAGTCTTCAACCTCTTAGATATTGACAATACCATATCTTTTCTATGGGTAAAAGACACCAATGGATATCAATTTGGCGTGCCCAACAGACTTACTTCTAGACTTATAAATTTGAAGCTACATCTAGAATTTTAAAATACCTTAACTTTGAACATTAATTTCAAACATAATTTAATGAGAATATTTATATTTTTTATTGCCGCAATAGTTTCTTTAACCACTTTTGCACAAACCCCTTACAACCCTGTATCTACACCAAATACATACCGACAGGCTGACAATCCTAATTATTGGAAAAATAAAGCGCCTGCGGGCTACTGGCAACAAGATGTTCATTACACCATCAAAGCAAATATTGATGAGACTAAAGACATTATTGATGCTAATCAACAATTGGTTTACTGGAATAATTCACCAAATACTCTGAATGAAATTTACTTTCATCTTTACCAGAATGCTTTCATTCCAAATTCGTATTGTTCAGAATTACACTTGCAAAATCAAAAAGATATCACCTATGGAAGATACGAAAAGGAAGGTCTTGGAACAGTGGTGAATAATCTAAGAATTGAAGGTAACACTGTCAAAACTATACTAGACAATACTATATTGAAGGTTGAGCTAAACGAACCTTTAGAAAGTGGTGACAGCATTACTATTACTATGGATTTCAAAACCTATTTTGATACTGGTTCGCTTAGAAGACGGATGAAAACGTTTAATGCGTTTGGCAACAAACATTATGACGGTGTTTTATGGTATCCAAGAATAGCAGTGTATGACAAAAAGTTTGGCTGGACAAAAGACCAACACTTAGGCAAGGAGTTTTACGGAGATTTCGGTACGTTTGACGTGGCCTTAACCTTTGCTTCTAATTTTGTTGTCGAAGCTACTGGAGCCCTTCAAAACAGAGATGAAGTAATGCCAGAAAGCCTTAGAGAAAAACTTGACATCAAAAACTTTGCTGATAAAGAATGGAACTCTACTCCTAGCATAATCATTCCTTACGATAGTCTTTCAAGAAAAACATGGATTTACCATGCTGAAAATGTACACGATTTCGCCTTTACCGCTGACCCTACATACCGTATTGGCGAGACTGTTTGGAACGGCATTAGAGCTATATCATTAGTGCAAGAGCCACACGCCTCAAAATGGCAAAATGCGGCTGATTTTGCAGCTGAAGTTATCCGAATATTTTCGGAGGACATAGGCATGTATGCCTACAATAAAATTATTGTTGCAGACGCTAGAGATGGTATGGAATATCCAATGATTACTCTAGATGGTGGTAGCGATCCAGGTTATAGAGGATTGTTAGCGCATGAAATTGGTCATCAGTGGTTTTATGCTCAAGTTGGCTCTAACGAAACATATAGAGCCGCTTTAGACGAAGGATTTACTCAGTTTCTAACTGCATGGGCACTTAAAAAAATAGATGGTGAATACCTAGTAAGAGAAAAGCCATCAAGCAGATACGGACAACGTTTTACTAAAAAAATTAAAGCCATTGACTCTAGAGTATACTACGCATACATGAGAGATGCTACGAAATACGATGATCCACCACTAAACACTCATTCGGACGATTTTGGC
>ENA-OUOG01002116-OUOG01002116.1-marine-metagenome-genome-assembly--contig:-NODE-2116-length-21359-cov-4.470257_pt1 | contig 21359 bp, 23 predicted proteins | sample MGYA00248635_ERZ508505 | MGnify/ENA primary metagenome ERZ508505 (study PRJEB26176, sample SAMN06267871) | marine metagenome | isolation source: Saanich Inlet, British Columbia, Canada | place: Pacific...
TTCTGTCAGGAGCACGATGTTCAAGTTACAATTAATATGGTCATGGTACCAGATTGGTTTGAAAGAGATTGGGAAAATGCCCTGTTCTTCCACGAACAAGGAATCAACGTCACCCTCAAGCCGCAATCGGATCCTACTGCTAGTAGGGTGGTTGATGGATACAAACCGGAAGACCTAAAACGGTTACACAATGGTATGCCGCAACGTGCATACACCGAAAGCAAACGCAAGTGGGCAGAACGCCCAAAACCAAGTTTTGAAATACCCACAGGTGTAAATGGAAAACTTGATACTAGTATTCCATGGCACATGCAAGTAGAATTTGAAGACAAAGACGGCAAGAAATGGTTTATGGATCAAGCAGAACGCTTTAATGCGTTCAACTTCAACAAGTTCAAAGGTTGGAACTGCAACGCTGGCTATCAAGGTATTATCATACGTGAGCCAGATGGAAGTGTAAAGCGCAGTTACAGTTGTCACGATGTACCACTAGGGAACATTGAAACAGGATTCAAACTGTTTGATTCTCCTGCACCTTGTATCACAGACAGTTGTGTAAGTAGTGCTGATAGTAAAATACCTAAAAGAAAAAAATTATAGTTTTTTAGCTTTTAAGTCTTTGTCAAATGTAGGAAAAATAAAGTCTTTGTGACTATGGTGCTCTCTTCTATTGCGTGTTTCGTCTGGATATCCTATACCCATTAGCAATAGAACTTTACCTTTGGTGTCAAGTATCTTGCCTACTTCGATTGCATCAAAACAGCTACAACATCCGGTTGAATAGCCTAGCATTGTTGCAGTTAGATTGCAATAGCCTGCTGCAATGCCTACACTTAACAATGCATCTCTATTAATTTTTTTAGCGTTGAAAGGATGTGTAGTATCAGCAAACTCTGGATTTCGTATTCCTTTAGTATGATGCCCGGTATCTTCTACAAATGCAACTAGTAAATTTGCAAGTGTTTGGCTGTTGGTTTCAGTTTTACCATTAACATAAAACCCATCTGTGCAAGCATGTATCTGTTCAATGATATTTCTATCTTGTATCATGTAAGGTTTATAAAATTTTATATTTTGTTTACTAGGGCATTGTGTAATAGCAGTTTCGATAGTATCAATATCTTCTGCAGGGATATCTCTATCTAAATTCCAATTTCTTTGACAGTGTTGGCTTTTTATCACTGATTTTTTTATCATACTATTAAACATGTTATATCTCCCTACATATTATTTATCCTCAGATTATCAAATATATTTGTGCTACTGCATATGATTATAAATATTAAAAACTATAAGGATCGAGTATGAAATATGCTGTTACAGGACACACCGAAGGCATAGGTGCAGGATTGTATAATCGTCTTGAAGGCAATTGTATAGGATTTAGTAGAGCAAACGGATACGATATTACTGTGCCGGATGATAGACTAAAAATCTTACACGAATCAGCTGATTGTGATGTATTAATTAATAATGCGTTTGCAGGCTTCGGTCAAAGTGAACTACTATTAGATGCGTTTTATCATTGGGGCGATACTAATAAAACAATTATTAATGTAGGCAGTAGGATAGCAGAAGGTAGTCTACCATCGAGTGTTAACAAAGGATTACTATCTTATCAAATGCACAAAGCTTCTCTAAAACACTTGTGCACAGATTTGAACAATTATGGATGTAACCTTAATATTGAGTATGTATGGTTTGGTTATGTAGGAACACAAAAGATATTAGACAAATATCCAAACATGTCTACTAAAATGTATATTAGCGTTGATGAAGCAGTAAATAAAATATTGGAGTGCGTATGAGTAACTTTATTAAATTAGACAATTTACCAGTGCATGATTTGTATAATGAGTTTCAACAGTTAATGTCTATAGGACAAATAGACTGGTATAAGCAATTTGATGGCACTTATGTAAACGATCAAATATGTATTAATTCAACTGTTGGTAATGAGGATAATATTTTTCTCGGCCGCGGAAGTTTAACATGGGACTGGGACAATTCGTATCATGACGAAACAGGAAAACTTATTGTGCCGTTAAGAGAAATTCCTATGAAAGAACCAGACTTTACAGTGTTGTGCAATCAATTTAAAGGAACATTGTTTGAGGATGTTTATAACACATTAACTTCTCAATATAATATTGGTCGAATACGTATAATGAATAGTAGGCCAAAAACCTGTCTTACTTGGCACATGGACAACACCAAGCGCATCCATTATCCTATGAAAACTCAAGAAGGGTGTCTTATGGTTATTGAAGATGAAGTTAAACATTTAGAACAAAACACTTGGTATCTTACAGAAACTCACAAACGCAAACACACTGCGCTCAACAGTAGCAAAGAAGAAAGATTGCATTTAGTTGCCACAACTTGGGAATAATATACTTGACAACTTTTTAATATTGTTGTATATTATAACTAATATTAAATCAAAGGAGAACTTTAATATGACTAAAAAACTAGTTGCAGCAGCAGCAGTATTTACACTAATGACTACTGCTGTTTCGGCAGAAAGTATTAATGTAGTAACATATGGCGGAAGCTGGCTTAAAGCACAGGAACGTGCAATGTTCGAGCCGTTTACAGCCGAAACCGGAGTTGAAGTAAATGTGATTCCTAACAGTGACTACGCATTGGGTGCATTGCGCACACAAGTTGAAACAGGAAACATTCAGTGGGATGTAATCAACCTACGTCCAGAAGCAATTACGCAGGCATGTGACGAAGGTTTGCTGGAAAATTTTGATATTGACGAAGTTCTAGCACCAGCACCAGACGGCACTCCGGCTAGCGAAGACTTTTTTGCAGATTTTCTTGAGCCATGTGGAGCACCACAAATTTTGTATAGCATTCAATTTGCTTACAACACAGACAAGTATGGCAGCAACGGTCCTCAAACTGTAGCAGACGTATTTGATGTAGAACGTTTTCCAGGCACACGTGGTTTGCAAAAGAAAGCATTTAACAACCTTGAATGGGCGCTGATTGCTGATGGAGTAGATCGCAGTGTAGTGCGTGATGTTCTAGCTACAGACGAAGGACTTGATCGCGCATTTGCTATGATGGACAAGATCAAAGATAGTATTGTATGGTGGGACAAAGCAGCAACAGGTATCCAACAAATTGCCGCAGGTGAAGCAGATATTGCAGCAAACTACAACGGCCGGTTTTGGACAGCTAGTGTAATCGAAGGCCAGCCTATTCAAGCAATTTGGGATCATCAGATCTATACTGTTACAGATTGGGTTGTTGTCAAAGGTCGCATGACCGACGATGTTAAAGCGTTTTTGCGCAGCACAACCAGCACGGAAGCACTTGCAAACATTAGTAAAGTTATCAGTTACGGTCCTGCACGTCAAAGTAGTGTTGCACTAAACGACGGAAACTGGATTAATCCAGATAACGGCGAAGATATGACAACTGCTATGCCAACATATGGTGCTAACATGGAAACAGCGTTTGGACGTGATGGCAACTGGTGGGCAGAGCACGGAGCTCGTATTAATGAGCGTTGGGATGCTTGGCTACTTCAATGACAGTAGAAATTGACTTTGATACAATAGAGTCAATCTGGAAAAACAAACTCTGGCCGGGTAGAGAAACTATTCGGCCAGTTTCTTCTATTAATTACTACAAAGAAACAAACCTGCAAGTGTATAATTTAGAATACAGCAAGCCTGTATTTTTAGGATTATATATTGATAAAGAGTTAGTAGGTGTCAACAGTGGTCATATGGTAAACAGATTTGAATATAGAAGCCGAGGATTATGGGTAAACCCTCAGTATAGGAAAAAAGGCATTGGTTCTGCATTGCTCGATGAAACTATTAAACATGCCCGTCAGCAAGGTTGCAAATATATTTGGAGTCTTCCAAGAAAACCTAGTTTAAGTGTTTATACAAAAGTAGGTTTTGTCAAAGTTAGTGACTGGATAAATGAAAATGTAGAGTTTGGTCCTAACTGTTATGTGAGACTAGACTTATGATAGAATTTAGTTACAACAATCATATAAAATACGGATATGATAACGTATACGACTATCAGTTTAGAACATCCGCAGACCAGAAATACTCTTTGCAATTTTCAAAAGCAACACAGACAGTTTTATCATACAGAGACGAATGTATTAGAACAGCTCAACTTATAAAAGAACGTGCTGGCAATCAAACTATATGGATAAGTTATAGTGGTGGCATTGATAGCGAATGTGTAATTAGATCTTTTATGGAAGCCGGTATACCTTTTAAAGTAGCAACAACTAAGTTCAAAGATGAACTAAATGAGTATGATTTGTATTTTGCTAGAAAGTTTTGTAGAGAAAACAATATTAAACTACACGAAATAGAAATAGATATCCAAAACTTTCTAGAAAACGATCTTGAAACGTATGCATATGCACTAAACTGCAATAGTCCTATATTTCCAAGTCACTTGAAACTGTGGGATCAACTAGATGGATTTGTTGTAGCCGGCCACGGAGATCCTATTTTCAGAAGATTAGAGTCTACCAATGACTGGCTTTTTCAAGTAAAAGAAAATGAAGATACTGTGTATAGGTATTTTAAATGGAGAAATAGAGACGGCGCCCCTGGGTTTTATGCTTATACGCCTGAAATATTATTAAGTTTTATGTATACTACTGAGTTTACTAGACTGATGACATTTGGTCATAGAGGAAAAGTAATGGGCATAACTGGCACAAAAGAAAACATACTCGAACGTTCGTTTAGCACAGAGCATAGAACAGGATCCACAGGCTTTGAAAAGATTGATTATTTAGATAAACAGTATAGAAGTTATTTAGAAAGTAAAATAACAACTACAGTATGGACTACTCCTGTAAATACATTTATAAAGACATTATGGCCTGACAGTATGACAGGGTCGTCTAACGGAACTCCGCATTTGCCCCAGGTGTCGCTGTAAAAGGAAATAAAATGAGCAACATTCAAACTTTATTCAAGGACCCTATATATATTGTTGATGATTTAGTTGATAACATAAACCAGCTAAAAAATGATTGTTACAGTATATACAATCACGCACAACAGCCCAAGTATCACGACAAATATAATCCAGGAACAACCTTTGTAAGTTACAAGTTTAAACCGGAATATGCTGTAATACACAAAGACACAAGATTTATAAACTTTAGTAACTTGGTGTTTGATCACTGTAAGCAGTTTATGGCCGAAATAGGATATAATCAACAACAGATCAATCGTCTGTTTATAAGTAGATCTTGGTTTAACATTAGTTGTGAAAACGATTATATGGAAAGACATGTGCATCCTGCTACAGATTTTACTTCAGTATTTTATATTGAATCAACTCCTGATGATAAAATTACATTTGTAAAAAATGTATATAATATGTTAGAAAGACCTAAAAATATGAATGAATGGTCTCGTAGTGTATTTGATCTAGATGCTAAAGAAAACAGATTGGCTATTTTTAAAGCTGACCAGGTTCACAATGTTAGCAGAGATAGACTGTCTAACAAACGAATAACATTTATACACAACTTTACTATGACAAATAGATGAATTATTATTTTTGTCATCATCAAAAAACCGGCGGACGCAGTTTTATTATGACTGTAAGAGAATCAAACAAGTATACTGTCTATAACAGAAATAAACTGTTTGAAAATTATCCTAATCTAACTGAAAACTTTTTTGTAAGCAATCATTATCCATATAGTCAAACTGAACTATTTAAACAAGATGTAACTACTATAACTTTTTTACGTGAGCCTTATACTAGAATAGTAAGTTGGTGGAATCACGTTCAGTATAAAACAGAATCAAACGAATGGACACCTAGAGAATATCATGCAGACATTTGCAACGAAACTGACTTTGATAAAATTATAAACAACATTAGATTTAAAAATACTCAGTTCAACAGTATGACACGCAGATTAGGGCAGCATTACGATTTTTTAAACTTTACAAAAAAAGAGAATTATGTTACACTATTAAAGAGTGAATTTAGTGATCCTATACCACCTACAAAGGAAGATTTTAAAAAAGCCAAAGAAGTATTAGAAACGTGCTTAATAGGTATACAAGAAGATTATCAGAATAGTATTAGCTATATCCTCAACAAGATGGATATTGCAGTAATTGAAAATCACATCAAAGAACCTAAAGCGGAATATAATGCTATGTTAGGATATCAGGATACATTAAACGAGCTTAATCATTATGATTATGAATTATGGAAATATGGTAAAAAGTTGATCAAAGACAGATGTTAGAATTAAAAAATATCACCAAGCAGTATAAAAGCAAAACAGCGTTAAATGCAGTTGATCTACAAATACAATCTGGCGAGTTTGTATCAATACTTGGCCCAAGCGGAAGTGGCAAAAGCACACTATTAAATTGTATCAGTGGGTTTGACAACGATTTTGTAGGCGATATTTTAGTTGATAACAACAGTATTAAAAAGGTTCCTAGTAACAAGCGCAACATTGGAATGGTGTTTCAGCACTATGCATTGTTTCCTTATATGACAGCATTAGAAAACATTGCATATCCATTAAAGATGAGAAAGCAGTCTATTGATCAAGCTAAAGAAATACTAGACAAAGTTGGACTTGCTGATTACAGTAATAAGTATCCGCACCAACTCTCCGGCGGACAACAACAGCGCATAGCATTAGCTAGAGCTATGGTTTATAATCCTAAAGTGGTATTAATGGACGAACCGTTAGGAGCATTAGATTTAAAACTAAGAAACGAATTACAAGTCTTTATCAAAGATATGCACAAGGAATACTGCACTACTACTGTATATGTTACACACGACCTAGTAGAAGCGTTTTCATTAAGTGATAGAATTGTAGTTTTAAACAATGGTGTTATAGAACAAGTTGACACTCCAAAAAATATTTACAAAACTCCGGCAAACGAGTTTGTCAAAGATTTTATAACCAGCGGGTTGCAGCATATACAGACACTAAGTCGAGTAATACAATGAAACATTGGCTAATATTTCCAGCAGCTTTTTTATTGGTGATATTCTTTGTGTTTCCTATAAGCACAATGCTAACTCAAAGTTTTTATAACACTACAATAGAAACATCGTTACCTCTTACAACTCAGCAACTAAAAAACGGAGTTGTAGACTACGAAGCATTACGTCAAGATCTCACTGACGAAAAAGCTCGAAAGGTTATAAACTATATAAACCATTATTACCCTGGAGCCAGAAGTTTGTTTGCTAAAACAATCAACAATATACAAGATATTGATGATCTAGTTGAGTTTGATAGTCGTTGGGCCGACCCTGGATTGTGGAAAGTATTAGAATACGAAACACACAGTTTTACAGCCAAGAATTACACAAAGATTTTTGAATCCGTAGATTCTGTATATTTCAAAGTTTTAACACAAACATTAATCATCAGTTTGGCAATTACATTGGTTACTGTATTGTTAAGTTATCCGTTGGCATATTTTTTAACAACTGTAACCAATAGATGGCATTTTGTATTGATAATGTTTTGTATCCTACTGCCATTTTTTACAAGTTACCTAAGTCGGTTAGTAGCATGGCTAGTGCTATTACAAAAAAATGGATTAATAAATCAAATATTGTCTAACTTTGATATGAGTCTAAATCTAATGTATAATACCGCAGGCATTTTTATAGGCAGTGTTTACATCGTATTGCCTATGGCTGTGCTACCAATATATGCTGCTATGCGTAATATCGATATGTCTTTAATCAAAACAGGCAGTATTGTTGGTGCTAACAAATATCAAGTTTTTAGAGACATATACTTTCCGTTAACAAAAACAGGAATCTATAATGCTGCCCTTTTGGTTTTTATGACAGTGATTGGGTTTTATACAACTCCTGCATTGTTAGGTGGCAGCAAAGGAAAGTTTATAACTGAACAGATTGTATATCATATGGAAGTTAGTTTGAACTGGGGATTAGCAACAGCATTGACTAGCACACTATTAATAATAATCTTAATCATCTTTTATTTCTACAGTAGAGCAAACAAGGATCTTTATCGTGATTAAAACATTAGTTGCAATATTTTCATACTGTCTATTGTTGTTTTTGATTGCTCCTATGTTGGTAATTATCTATATGAGCTTTAGCAGTGATGCTTATTTTTTGTTAGATAGTTCGCAGTTCAGTCTACAATGGTATAAACAGCTAACATCTGATAGTGTGTGGTTAAAGGCATTAAAGAACAGTTTACAAATAGGTATACTATCAACAACACTGAGTCTAATGTTTGCTGTTCCTGCTGCTTTTTGGATACATCAAAATACTTCTTATAGAAACTTGATGTTGAGTTTAATGATAAGTCCTATGATCATACCTCCTATGATTGCAGCAGTTAGTTGGTTTTTTTATTATAACAGTATTGGGTTTTTTAATAGCATGTTTAATCTAATATTAAGCAACTGTATTATTGGCATTCCGTTTGTAGTGATAAGTGTATTAGCAACGCTTAACAATTACACTTGGAATAATGAAAAAAGCAGTCTTATCTGTGGAGCAAACAAACTACAAACATTCTATTATATAACACTGCCCGCTGTATATCCAGGTATACTTATAGGAGGAATACTTAGTTTCATTGCCAGTTTTGACGAGTTAATTGTAGCATTATTTTTGAGCACATATGAAACTAGAACAATTCCTCTAGAAATGTGGAGTAGTATGAGAGAGAATATTTCACCTGTGGTGCTTGCCGTAACTAGTCTATTAATGCTGTTTAGCTTGATAAGTATGTTATTAGTAGAGTTTTTGCGGAAAAGGAAAAATGACTGACATTGCTTTGATCAGCATACCAAAAATGGAAATACACAACCCTTTGATTGCACCTGCTGCTATCAAAGCAATCCTCAATACTCACAGCATTTCGAGTGTATGTTTAGATATGAACGTCGATCTTTGGAGAGCTCTAAGAGAAGAATGTCCTACCTTTTGGGACAATGACGATCAAACTATACACAACAAAGAGCTGTTTGACAAATGGTGGAATACATACAGTTCTTATGTATATAGTTGGATACAACAAAATATCATACCATTATCGCCAAAGTTTGTAGGCATTACTATTTTAAGTCATTGGCAACATAGATTTGCTGCTAAGTTGATTGATATACTAAAAAATTATAAGATAATATTAGGCGGCCCTGGCGCACTAGTTAATGACTTTGCTAAAAAACAAAATGTTTATGCTTATGTAGACGGCGAAGCAGAATCGGTAATACACAAAATTATCAACGGCAACACCAATCTTCCTGGAGTAAATGGAAACATTCCACAACAATTAACTGATCTCGATAATTTGCCATTTCCTGATTACAGTGATTTTGATTTTACAAAATATAGTCACAAGTTTCGCGATGTACATACTGCTCCAGAAGGTGCCGACTTTATATATGTTACAGCTAGTAGAGGTTGTATTCGTAGATGTAAGTTTTGTGATGTAGCAAAACATTGGCCTAACTTTATAACAAAAAGTGGAACTGTAATAGCTGACGAAATTGAATATCAAATACAGCAGCACAATCTGAGAAGTTTTTATTTTACAGACAGTTTGATCAACGGAAATACCAAAGTTCTTAAAGATATGATATCTGCTATTAATCAAAAAGAATTAGATATAGAATGGGCAGGCCAGTTTATTGTGCGTCCGCCTAACACTATGACTCCAGATGATTTTGACAATCTAAAACGCAGTGGATGCAAACGGTTGCTACTAGGAGTTGAAAGTTATAGTCAAAAAGTGCTGAATGATATGAAAAAGGGTATGCGAGCAATAGATGTAGATTATACCTTAGAACAATGTAGTAGAGTAGGTATTGAAGTTGTGCCTATGATGATTGTTGGTTACATTACAGAAACACAAGCGGATCATCAGTTAAACTTAGATTTCTTAGAAAATAATAAGAAATATGTAGATGATGGCACTATATATCAGTTGAGCCTTGGACCTACTTTAAGAATATATGACGGAACTCCTCTTGCGGATCATTTTGATGAAATAGGTTTAGACAGGACAGACGAAGGCGGATGGACATATGGTGATAATACAGAACAAGTTAGAATCGAACGTTGGTTTGAAATGCAAAACAAAGCATCTAGTTTGGGGTATAAACTAGCTATATCTTCACCAACCTTCTTGAAACGTAGATACAAAAAGCTGACAGGAAAAGACATTGAATAGTAGTTTTTGCCCATTGCCGTGGATTCATTTGAGCAGTTTGCCAGACGGCAGCACACGCCTGTGTTGCAAAGCAGTTAACCATCGTGTAGTTGACGATTCGGGTAATAAAATGAACCTTGCCCAAGACAGTGTAGAACATATATGGAACAGTAATTATTATAAAAAAATAAGACAAGACATGTTAGATGATAAGTTGCCATCGGCTTGCGAAGTATGTTACAAAGAAGATGCTGCGGGCAAACGTAGTATGCGAATCAAAGAATTAGAAATATGGAACAATTCAGATACTTTGAATACAGCACTAGAAAGCACAACAGATGGCAATGTGTCAGTGTTACCTACATATTTAGACTTTCGTATGGGAAATTTATGCAACTTAAAATGTAGAACTTGCGATCCTGTTAGTAGCAGTCAAATACACAAAGAAGGTTCGAGCCTCACTGATATGCCTAAATTTTTTCAAAACAGTATGCAAACAGCAAATGGAATGACCGAATGGTGGACCACACAAGAGTTCAAACAGGGCCTACAGCGCCTTTTGCCTACTGCTGAGCTAGTCTGGCTGTCTGGAGGAGAACCTACGCTTGTGCCCGAAGGACAGGCGCTTATACAAACCCTTATTGACAGCGGCCGCGCCAAAGATACAAAACTTCGTTATGTAATAAATTTAACCAATCTAACAGAAAAATTTATAAGTCAATTTGAGCAGTTTAAAAGTGTTGACTTTCATTGTAGTATAGATGGAATCAATGATGTAAACTACTATATGAGATATCCTAGTGATTTTCAAACACTTGAAAAGAATCTAACAAGGCTAACAGAAACCAATGCTAATCTTATATGTTTAATACACACAGTGAGCAATTTAAATATTTACAGAGTTCCTGATGTGATTGATTGGTTAGACAAGTTTAACATCGGCAAACAAAACAAGGTTAAACTAAATTTAAATCCAGTAAACGAACCCGAGTTATTCCATCCTAGTATACTCGACGATGACACAAAACAAACTGTATATGATAGATTAACAGCATACAGCACCAATGAAAAAAATACAGCAGAATTAAAAAGTTTGTGTAACATAATGATGCATAATAATCCTCGCAAAAAAGAGTTACAGAAAAACTTTTACGGATATATAAAATCAGTCGATAGATCACGCAATCAAAATATCTTAGATTACTTGCCTGAGTTAGATGTATTTTTAGGAGAATGTAAAAATGTATGATATAGTGTTTTTAACATTACCTAAAATGGAAATACGTGCGCCTCTTATCGGACCGGCTGCACTTAAATCAATTTGTCAACAAAACGGGTATACAGTAAAAACCATTGACTTTAACATTGATTTGTATACACGCCTACGCACACAGGTTCCTCATTGGTGGATACAAAATGACTGGACGTTTATGGATGATCAGTTGTTTGAAGATGCGTGGAATACATATATCGAAGATATTGCAGTAGAGTGGGCAGACGAAATTGCTAGATTAAATCCAAAATATATCGGTATTACTATATTAAGCAACTGGACTGAGCGCATTGCTACAAAGTTTATTGAATTGTTACAAGGGTTAGATGCTAAAATTATTTTAGGAGGCCCGGGTGTTATGCCTTACTACGGTCCTAAAATGTTAGAAGAAAACAAAATTGATACATTTATTCAAGGCGAAGGAGAACTTGCATTTGTTGAATATTTAAAAGGTGATTTAACGTATCCTGGTATTAATCTAAACACAGCCAATCAAATTACTAATATGGATAGTTTGCCGTTTCCTGATTATAGCGATTTTGATTTAAGCAAGTATAGCGGAACTTGGTGGCAACCAGAAAAAGAGCCAACGGGTTGTAGTTGGTTGTATATTACTGGCACTCGAGGGTGTGTTAAACGTTGCACGTTTTGTAATGTAGGAACAATATGGCCTCAATTTTTAAGCAAGGGCGGCAAAACTATTGCAGAAGAATTAAAATATTATGTTGACACAACTGGCGTTTTAAAGTATTATTTTACTGACAGCCTATTAAACGGTAATGTTCAAGTATTAGAAGAAATGGCGGATGGCATTATTGCTGCAGGATTAAAAATACAGATAAAAGGACAATGGATTGCACGAGGTGAAAAATTAATATCTCCTGAACTGTGGAAAAAATTAAGTAGAGCAGGACTTAGACAAATTATCATAGGAATTGAAAGTGGTAGTGCTAAACTACGCAACGACATGAAAAAGGGTGTAAGAGAAGAAGATATCGAATACACATTTGCTCAAGCAAGTCTTAATAATATCAAATGCATTCCGTTGATGATGGTAGGATATCCTACAGAAACAGAAGTAGAGTTTCAAGAAAATTTAAACTTTTTACAGCGTTATAAAAAGTATTCAGACGATGGCACTATAATGATGATGGGGTTAGGACATACAACTAGTATACTTCCAGGAACACCGTTGGATCTAAAGTTTAAAGATATGGGACTTTATTATGACAATATAGGTAATTGGGTATACAACGACAACACTATGAAAGTTAGAATTGAGCGTTGGTTTCGAATGAGAGATCGTGCTAGAGATTTAAACTATAGTTTGGTACTAGACACACCAGGTAGTTTAATTAGAGAATATAAAAAGATAACCGGAATAGATTTAACCGAAGAATATAAACTTAGAAAAGGTGAACAAATATGGACGTAGCATGGGGCTATCATTTATTAGTAGACTGTAAAGCAGGAAATATAGACAATATTTCTAACAAGGAAATTATTGCAGATTTTGTAAAGCAACTTATAAATGACATTGATATGATTGCGTATGGCAATTTAATGATTGAAAGATTTGCAACACACGATCCGTCTAAAGCAGGTATAAGTTTTTGTCAAATGATAGAAACGTCAAATATCACAGGACATTTTGTAGATCTTAATGGAGACTTTTATATCGACATCTTTAGTTGTAAAGAATACGATGTTCAAGAAGTTTTAAAACTAATAAATCAATATTTTTCTCCTACAGAAATTGATTATAAATTTGTTCTAAGAGGCAAACAATGACTTTAACTGCTATACATATTGGAATATTTGACGATAGTCATATCTGGATGCAAGAAGCAAAAAAACTAGGATATCGTATTATTGCTACTCATCCTATGGATATTAAAGAAAAATATTATTATAATCGTGTAAAAGATCTTATTGACGAATTTCATATTGTAAGTTACATGGACACTGACAAGTTGATCGAGATAGCAAAGAAGAATAACGCAACCTTAAACATTATTCATCCATGCACAAACGATGCTAGTTATGCAATCGGTGTTGTTAATAGTGCCTTGGGGCTAAAAGGCATCACACAAACTGTTGCCGAAAAAGCAGCAAGCAAAGAAGGTTGGCACAAATTTTTAGTTGAGAATAATCTTCCTGGTGCTAAATGGTGCTACCGATATAACGATATCAAAGATCTAGAAAGTCTTGAATATCCTTGTATTGTAAAACCCAACTATGGTGCAGGCAGTCAAGGTATCAAAAAGATTTATAGTGCTCAAGAACTTAAACAGTTTATGGACACAAAGGAATACGACAACGGTTACTATCTAACTAAAAAATATGACTATTATCTTGTGCAAGAATATACCAAAGCAAAATATCTAGTAGGATGTAATAGTGCTGTTAAAGATGGCAAGTTGATTGTATTTGCACATTATGCTAAAAACCTAAACAATCTAAGTGAACAATTGAGACAGCCGTATTTTTATTATGAGGACGGCATCTATCCTACAGACGACTCCGATTATATGAATGATGAAAATCTAAAACTAATGCAGGAGTTGGTTGACAAACTAGGTGTTGATAATAGTGCTATAAGATTTGATGTATTTTTAGATGAAAACAAAAAGATTACAAGTTTTGTAGAACTAAATCTTAGACCAGGCAGTAGTCATAGTGCTAGTTGTTTTCACAAAATATTTGGATACAATACCACTGAACAACTAGTAAAACTTAATACTAATTTAGATGTAAAATTTGAAAGACAATATGATACTAAATGGAAATATATGTATTGTAAGAACTTTAGATTTACTCCTGGAAAAATACGCAGCGTGAAGTGGCCAGAACTAGATGAACATGTGCATCATTTTAGCAGTCAACTGAAACCTGGTAGTGTTATACCACCTGTGTGGAATGTTGCTACAGCAGGACTATGTGGAGAGTTATTGTTGTTAGGAGAAAGCAAACAACAGCTCTTGCAAAAACTAGACGAGTTTACTAGAGCAATAGAAATAGAATATTATTGAGCTGGTCTATATTTTAAAGTTATGTTATTTAAATTAATAGCATTGCCGATTTTCATAGTTTTTCTAGTCAACGGAAAAGTGCTTTGTGTAATATTTAATTGATAGCCAACAAGCGCAGTACCACCTTCTAAACTATTATAATCTAACCAGTTGTTATCGATAGCACTAGTTGATTCTGTGCCATAATAAAAAACACTAGCATCTTGTGCATCAAGGGTTGCAAGATATGTTTTAACATCTTCGTGAGTCCAGTTGCGATTTAACCCAACAAGAGTAGAAATAAACCCAGCAGCAACAGGACATGCAGCACTAGTTCCGCCGAACGCACAATCTTCTGGAACGCCTGCACCACTCCCACTATTTGCTGTAAAACCAGGATATGTATCAGGATATCTGCCTTCTGATGTGTAACTTCTATTTGCTGCTAGAGTGCCATCTGCAGGCATATACATGTCAATACCGTTGCCTCTATCGCTATAACCTACTTTGGCTTCTAAGCCTGCGTTAAAGTCGTCGTCTAGTGCACCAATGTTGATTGTTTTATACGTAACTTCTCCTGTGCCGGGGGCAACAGTTTTACCACCTTGTTGCGGAAACCCACGCCTGTTGGTTGTACCAGTAACTTCAACACTGAATTCAAAATAACTACTATTTTCTAGGGTAGTATCTGATGCGTTGCTAATATAGTTGTCAAAGTCTTGGTGACCCCAATTTACTTGTTTTTGATTACTGTTACCGGCAGCACATACAAATAATACGCCACTGTCGATAAGTTCGTCTAACGCTGTAGTAAGTGAGTTTGTTTTCATCTCGCTTTTCCAACGTCCGAGATCGCCTTGTGATCCCATATGACTAATAAACCGTGGTTCGGCTCCTGTGCCTGCATATGTGACAGGTGAATCTTCCCTAAAATGATACCAACCTGGATTGTCACCTTTACTTGCTCTATATCCCCAACTGTTACTACTTACAGTAGGATCTTGTGTGCCGTATAACGGATTTACTGGTTTTGTTTGGTGAAATATTTTTTGTATATCAAATCCATACTCGATGTCACTGCCGTTAGTGCCATACAAGTTTAATGCCCATTTGTTAGCATTGTATGCCCAACCTTGTGTTCTACCGTATGTAAGCGCCATACAGGGTGTGCAGTGCTCTCCTACACTGCTCTGTGCTGTATTGCTGCCGTTGCAGTATGCTCGTGTGTATGAGCTTGTAATAAACGGTATAGCACCTGCACTTGGGTTTGCAGCATTAAACACAGCACTTCTGTTTGCAGTACTTGTCCACCACCCACGGGCAAAACTTTCTACAGGTACTGTTGTTCCGTCCCAGCGTGTAGTTAGTCTATTGTCAGGATCAGCGTCAAAGTAATCAGGATCTAAATAGTATGGAGCATCCAGCACTAGATCTAATACATCACAAGTGCCTTCGCCTGGTAACTTATTACCACCCGTATATCCTGTTGGTTTAGCACCAGTAGTGTTATTTTGGAATTCAGGATGCCCAATCCAGCCGGCACCATCGTCTGCAACTATAACATCTACATCTTTACCGTCACCAGCTTGCTGTATGTTGCTATTAACTACAGCGTTATCAGCCAAAGAGCCGTCTACCCAAGGATCGAGTTTCTGCATAGGACGTAGTAGCTGATATCCTGTTCTGTTGATATCTGTAGCATCTGGAGTAACAGGTAGTGTATTTGAAACTTTAAATTCTCTGTATACCTTAACATTGCCTTGCCAGCGATCGAGTAGCTGTACACTTGATGATTGTAATTCTTCAGGCGGCGGCCTAAATGTTTCTGGATAACTCATATAGTCTATGTTAATAAATTTTATTCTTGTATCTGCTTTAAGAGTTGCTGCTTCTTCGTCTGTTAATAAAAAAGTACCTCTAGTAGGGCTGTGGGCCTTTTCGTCATGGCATGCTACGCATCTATCTGGAACATTTGATAATCCACTAGTTTCAGCTATTAGCTCATTGTGTATTTCGTGCCATTGCTCTACGGTATGTGTACCTATTTGATAATACTTTTCAGCCATTTTAAATCCTTAGATTAAATTTGCCCAAGCACCATTTTCATAGCCTTGGAATTTGTTGTCTGTTGTGTTGTAGATAATGTCACCGTTTTCTGGTGTTAAGGCATTTCTTTCTGTAGTTGTAAAGCTAGCCATTTTTAACGGACTACTAGTAACTTCAACTCTTGTTCCTGCTGTAAGTAATATATCAGTAGCTGATTCCAGTTCAGGAGTTCCTACTCCTACCGTTTGGAAGTTTGTAACTTCTAATGTGTCAACTGTAAGCGTATTGCTTACAGTCATATTATTTTCAACTGTAACATCACTGTTAAATGTAACACCCGGAGTAACTGTAATAGCACTACTGTCACTAGTATCAATGTTACTACCGCTTAATAGCACTGCTCCAGCAGTTAGGGTTGTTGTAGTAACATCGCCTGTAAAATCTGCATCTCCTCTTACATCCAATGCATAATCTGTGTTTGGAGTATAGGTTTTTATGCCTAGTGTGCCTTCTTCTATCGATATTGCAGTGCTGTCAGGATGAGTTCCGGCAGCAGAATGATAAAGATACATGCCATTTTCTCGAGCACTAATTCCAGCAACAGTTGTAAATCCTTGGCTATCGTCTCTTGAAAATATTAAACGTCCGTGTCTGGCATTTGTTCCTGCTAAATCTAATGTAGAAACTGTAACAGCTTTTAATATTGCATCTTCGCCAGATGCAGATATGTCAAATCTGCTACTTGGAGAAGCGCCCGAAGGTGTTATACTTAACTCCGCATCATCGTGATTTATTATAGATGTAAATATTTCATTATTTACAGAATCAATAATTAATGTGCTATCATCGCCAAACACGCTACCTGTTACATCGCCGTCTAATGATCCTACTACTGTTGCAATAACACTATTAGCTGTTATGTTTCCTGATGCAGTAATATTACCTAGTATATCTATGTCACCAGTACCGTTGATTTCGCCACCTGATAGTATTAAATCGTTTACATCTAAGTCAACATCGTTACTAAATGTAGAAACTGAATCTGCTAATGTTAGCACAACACCTGTAGTATTATCATCAATTCCAGTTAACGATCCGCCACCTTCGGCACCAGTAACTAATACACCACCTGCTGTAGAACCATCTCCTATATACAGTTTTTTTGTATCAATAGTCCATACCGGTTCTCCCGAGTCTGGTGTGATGCCTTGTCTTTCAGCGTCTGTACCACGTTTAATTCGCAATGCCATTATTGTTATCTCCTAGGTAGTGTTTTATATATTTATCACTTTAAGAGATAATCAAAGATTAGATCATAAAAATACCAAGCAAACAAATTGCTTGGTATTATAAAAATTATTTGTTAAGTTTTAAAAATCTACGTGTTCGTTTTCCTACATCGTTTTGTAGTTTTTTGGTATTTAATCTGAAATCTATAGTATCAATACTGTCTTCGTATTCATCAAAAAACTGTTCTAATGCATCATCGATGCTATCAGAATCTTTTGAATTCTTTCCTACATCAATTTCCCAGATTTTTCCATCTCGAAACTTTACAATTATTAAATCTAAATATTCCATTGGGAGGAAATCCATGTCTACAGAATCAAAAATTTCCTCCCAATACTCGTCACTGTTTGTGTCTTTAGGCAGTTTCACTTGAAGCTTTCTTTGTAGTTTTCTTTTTTGTAGGCACTAATTCTTCGGCTTGTCTACGCAACTCAGCTGCTTCTTTGCTTAGTCTATCAGCATCACTACGGAACTTTTTAGCAAGTGCTTCATCTGATAACACACCGTCATTGTTGTCAACAGGTTCAACTTCTGCAACCGGTTTGCTGTAGATTTCAGCAGGATCTACAGGTTGATCTGTAGTAGTTGCATTTGGTTCGACTGTTTTACCATCTGCACCTTTGAGTGCAAGGTCTGCAACTGTTACACCTTGCTGAGTAGCAATTAGTTCGTTGAGTTCTTTTAGGTTAATTGTAGTTGCATTGTTAGGAGTCATTTCGATCATATCTGCTGGAACTTTGTTTAGTTTTCCAGTTGTATGAAACCCTGCTAGCATGTTGCGACCGTCTGGCAACATAGTTCTTGACATTGCTTCACCTAGCTCATATGCATTCTGTGCTGCATCTGACTCAACTAGCTTGAGTAGAGTATCATGTTCGTCGGCACTAAGATTTTCTGTTTGCACTACCAAGCAGTTCTCAGGATCACCCGGAACAACTCTATATGCTACAACAACCTTTCTGCGATTGGTTTTTACACGACCTACGTGCTTAAAATCAGGCATCTTTGGGTTCCTCTTCTGCGGCTGCTTCAGGTTGTGCATTTTCTGCACCTTCTTTAGCTGCTTTTGCTTGTGCTTCTACTTCTTTTAAGAAAGCATCAAGTTTATTATAAAGTCCACCAACGCTAGCTAGTTCATTAGCTTTAAATACGCCACGTTCTGTAGCAGTTTCAATTACTGCCCGTGCTAGTGCTAGGTCGGTAATTGTAAGTTCGTTGGTATTAGTTTGTTCAGTCATCATTATACTCCTTGTGTATTATATATTTAAAAAAGTGTTAGCTATACTTCAAATGTGGACAAGCTAACATGAAAAAACTAAGTTCTTTTGCATTTTCAAATCCTATTGTGTAGTTAGGTTCTAAATTATTTTGTTTGTTTACTCCAACACTTGCTCCAAAAAAATATCTTCCTTTTAGATTATATTCTATCCAGTCGCATATTGCTGCTTCAATGTTGTATCGTCTCGGCATCTCGGTTTTGCTAAAATGAGGAGGGCAAAAATCTACTCTCCTCAAATTCAAAACATCCAGCGGATTTGGTTCTTTTATTATCAAGCTGCCTCCTCGTAGTGTGCAGTAATACCAAATGGCGCTTCTAAGTTGCGATTGTGGTTACTGTGAACAATAAAAATAGTTTCACACCAATCTGGGTCACCCCAGCTATCCCAAGCATACCCGTCTGTGAACATAATAAACTTCTTGGGCTGGATATCATTCTCTTTCATGTATGTCCAGTTAACCATAAAGTCGGTTCCGCCACCACCCATAATTTCGTAGTCGGTAAGATCATCGCCGCCATCGGCACTAAAGTCTTGCTCATTATACACCTTAGTGTCAAAGCACCACAGTTTGATTTTGTAGTCTTGATACTCGTCCATAATGCCTTTGATCTCACCGAGGAAGTCAGCAGCCTGATCGTTGCCAATTGAGCCACTCATATCCAAGCAAACACACAGATCGATAGTGTCTTGGAAGTTCATGCCTGGCAGGATAGCGCCGCTCATTTGACCTTTGCGTGACGGACGAGCAAAAGTGTAGTCGCTTTTGATAGTGCTCTGTATCTGTTGACGAAGCAGCTCACGCCAGTTCATCTTAGACTCTGTCATCTCTTTGATGAGACGCTGCACACCTGCAGGAACGTTACCAGCACCGGCAGCACTTGCTGCTTGGATCATTGCTTCTTTTACTTCGTCTTTGATCTGATCAAGTTCTGCTTTGGTATAACGTGGACGACCTTTGCCTTCGTTGCCATCACCATCGCCGTCCTCATCACCGTCGCCTTCTTCCCAATCGAGATGTTCGTCAAGCATTTCACCAAGTTGCTGAACAGCCTCTTCGCCATTCTTTTTTGCTTCTTTGAAGAGTTCGTCATATACTTCTTCACTAGTCCAACCGCGATATTTAAAGTCTTGGAAACAGTCTACAATACGAGGTTTCTTACCAATACGGTCATCTACAAGCAGGTTGTTTACAATGTAGTCTGCTGCAATGTTATACAGCATTGGGTTGCGGTCGTCACGTCGACCTAAATGATCGTATACCATGTGTAAGATTTCGTGTGCTACAACAAATTCAATTTCTTTATTGTCCATTGCATTAAAGAACTGAGTGTTAAAGAACAAATGCCGCCCGTCAACAGCAGCAGTAGGAAGCCAGTCGTCAGCAGCTTCAATCTTAAGACGTGTTGCCATGTTACCAAAAAATGGATGACGTAACAATAGTCCTACACGGGCAGTAATAATACGATCCAAAACATCTACACGCATTGAATCAAGTTGCTCCGGTGTAATGTTTGGATCTGGTTGCCAGTTGCGTGTTTTGCTTGCGGTTTTTTTAGTAGACATGATATACCTCTGTGTTTACGCCTATATGTTACTATAACATTATTTACATTTTAGGTCAACCGATTTATAGAAAAAGTGGGCGCTGTAACCAATGCCCACCTTTTTGCACCTTATTAAGCCGCTTGTGCAGCCTTAATATACTTGCCATAGCGATCATGGAACTCGTCAAAGCACTCGACAGCGTCTGGATCAATTGGCAGTTCGTATTGTGTAAGTGCCAGTTTAATACCCATAACAACTAGCTCAGTGTCAAAGTTATCCATTGCAAAGCGCAGGAAGTTGTTTACTTTTTCGTCAAACTTCTTATCGTTCTTATCGCAGGCTTCTTTCAGTTCGTAGCATAGTGATACAGTCAATGAATACATAGCACTAATCTCTTTGCTCTTCATTTCTTTAACTTTACCAGCAAGAATATCAGTTGGATTAGGCATGCTAGACGCAATCTTACGGTGTGCCATAAACTTAACAGCAAGACCTTCGCCAACAGCACCAGCAACAAGATCTGTAGCAGTTGCTTCGTCAATGCCATCTGTGATCAACTCTGATACAAACGACCACGAACGAGGAGTTGCAAACGAGCGACTAGCACTTTTTGGATCAAAATCATACAAGTCTTGTTTAGCAAAAGTCAAGTAGCCTACAACATCTGAGTGAACCTTGTTGTTGACAGCCCACTGAGCCCAGTCGTCAAAGTT
>ENA-OUOG01002119-OUOG01002119.1-marine-metagenome-genome-assembly--contig:-NODE-2119-length-21350-cov-6.541720_pt1 | contig 21350 bp, 21 predicted proteins | sample MGYA00248635_ERZ508505 | MGnify/ENA primary metagenome ERZ508505 (study PRJEB26176, sample SAMN06267871) | marine metagenome | isolation source: Saanich Inlet, British Columbia, Canada | place: Pacific...
TCTGTTTGGATTACCGGTGGCGGCACGGGAATTGGTAGCGAGCTAGCGCTGGCATATGCACGCCGTGGCGCTCAGGTCTGGATCAGTGGGCGTCGCACCGAGGTTTTATCGCAGGTTGTGGCTGAAGCAGAGTCATTGCAAGGGCAGGTCTCTGCGGTGGTACTAGATGTAACGGACGCTCAGGCCTGTGCTGAAGCTTGGCGGCAAGTCAGTGATGCAGCGGGAAAGGTGAATCGAATTATCCTCAACGCAGGCGATCATCGCGAAATGCCGGCGGCAGAGTTTAATCAGCAGACCGTTGAACACCTAATGAATGTGAACTTTTACGGGGTGACGCGCCTTATTGAAAAGATCCTACCTGATCTGCGTGTGCAGGGCGGGCAGTTGGCGGTGGTCGCTTCGTTAGCGGGCTACCGAGGTCTGCCCTTGGCCGCGGCCTATGGTGCCAGTAAGGCTGCACTGATCAACCTTACCGAGGCTTTGCGAGTCGAGCTTGAGGACGGGCCCGTCGACCTGCGCCTGATCAATCCTGGGTTTGTCAGAACACCATTAACAGATCGTAACCAGTTTGAGATGCCCAGTCTTATCGATGCGGATGAGGCTGCTCAGCGCATTGTAAAAGGCTTAGACGGTACCGCCTTTGAGATTCGTTTTCCCACCCTCTTTGCCGGCACTTTGAGAGCGCTAAGCATGCTACCCTATAGGCTCTACTTCGCTCTGATTAAGAGAATTACCGCACAATGAATCATCCACACGAAGAGGTTTGTCAGGGGTATTTGGAACTCTTCGCCAACCTCACTCCCGCGCGCATTCCTGAATTTTCCAATTGGGTCAGCGAAGACATTCACTTTCGCGACCCCTTCAACGATGTGCGTGGCATAGGCAAGATGCAGGCGATCTTGCAGGATATGTTTGAGCGCAGCGAAGTGCCCAAGTTTAGTGTGTTGGAGCACCGTCTTAGCGGCGATACAGGCTTTATACGCTGGCACTTCAGTGCACAATTGCCGGTATTGGGCCGTCTGGATGTGGAGGGGGTGTCACGCCTGCAGTTCAACAATCAAGGGCTGATAAGTGAACATCTAGACTATTGGGATAGCGCGCCGATCTATCTAAAACTGCCTTTAGTTGGAGCACTGTTGCGCCGGCTTAAAGGGCGAATGGCACTGCCTGAAGTTGATCGCTCCGCTGGAAGCTAAGCGTAACGCTGCCGATAGTAAATCCCCACTTCTTAACGAACGCGCGATTGATCAGAACGCCGCCCTCCTGCAGTAGCATCCAGTCATCGAAGGTTACCTTCCAGGTGGAGTCGCCGACCGGTAGGTCGAGCTGGTAACTCCAATTGAGTGTATTGCCTTTGGCAATACCCTGCGCTTCGCCAATAACGTCGGCTGCAGTCCCAGTGTAGCGCCCGTTGCCTGCTGAGCGTATGGTCCATATGCGTTGATCACGCTCACCATCGTCGTAGAGAAAGCGTTCATCTAAGACAAGTTCTTTACCATCCCAGGTGCCATCAATCTCGACCTGGAACTGGCGTCGTATCTGCCCAAATCGATCCTCAAAAATGCCCCACGCGTATACCTTGCCATCGAAATACTCTTCGATTCTAAGCTCGGGTGTTGGTTTGCTCATGTCGGCGATGTCCATAGTGGTGCAACCCTGCAAGGTAAGAGTTAAAAACGCGACGAGGAACAGCTTATACATCTTCTCTCCGGTCTATTCGGGCGATGATTTGGGCGTGTTGAGTCTCGCTCAGCGCGAACTTCTCCATCATCAATATCGCTAATAACTTCAATACGCAGGGCAAAAAAGCGTAGATCAGCGCCAATTGACCTACCTGATTGGTATCTTGGTCGAAACCGCTGAGATCCAGTAAACCAAACGCAACCAGAGCCGCAAACGCAAGCGCAAGTTTGGTAAATACATTCCAGATAGCAAACAGAGATGCGCTTTGGTCGCGTTTGAAACGGAAACGATGCCAGTCACACACATCAGCTTGCAGTGCCTGCGGTAGAGCGAGATCGGCCCCGAGCATGGCACCCGTCAGCATACAGATGAGCATAAATAGATTAGCGTCGCTCGGACCCAGCAGACTCGCCGGTAAAAAACAGATCAGAGCGATCAGCATCGCTACTTGCCAGAGACGCTTACGGCTGATGCGCTGGCTAGCGAGCCACCAGAGCGGTAGCGAGAGAATGGCACAGATAAAATAGATCAGGATGTAGTTGGCGCGTGCTGCTTCATCGAGCTTCAGTACCTCGGTGATGTAGAGCGGAAACAGTACCGCTGGTATGCCGTTGGCCAGTCCGTTACTGAACCAGGCAAACATCAGAACGCGCGCCGGTCGGTTGCGCCAGAGACTGAGCCAGCGTGCATTGCTGCTAGGTGTGATGCGCTCAGGCCAGTGCAGTTTCGTCAGTAGCAAACCCAGAGTGAGGGCGACAAGCAGGATACTCAGATCGCTAAGCTGGCGCAGCGCCTCCAGGGTTGAGCTGCCACCATTAATCAGGAATACCGGAAAGGCGGCAGAGAAGAGTAGGCCAATGACACCCATACCTTCACGCAGACTAGCGATCTGAGTCCTTTCTCGGCTGTCAGTGCTCAAACCTGGGAGAAGTGCTAGATAGGGTATCTGCACCAGCGTCCAACCGAAGTAGAGAATCGAGAGGGAGAGCAGCAGAGAACTCGCACTCCAGCCGCTGATCGGTCGGGTCAGCCAGAAGAGGCCAACGCCGCACAGGGCTGCGCCGATCAGCATCAACTGACGCTGCTGTGTAGTTGAGAGATTATCATTGAGTCGCCCGACCCAAGGATCGATCACAAGATCGGAGACGCGTGCTAGCATCAATAGCGTCCCAACGAGGGCTAAGCTGAGGCCGAACTCCTCGACATAGAGCGTGGGAAGGTAGATAAACAGCACCATTGTTGGCAAAGCCAGCGGTAGGGCCGGCAGCGCGTAAATCCAACTCTGGCGCTGTTGCATGCTGATCAGTTGCTAATCTTGAATAGACCTACGTCGATGGAGCTTTCCGCAAAGCCTCCCTCGCAGTAACACAGGTAGTAAAGCCACATTCGGCGAAAACGCTCGTCAAATCCTTGTGCTTGAATGCGTGGCCACTGTGCCAGGAAGGCGTGGCGCCACTGTGCCAAGGTGCGCGCGTAATCCTTGCCGAAGTAGAGCGAATCTTCAAACCTTAGCTGCGCGTTGTCGAACTCTCGCTCCAAGGCTTCGGGGCTAGGTAGCATACCGCCAGGAAAGATGTATTTCTGTATGAAGTCGGCTGATTTGCGGTAGCTATCGAAACGCTCATTAGCAATGGTGATAATTTGTAGCAGTGCGCTTGAGCCCGGTTTCAGGAGACGCTTCACCTGGTTGAAGTAGGTTGGCCAGTGCTCTTCGCCAACCGCCTCGAACATCTCAATGGAAACAATGTGATCGTACTGTCCGCTAACATCGCGATAGTCGATCAAGTGGAACTGCGCTTGCTGGCTAAGGCCTTGCTGCTCAATCCGCGCTTTGGCATAAGCTAATTGCTCTTTAGAGAGCGTGATACCAGTGATTTGGGCGCCGAATTCGCGCGCAGCGAGCTCGGCAAATCCACCCCAACCGCAACCAATCTCCAGAACTGTCTCGCCAGGTTGGATATCAAGCATCTGACAGATTCGACGATATTTGGTCTGCTGAGCCTCAAAAAGATCCTCTGTTTGATCGTACAGAGCTGACGAATAGGTCATGCTTGGATCTAACCAGAGCTCGTAGAAGTCGTTGCCAAGATCGTAGTGGTAGGAGATGTTCTTGCGACTGCCACTGCGGGTGTTAGCGCGTGCTAGGTGAATCAGTCGGTTAAAGAAATTGAGCAGCGTGCTGCCACCCACAACCTCCTCCATCTGGTGTTCGTTGCCCGCACCCCAGCGAATCATCTCGGTAAGATCGGGGGTGTCCCACTCACCTGCCATGTAGCTCTCGGCCCAGCCCACCGAACCTGAGCGGATCAGGCGCGAAATGGGTTTTAGACTGTTGAGTCTTACTTCGGCTCGAGGCTCGCCGGGCGAGGCGTTACCAAACTGAAGCTCTTTGCCGTTGGGCAGAAATAGGCTCAGGGTGCCGTATTCTAATTTCGGTAAATGACTCAATACCTTCGAAAGATAGCGCTTAGCGAGCCAACCTTCGCTTTGCGGTAGAACCTGAGTTGGAGTAGCTGTTGAGTACTCAGAGGGTTTCATGTTGCGACGCCTCCATCGGGGAACCTAGGGTAATTCTATTATTCTCTGTTGCGACGCGGGGCTGCAGTTTGACGCCCTTACGCCAGAGCTGTAGTGCTTCCCAGTGTATGCCGGCGATCACCTTTAGCGTCATCAACGGGTATTTTGCAAATACGCCCAAAAGCGCTTTGTCGTTCAGTTCGCGGCGCTCACCGGTAAAGGTTGCATGCAGCAGCGACTGCTTATTCTCCGTCTGGCGAATACAGACGGCGACCTGCGAGTCAGGTGGCACCATGCGGAATTGGTAGTCTGCTGACATCGGCATGAAGGGTGAAACGTAGAAGGCCTTGGTCGCCTGTTGGCGTACCACTTTTGCTTGATCGGGCACTGGTATACAGTAAGTGTGGCGCTCGCCAAAGGTGTTGGAGACCTCATACAGAATCACACCGAGTCGGTCATTGGTGTCGTAGCAGTAGTAGACGCTCAAAGGATTGAATACAAAACCCAAAATTCGGGGGTAACAGAGCAGCTGTATGCGGTGTTTGAACTGGGAGAAACCTCGCTCCTCCAGCAGCGCTCTGATTTGTCCGGCGAGGGGCGCATCCGTCCCGTTTCCATGATCTCGGTTGCGCCAGGAGAAGAGGTTGAACCGATTGATCGAGAAGAGCTTTAAACGAAGGTTGTTAGTAGCCGCCTCATCAAGATCAAGCAGCATCGATACGACGCGGTAGATGAAACGATGACGTTTAGGCATAAAGCGATGATGCATCACCTGCCCTGCGTAGAGTCTTGAGCGCATTACGCGACTTCACCTTTTGAGTGACGTTTAAGCGTTGGCGCGTGGATACGGCTATTTGGGTTGTCCAACTGCCAGGGACGCTCAACGCGTCCAAGATTCTCAGCCACGGCCAAGCCGGACTGGAGACCATCCTCATGAAAGCCATAGCCCCACCAAGCGCCGCAGAACCAGGTTTGGTTTACGCCTTGGAGCGACCAGAGCTCTCTCTGCGCCGCAATCGACTTCATATCGAACACTGGGTGATCATAGAGGTAACTTCCAAGAATGCTACCCTCACTCGGCTCCTCCAGCGGATTCAGCGTGACGAATACCTCCTTACTGGTGTTCAGAGGCTGGAGCTTATTCATCCAGTAGGTTACCGCGACATCCTCGCTATCCGATTTGGATTCGGCAAGGTAGTTCCAGGCTGACCAGGCGCTGCGGCGTTTGGGCATTTGACGCGCGTCGGTGTGCAGAATTGCACGGTTGCGCTGATATGGGAAAGCTGTGAGCAGGCGCTTCTCCTCTGGAGTAGGGTCGGCTAGTAGCGCCAGAGACTGGTCTGCGTGACAGGCCATCACAACATGGTCGAACTCTTCAGTTTTCCCGTGATGGTGTTCAAGGATCACCTTGCCACCGCGACGGTGTACTTTGTGGATGTGAGCGTTGAGGCGGATCTTGCCCTCCAGAGTTGCAGCGATCTTGTCGACGTAGTTACGGCTCCCGCCAACCACTGTTCGCCATTGAGGGCGGTCGTCTAATTGTACCAGCCCGTGGTTCATGCAGAATCGCATGAACGTCAGCGCTGGGTACTCCAGCATCTTTTGCGCGGGTGTCGACCAAATGGCTGCGCTCATTGGGATAAGGTGATCGTGAATAAAGGTGTGGCTGTATCTTTCCCGCTTCAACAGTTGGCCCAGCGATAACTGTTCGAGTGTTGGGTCGTTTAATAGTCGATCTGAGTCCTTGTAGAACCGCAGAATATCCCGTAGTAGTCGCCAGTGACGCGGTGAGCCTATTTGAGAGCGTTTGGCGAAGAATCCGCTCAGTCCCGAACCGCTGTACTCTATTCGTCCTTTATCCACTGAAACCCCAAAGGTCATATCGGTTTCGGTGTTTTCAACGTCCAAATGGTCAAACAAGCTGATCAGGTTGGGGTAGTTAACCGGGTTGTAAACGATGAAGCCGGTATCGACCCCACGTTTTCCTTCCGGTGTTTCGATATCAACCGTGTGGGTGTGGCCTCCGAGGCGATCATCCTTCTCAAACAGCGTGACATCATGTCGCTTGTTCAACAGCCAAGCCGCCGACAGTCCTGAAATTCCCGAACCGATCACAGCGATCTTGAGCGGCTTTATATAGTGGATGTTCATCAGCTTCCTTCTAATCCCACAAAACTAATGTGTAGTTTACGGGCTGGCCTCGGTTTGTGGATCAACGGTGACAGGGTGGTTTATCAAGTAAAATGAGAGTAGTGTGGGTGATCCGCCATAATAAGATGAGCGTAGAGGTGGTCAGTGAGTAAAGATAAGACCGAGGGAGCTGATGTGAACGCTGCAGCTGCGCTTGTTGAAGATAAGAAAAAAAGAATACGCGACGAATGGTCGGCGTGTCTCAGCTCGTTAGCTGAGTCTCGTGATAAGTTGGAATTTTCTCGACTGTACGAATATTTCGCACCACGCGTCAAAGCTTATATCATCCGGTTTGGCATGAATCCAGCGGCGGCCGAAGAGCTAACGCAAGAGTCAATGCTGGCGGTGTGGCGCAAAGCTCATCTGTACAATCGCTCTAAAGCGAGTGCAAGTACGTGGATTTTCACTTTGGCGCGGAATCAGTGCATTGACCGGCTGCGTCGTGAAAAAGCAGTGGAGTACGAGCTCCCCGAAGAGGAGGCCGATCCAGATCAACGGCACTACGGCGAGCATGCAGTAGTAGCTCAGCGGATGGAGGATGCCATCGCTAAGCTGCCAGAGGCCCAGGCCCAGGTTCTCTATCTTTCCTACTATGAAGGCAAGAGTCACTCAGAGATTTCGGAGCAACTCGGAATACCTCTTGGCAGTGTTAAATCAAGATTACGTTTGGCGTTTTCTAAGTTGAAAGCGCACTGGGGGGAGAAAAGTGAAGATTAGTCACCATTTTGACGACGCAACTCTAATTGCGTACTCAAGTGGCACGCTGAATAAAGGGATGGCGTTGCTGGTTGAGAGTCACTTGGAGATGTGTGAGCACTGCATGGAGCAGGTGCAGACGTCGAATAGAATTGGCGGGGATCTGTTGCGTCAGATAGAGCCAGTGGCCATGAAGAGCGGCTCCTTGGATCAGGTGCTTAGTATGTTGGACGATGTGGAGCCTGAGGTTCCAGCGGTCTCTCGGTCTCGCAACGCAGAAGTACCAGCGTCGTTGGTTGAGTATATCGGCGATGACTTGAACGCGCTCGACTGGAAGACTATGGGGTTAGGTGTTCAACAGTACGACCTCAAACTGGGTGGAACAGGCGCAGCCCGACTGTTGCGTATTCAACCAGGGGTCTCTGTGCCTCATCACACGCACACGGGCAGTGAGTTGACGCTCATCCTGCGCGGTTCATACAGCGATGAGATCGGCCGTTTCCAGGTCGGTGACGTTGCAGATTTGGATGATCAGCTAGAGCATCAGCCTATCGTAGATACTGAGCACGAGTGTATCTGTCTGATCGCGACTGACGCGCCGCTGAAGTTCAGTGGCCTGATGGGTAAGCTGGTTCAGCCGTTTATCGGTCTCTAGGGCGAGCTGCTTACCTCTGAAAAACCGGTGCGAGTGCGCCGGTTTTTTTGTTTTTAAGCTCTTTTTGACTGGCATAATGGATTTAGAAGCGTCCCGAAAGATTTAGAAGAACAGAGAAGGAAAATTGGCGTTGAATCTAATTTGGTTTCGAAATGATCTAAGGCTGCACGCCAACCCTGCAATCGAGCGAGCGGCTGAGACTAACGAGGCAGCAGTGGCTGTTGTCTGTCTTACCCCTCAGAGCTGGAGTGAGCACGATGAGGGTGTTGTGCGCATGGGCTTTTGGCGCGCGCGCTTGCTCGCCCTCAAAGCAGAACTCGAGCAGTTAGGCATTCCCCTCAGAGTGTTGGAGGTTGGGCACTTTTCAGGTTGCGCGGATGCGCTGCTGAAACTGATGCAGGAGCTGGGAGCTACTCGGCTTGTGTGTAACCAAGAGTATCCACTGAATGAACGTCTGCGTGACTTGGCAGTGGAGCAGGCCTTGACCTCAGCTGGACTTCAGTTCGAAAGCCTCCATGGTGAGTTGATCATTCCCCCGGGCGAGGTGAAAACTGGGCAGGGTACAGATTTCAAAGTTTATACCCCCTTCTCGCGCGCTTGGCGTCGGCAGTTGCACCGTTTTGATCGACCCATTCGCGCAGTTAAGGAGATCTTTCCCGCAAGCGGTGTCGCCTCTGATGAGGTGCCTGAGGATCTGGGATGGCAGCCGCTGAGGCATGATGCAGAGCGCTGGCCTGTTGACTCGGAGGCAATTCGCGCCAGAGTGTATGAGTTTGTTGAGCAGCGCGAGGCGGATTATGCCGAGAAACGCGATTTCCCTGCGGTTGACGGTACCTCCAAGCTCTCCCCGTATCTGACGATCGGAGCGGTCTCGCCGCTGCAGTTGATGCATGTGTTGCGCAACCACTATAAAGATGAGTCTTGGTTGGAAGGCAGTTGGCTCAATGAGATTATCTGGCGCGAATTCTATCGCCATCTTCTGGTCGCATTTCCAGAACTCAACAAACTTGAACCTTTCAGACCCGAGACTGAAGCTCGCATTACCTGGTTGGAAAACCCCGAGGGTTTTAATGCCTGGTGCCGTGGTGAAACGGGGTTTCCGATTGTTGATGCTGCGATGAAGCAGTTGCTCGAGACAGGCTGGATGCACAACCGCTTGAGAATGGTCGTAGGTTCGTTCCTGACTAAGCTTCTTGGGGTGGATTGGCGTCTCGGTGAGAAGTTTTTTATGCAGAACCTAATCGACGCTGATTTCCCCTCTAATCTTGGTGGATGGCAGTGGTCGGCCTCGACTGGAGCTGATGCAGCCCCCTATTTCCGGATTTTTAACCCGATAACGCAGAGTCAAAAGTTTGATGCTCAAGGGGAGTTTCTAGCGCATTGGCTGCCGGAGCTGGCCAATCTACCCGCCAAGCAACGTCATCTGCCGGGCGCAGGTGCTGAGTTCGGTCGCCCGGAGCCAATTATTGATTACTCAAGTGCACGCAAACGGGCGTTAGACAGTTACAATAGCGGTTAACACGAACTTCGAGTTACGCTATTAGAGTCTACGATGGATTGGCATAAACTACTCTCGGCTAAGCGCTTTGGTCATGCGCAGCCGAGTGCGCAGGAGGCTGGCCGCAGTCAGTTCCACAAGGATCATGACCGTATCATCTTCTCCAGTGCTTTTCGTCGCCTGGGTCGCAAGACTCAGGTGCACCCACTGGCCCTCAATGATCATATCCATACTCGCCTGACGCACTCGATTGAGGTGGGCAGTTTAGGTCGCAGCCTCGGTATTCGCGCCGGTGAACTCATTGCAGATCGTCTGCCTGAGGGAATCTCAGCAGATGATCTTGGCACCATTGTGCAGTCAGCCTGCTTGGCACACGATATCGGCAATCCCCCTTTTGGCCACGCGGGCGAATATGCCATTCGCGACTGGTTTCGTCAGCGACAAGGCGATGCGCGTTTTTCCCAGCTGAGCGTTGAGGAGTGGGCTGATCTCTCCACCTTTGAGGGTAACGCTCAGGGGTTTCGCGTGGTGACGCGTATTGAAAATCATTTGATGAATGGAGGCCTGCGTCTGACCCACGCAACCTTGGGGACACTACTCAAGTACCCTTGGTCGGCCCGCCATGGGGGTAGAAAAGGCAAATATAGCTGCTACCAAGCCGAGCTCGATATTCTTGAGTCTTTGGCGCGTGATCTAGGCTTGGTTCGCTTAGAGTCTGATCGCTGGTGCCGTCACCCTCTCAATTTCTTGATGGAGGCGGCAGATGATATCTGTTACGCCATCCTCGATTTGGAGGATGCAATTGAACTGGGGCTGCTCAGCTTTGATGAGGTGAAACCGATACTGTTGCAACTTTGCGGCGATCTGAGTTTCGATGACGAGATCTTTGCGACTCAGGCCTCCTCGCGCCGGAAAATATCGGCGCTGCGTGGCCGTGCGATGGAGAACATGGTTAACTCATCGGTCGATGTTTTCGCATCAAACTTGGATGCTTTGATGGCCGGAGAGTATCACGGAGAGTTGCTCGGTGATGGCGATCCAATGGTGCGTGATGGACTGGCTGAAGCTAAAGGGATTGCGCAGCAGCGAGTCTTCCCTGATACCCGCAAGGCGGAGTTGGAAGTTGGCGCATACACAATTCTCGGCGTTCTAGTTGAAGCCTTCATTGAGGCAGTGTGGGAACAGCACGACAAAGGTGCGGATAACCTCTGCTATCGCAGTGAGAAGATAATGAGCCTAATGGGTATCCATGCGCCAAGCGCCGATGATTCACTCTATTCGGGTTATATGCGTGCGTTGGACTTTATCTCCGGTATGACCGACTCGTACGCCAGTTACCTTGCGCGCCAAATTGGCGGCGGTATTCGAGTATAGGAGGGGTTATGGCATCTTTATCAGATCAACTTAGCCGTCTAGTCTACTCAACCGAAAAGGGCGACCTCTGTCCAGAGTGCAGGGAGGCACGAGCTCAGTGTGTCTGCGCGGAGCTGGCCGATCAGAAGCGTATGTCCAGTTTGGACGGCATTGTGCGAATCCGTCGCGAAACCTCGGGGCGAAAAGGCAAGGGTGTGACTACAATTTCAGGAGTGGCTCAGCCTGATGCTGAGCTCAAAGCACTCCTTAAGCGTCTTAAAAAGAGCTGCGGTACCGGCGGCACTTTAAGCGAAGGGGTCATCGAAATACAGGGTGATCATCGTGACAAGATTAAAGCCATGCTGGAGAAAGAGGGCTATCACGTTAAGTTGGCCGGCGGTTAGCTTTTTGCTCGCTATGTCGCTCAGCACACTGGTTTGGGCGCAACTCTATGAGTATCGGGATAACACGGGGCGGCGTGTGTTTGTCGATCGTATTTCGGCAGTCCCGCTGCAATATCGTGATCAGCTCGTATCTCGCGAAACCTATCAATCCTCACCCGAAGAACGTGTTGCTGCGCAGAGGCTGCGTGAGATCAGTCAGTTGGAGGTGGCTTTGCGCCGCATCGATCGACTGCTTGCTAACGCCAGTTCACCGATCAGTTTTAACAACAATCAGGTAGTTGTGCCGGTCGAAATAGGCCGAGGTAATCGCAGTCGCACTTTGAAGCTGCTGTTGGATACCGGTGCTAACCGTACGGTGTTTCATCGCGAAGCGCTCTCAGGCTTAGTCTCTGAGGACCGATTGGTCGGTGGCGCCCGTACGGCAAGCGGTGAGGAGATCCCTCTTTATCAGGCGAAAGTTGATCGCTTGCAGATCGGCCCGTTCGAAATTAGTCCGGCTCAGGTACAACTGTTAGAGTTTCGTGGTAGCTCAGCGCATCAGGGGCTGCTGGGTATGGATCTGCTCTCCCAGGTTGAGTATCAACTCGATCTGGAGGGAAAAAAGCTACAGTGGGCGCCAGATCAGATCGCAGAACTTGAGGTTGAGCGTCAATCGCTTATCGATCGAATTGCACTGCTGCGGCAACAGCCTGAGCTTAGATCCCAATCTGCGCCTGAGCCATAGAGAGTTCCATGCGAGCCTTCAGAAGGCGGTAGAGGGCGATCGCTGCATCGATCTCCTCTTTGCGATTTGTCAGACTCTCGATATTCAATCCTAAGGGTAAGCCCAGTGGGATAACCGCTGCGAGGATCTGTCTGAGATTCGCATAACAGATGCGCTGACTCTCAAGCAGTGGGTTTTCGGCATCGAGTATACGGTAACCAGTCGCTTCTGGAATAGAGATACCTAACCAGCGCATAAACTCCAATGTTTTCGCGCTTCCGCAAGGGGTAAAGGTGAGAATGATGCGTGCCGGCTCAATATCTTGCTCACGACATTCACGGGCGTAAGCCGTCAACATATCGATGGTAGCCTGGGGGTTATAGACGGCCTGAGAGATAAAGTAGCTGCAACCCTGTCGCTGCTTCTCAATCAGGCGAAGGTGCTCATCACCTTTCTTTACGTGACGCTCAGCGATACTGACACCGCCCAGCTGGATTGCGGTCGCTGATGTTTGGGTTGTCTCATAAGCTTCTGGCAGTGACATTTTCGCGGTATTCGCTGCTGGGCTGCCAACTAGCACAAGATTTGACTGATCAAATTCGTGGACCGTCTCATCTAACCAAGATCGAAATTCTGCTTTGCTGCCCTGTGCAACCGAGTTGTAGGTAACGGTCCCTAAACCGTTCAGCTCGCCGAGAATTTTTGCATATTCGCGAGGATCGCGAGTCCGCGAAAACGGGAAGGGGCGAGGCGTTGAAATTCGCGCACTCTCATCCTGAATATCGTAGACGATCATGCCGTCGTACTCGCTATTACTCAAACGGGCCAGCAGCTTCCGAGCGATCCCGCGCATGGTCTCATCATCTGTACCCTCCTTAGGTGGAGTGGTTCCGATTAGATAGACCCCTAGGTCGCGTTTGCTCAGTTTCTCGGCGAGTGTCAAAGACATGCCAGCCCCTTAATCAGTGTTGTCGTCAGAATGCAGTGGGGTGTAAGTATATAGGTGAATCATTTTCAAGTGATCCTCTCTAAACATGAAATGTTTAACTGATGAGCTGAGTCCAGCTCATATGGAGTCCACCTGAAATCTATTCACTTACCCTTTCTGTGACGGAGTCGCTAACCGCAGTCTGAACCGAAATAACCAGTCTGAGCCGAAATAAACAGTCTGAACCAAAATAAACAGTCTGAACCAAAATTATGCAGTCTGAACCCAATATATATAGGTGTTGTCATGCAGTTAGTCAGTTCCGGCCTAACGTATGGACAGACGGGTACCCGCGTATCCACCGGCATGGATAGCTAGAATTCCCAGCAGCAGAGCGAAGCGCCACGTACAACTCAGCAGCAACTTCTAGCGAGCCTCAGTGCCAATCTTAATCAGCTGCAAATTGAGGAGGTCATGAATACTGACCCCAGCGATTTTAGTGCTGAAAAAGTCTCGTCCCGTATCGCCGACTTCGTTGCTTCAGGCCTAGCGAATGCTGCGGCGCGCGGTGCTTCAGCTGAACGACTAGAGTCGATGTATCAAGCCGCAGTGACTGGCGTACAAAAAGGCTTCGCTGAAGCTAAGACAATCCTAGAGGGAATGCCGCAGTATATTGAAAATGAGTCTGTACAGGCCTTGGTAGCCGATACAGAAGAGATGACTTTTGCCAAGCTTGATGAGCTAAACCCTGCTAGATCTTCAGAGCCGGTTGATAGTGGGCTGGCTGCTGCGGTCGACTACAGAGAGTCTATGAAGCTGAGATTAGTGACTCAAGATGGCGATAAAGTGGAGATACGTTTTAATAATCGCGAATCTTATCGTTTCGCCTCCCAAGGCGAGGCTTGGGGTTTGGATTCATCGCAGCGTTCGGGCTTTCAGCTTAAGGTCGTTGGCGAATTGGATGTGCAAGAGATCGACGCGATTCAAAGCCTGTTGAGCGATGTAAGCGAAGTGGCTGATGCCTTTTATGCCGGTCGAGTCGATGAGGCATTTGAGTTAGCGGCCGAGGTTGGCATGGATGGCGAAGAGTTGGCCCGCATGGACCTGAACCTTAAACAGAGCAGTCGTATTGAGGTGGCGCAGTACGAAACTGTAGAGCGTCAAACCCACCCCGAGTACCCTTGGGCAAAGCGTCTACAGAACTGGCTCGAACCGTTGGTCGAGCTGCAGCAAAAATCCGCAGCGTTTATCTCCGATGAGTCCGTTAGCCTGCGTGAAATGCTACTACAGGCTATCGATGTTCGTGGTGAAAAACCGGGATTTCCGCCCGGTTTGGGACGGGTCCTAGCTGAGCGTCTTGGTTAGCACAGCGTCTTGGCTAGCGCAGCGCCTAGGATAGTTCAGCGTATGGAATAGCCGTGATGTTAGATTAGAGCTTTCTAACGACGTTGAGACCGTCACGCACCGTGAGGAAGACATTTTCAACCTCTGGATCATCCGCGATAAACTGGTTGCACTCGACCAGCACGTCGTCTATCTCAGATTCGGGCTGCAGCACTTTCCCTGACCAGAGCACGTTATCCAGTATGATCAGGCCGCCGGGCTCCGTCAGCTCTTTCACCCTTAGGTAGTAGTTCATATAGTTGCGCTTGTCGGCGTCGATAAAGGTGAAGTCGAACGGGCCTTCCAACGTGTCGAGCGTGTCTAGCGCGCGGCCGAAAATTACGTCAATCTTGTGCCCGTGCTCTGAGCGCTCAAAGAACGTTTTGGCAAAGTCGATCGCACGTGGGTTGGTCTCGCAGCAGATGATCTTGCCATCTTGCGGCATCCCCTCTGCGATGGATAGAGCCGAGTAACCAGTAAACATACCTATCTCGAGCGCGCGCTTGGGTTGCTTGAGCGCTGCAAGCATTTTCAGTGTGCGTCCGACCAGGCGGCCGGAGAGCTTTTGCGGCCAACCCATATTGAGATTTGTCTGGTCGATCAGCTCCTGCAACAGCGCCGGCTCTTCGCCGGTCACCAGAAAAGCGTAATCCTCGATTGCTTCATCGACGAGAAAGTCGGGCATGTGGGGCTCCTTGTGGGGCGGCTTATTGGCTGGCCTGTTTCACAGTTTTGATGATGGGGCTTCCCCAGAAAGTCGTGCCTGCCTTGAGGCCTTTCCAGCGGTATTGGCACAACTCCAGATCCGAAGTGACACACTCGAGTTGTTCAATAGAAACGCCCGTGGGGAGTTTTTGACAACCCTGCTCAGGATCTTTGCCAACGCCATAGAGGCGGGCACTGAGTAGTTGCCGGTAGAGTGGCTCAGTTTGACACACCCAATGCTGTGACTCCTGCGCTGAGGTAGCTGTGCTCGCTAGGGCCAAAGCCGGGGCTAATAGTAAAAATCTTAACTCTTTCATCGTATAAGTCTGGAGCTGAAGCTTCGCTCTTCGTACAATCTGCGGAAACTGTTTAGGATTATACTGATGAACGAAGCGCTATACATCTTTCTTGCTGCGGGTCTTGTCTCAATGTCTGCTGCGCTCAGCGCCAGCGCGCTGAACAAACTGACTGACGACGAGAAGCCTGATTGGCTCAAAAGCAAGAACGCGCAGGTATCGGTGGTGCTTACCGGTAACTTTGCTGCGCTAAGCTTAGTGGGGGCGATGGCGTATGGCTTTCTTACTCAGCACTGGTCTATACCGCTCTCCTGCATGTTTCTGACCTTTCCTATCATTCATATTGCTGTGTTGCAGCGCATGCTGGGTGATAAGACTACGCTGATACTTATGTTACCGCTGACTGTGCTGGCCGATATCTATCTCTACATCAATTGGCCCTAACCCTTCTCATCTGAGTGACTCTTGCTTCGATTTAGAGTTGCTCCGCCCTCCCGTCCTCTATACCAAACAGGCGCTTCTGAATAGAAGCGCTTTTTTGGTATTGACGTTGCTGAGCCCGCAGTAAATGTTCATAGCGCTGTGTATTAGTTTTTCTTAAAATCAAAAACGATTCTTGAATTGTATTTAAATTATCAATATTTGATTTTGATTAAATTGTGTTTATTCAAAATCTATTTTTGATATTTCGATAATTATTCAAAAATTAATATTGATTTTATATTCCTATTTCATAGAAAAATATAATCCAACTTATGTCTCTGATAGCCCTTTATTTATGCTTTTGGTCATCTTTAAGTGATTGATAAATATTAGCTTAAGTTGAATTTATAGACTTCTTAGACGATATTCGATGACTAAATAAGTTGTTGCTTTTATGAACAGCGCTGGTTGATAATTGTGCTAATATTAATGATAAGAGCGCAGAAATCTCTTTTATTTATTCAAATACAAAGATGGTTTTTGCGCTCACAGCGGGTAACCGCCTTTTTCTGGACAGGTTAAAACAGGTGACAGATCCTAAAATGATTGTTGCGCTCGACATCGGTACCTCAAAAGTGGTCTGTATGGTCGCCGAAGTCGGGCAAGATGGCAGCGTTGATGTCGTCGGTGTTGGGTCACATCCCTCTCGCGGTCTAAAACGCGGCGTTGTCGTCAATATTGAATCCACAGTTCAATCTATTCAGCGTGCAGTTGAAGCCGCCGAGCTCATGGCGGGTTGTAAGGTGCACTCCGTCAGTGTCGGTATCTCCGGTAGCCATATCGATAGTCATAATTCGCACGGTATAGTCGCTTTGCAGAGCCGCGAAGTGACCGAATCTGACCTTGAACGTGTTATTGAGGCAGCCCAGGCAATTGCAATTCCTGCTGACCAGCGCATTCTCCATATTCTTCCTCAGGAGTACTTGATCGATAACCAAGAGGGCATTAAAGAACCTCTCGGTATGTCGGGTGTGCGTCTCGAAGCGAAGGTTCACCTGGTAACCGGTGCAACTAACGCGATCCAGAATATTGAAAAGTGTGTTCGCCGTTGCGGGCTAGAAGTTGATGCTGTCGTACTGGAGCAGCTGGCTTCAGGTTATGCCGTACTCACTGATGATGAGAAAGATCTCGGTGTATGTATGGTGGATATAGGTGGCGGTACCACCGATATCGCTGTGTTCACTCAGGGTGCTATTCGTCATACAGCAGTCATTCCGGTCGCTGGTGATCAGGTCAGTAACGATATCGCTATGGCGTTGCGTACACCGATGCAGCACGCCGAGCAGATCAAGATGAAGTACGCCTGTGCTTTAGCACAGTTGGCCCGTGCCGATGAGACGATCAAGGTCCCGAGTGTGGGTGATCGTGCGCCGCGTGACCTGTCACGGCAGGCGCTGGCTGAAGTGGTAGAGCCGCGCTATGAAGAGTTGTTCACCCTAGTGCAGGCTGAACTGCGCCGCAGCGGTTTTGAAGATCTGGTTGCCGCAGGATTGGTTCTGACTGGCGGTACTTCCAAAATGGAGGGAGCTGTCGAACTGGCTGAGGAGATCTTCCATATGCCGGTGCGTCTGGCACGTCCAACCGGTGTCGCCGGAGTCGATGACCTGCTGACCAATCCAATCTATGCCACAGCGATCGGCCTATTGCTCTACTCAGCTGACAATGAGTTAGTCCAGTCAGTCGACACGCACAGTGTGGACGATATGAGCCTGACCGCTGATGAGCGTTCAGAGCATCGTGTTGAAAAGAGAGAATCCCGTGATACCGAGCAGGGGAGCTGGGTGTCGCGTATTAAGACTTGGGTTCAGGGTAACTTCTGATCCAATGAAATTTGCACTCACAGAGTGCTGAGTGTGGCGAGCCGGCAAAGATCGGAGCCATTAAAAAGAAACCTGGAGGTGTTTTATGTTTGAGATGGTAGATAGCGCGACTCAAAGTGCTGTGATCAAAGTTGTCGGCGTCGGGGGAGGCGGTGGTAACGCAGTATCACACATGGTGTCGTCGGACGTGGATGGCGTAGAGTTTATCTGTGCCAACACTGATGCGCAGGCGCTGGCTAAAATTGCTTCACACGCAGCCCTGCATATTGGTGGTGAGCTCACCAAAGGCCTTGGTGCTGGTGCGAATCCTGAGGTGGGTCGCTCTGCGGCGATGGAAGATCGCGAACAGATTATGGCGACACTACAAGGTGCAGACATGGTCTTTATTACTGCCGGCATGGGTGGTGGTACGGGTACCGGCGCTGCGCCGATCGTTGCAGAAGTGGCGAAAGAGATGGGAATTCTGACGGTCGCTGTTGTGACTAAACCCTTCCCATTCGAAGGTCGCAAGCGCATGAAAATCGCTGAAGAGGGGATCCGTGAGCTACAGGATCGCGTTGACTCGCTGATTATCATTCCAAACGAAAAACTCCTCCCAGTGCTCGGCAAAAACACCAGCCTGATTAAGGCATTCAGCGCGGCAAACGACGTGCTGAAGGGCGCTGTGCAGGGTATTGCTGACTTGATTATCCGTCCGGGTATGATCAACGTCGACTTTGCTGACGTGCGTACCGTTATGTCCGAAATGGGCAAGGCGATGATGGGTACGGGGGTGGCGCGTGGTGATGAGCGTGCGCGCGAGGCAACCGAGGCCGCTATCAACAGCCCGCTGCTGGAGGATATCGATCTTAAGGGTGCCAGCGGCATCCTAGTTAATATCACTGCGGGTATGGATCTGAGTCTGGGTGAGTTCGCTGAAGTGGGCGAGGTCGTTGAGGAGTATGCCTCGGACAACGCTACTGTTGTTGTGGGTACAGTTATCGATCCAGATATGAGCGAAGAGCTCAAAGTTACTGTTGTAGCTACCGGTCTTGCACGTGCACAGCAGATGGAAGCGCAGGTTGTAAACTCAGATGCTCAGGTGTCTGCACAGCCAGCACCGCAGACCCAGCCAACGCGTACTGTTGTTGCACCAACAACGGCTGGTTTTACTGATCTTGATACACCGACTGTTATTCGTAACCGCAAAACTGAACAGCAGGACCTGCCGTTAGAGCAGCCAGTAGTGCAGAAGACCGGCACTGACGACATGGAGTTTCTGGATATTCCAGCTTTCTTGCGTCGCCAGGCGGACTAACAGATTTAACGTTTTTTAAACCGTCCAGGTTTACCCGCCCCTCGTATGGGGTGGCGGGTCTTTTCTCGCCGCAGGGCCCAGTGCTTGAGGTTCAACTCTTGCGCGCGACGAGCAAGAACTCCTGATTGCCATCACCACCCTTAATTGGGCTGGGGATATATCCCTCAACTTCCATTCCCAACTCTGTAACCAGTGCGCACATCTGCTGTTTCAGTTGTGGGTAGAGGTGTTGCGAGCGGACCAGTCCGCCGCGGCCAATGTGCTCTGGGCCAAGCTCAAATTGTGGCTTGATCAGTGTGATGAGTTGGGAGCCTTGGCTAAGTAAGCTGCAAAGTCCGGGCAATATCAGCGTTTGTGAGATGAATGAAACATCCATAACCGCCAGATCGAACTTCATGGTTGGGCTTTTTGAAACCAGGTCGGGTTCCAGATTTCTAGCGTTATACCCCTCGATACAGGTTACCCGCGGATCTTCCCGTAAGCGGGCTGCAAGTTGATCCTGTCCCACCTCGATACCGATCACGGCCGCAGCGCCGTGTTGAAGTAGGTAGTCGGTAAACCCGCCCGTAGACTGGCCAACATCGATCGCAACGAGATCGTTGAAGTCCAGGTGGAACTGCTCTTGCGCCGCTTTCAGCTTTAGCGCGCCGCGCGAAACGTACTTGTCTGACTCGTCGGGTTCAATGCGAATGGGGGTGTCAGCATCAAGCTTGAATGAACTCTTATCCAGCACCTGCCAACCTCTGAGGTCAGCCTCAACGCGCCCCTCTTTGATGACGCGCTGAGCCTGTGCACGGCTGGCGACAAGCTGACGCTCTACAAGGAGTTGATCTAGACGGATTGGCACGGTGACTACATCTCGTATCGATTGACCAGGCTAGTTTAACAGTGCGGGTTATCGCTGGAAAATGCTTGCTACCCTTCTTGTTAGCGGGATAATGCATGTAACTTTTGCTTGTTACTCACTTTTTGAATTGGAGCTATGAATATGTCTAACCGCAGTACGATCAGCACGCCTAATGCACCCGCCGCTATCGGTACTTACTCTCAGGCTGTGAAGGTTGGAAATACCGTCTACATGTCGGGGCAGATTCCACTGGATCCTGCAACGATGGAGCTGGTAACTGAGAGCTTTGAAGCTCAGGCCGTAAGAGTGTTTGAGAATCTCAAGGCGGTGGCGAATGCTGCAGGGGGCGAACTTAACGATATCGTTAAGTTGACGATTCTGCTCTCCGATATGGATTTCTTCCCGCAGGTGAACGAGGTAATGGCACGCTACTTTGATGAGCCATATCCAGCGCGTGCTGCCTTTGCAGTAAAGGCGATTCCGAAAGGCGCGGATATCGAGATTGAAGGTGTGATGTTGACCAACGACTAGGCTAGATCGGAGCTATACTGGACAACAACGTATTAGGGTTAAATATTCAGGAGTCCCTGTGTGACACTATCTAACGATGCGTTTTTTGCTCATTTTGAGGCGCTCTCTTTAACCCTAATCGATTGGTTTAACAGCCCAGGATTCTACATCCAGTTGGGTCTAGTGTTTGTGGCGTTGATTTTTTCGTACGCCCTCTCGCAGGTTCTGAGCTCCCGTGCGGCGATCTTTAACCACAAACGCGACGAGCAGGCTGTCGGCGGCTTTCGAGATCTGCTGGCCAGCGCTCGTCCTCTACTATTTCCGCTGCTGCTGATCATCACGCTGGCGCTAGCGGTAGATGCCAGTGATCACTTTTTTGCCCAGAGCTACCTGGTTCGCATCACTGAGAGTGCCGCGCTTGTTTTCCTGCTTTTTGTCTTTGTGCGCAACTTCGTGCAGCACAGGTTGTTGCGTACCCTGATACTTTGGTTGCTGATACCGGCTGCAGTGCTGCATGTGTTCGATCTGCTGGGCGCGGTGATTCAATATCTGGATCAGGTCGCACTAGAGGTCGGTAACATCAAGATCTCCGCATATGGTGTGTTGCGGATGTTGGTGTTTGGTTCGTTGCTCTTTTGGCTGGGTCGCTTATCACGCACTGCGGGTAATCGGATTATCCGTCGCCAAGAAGAGCTTGATGCGGGAACCCGAGAGCTTTTCGCCAAGCTGTTTGAAGTGGTGCTGACGGTCATTATCTTCCTGTTGCTGCTGCAGGTGATGGGTATCAACCTAACTGCATTGGCTGTCTTTGGAGGTGCCGTCGGTGTCGGGCTGGGCTTTGGATTGCAGTCTATCGCCTCTAACTTCATATCGGGCATTATCCTGCTTCTCGATCGCTCACTTAAAATTGGCGACTACATCGAGTTGGATGATGGGCAAGGAGGAGTGATTCGCGAGCTGAAGATGCGCTCGACTACGCTCGAGACCTTTGATGGTAAGGATATCATGGTGCCGAACGAGCGCTTTATGAGCAGCACCTTTACCAACTGGACACACAAAAACTCCAAACAGCGCTACTCAATTAACCTTCAGGTGGCCTATAGCACTGATCTGGACCGATTGTTCCCGTTGCTGCGTGAGGTTGTCTCTGAGCACCCTCAGGTCATCAGCGGTGATGAGGTTCCGTTAGAGGAGCGTCCAGATGCTGAGATCAAAGGGTTCGGTGACTCTGGTATCGATATTCTTATCGAGTTCTGGATGGAGGGGATCGACGATGGTCAGAATAGGGTGGGTGGTGACCTGCTGCTGATGATCTGGCATGCGCTAAAACAAGCGAATGTAGAAATCCCGTTCCCGCAGCGTGAGGTAAGAATTATTGGTGA
>ENA-OUOG01002120-OUOG01002120.1-marine-metagenome-genome-assembly--contig:-NODE-2120-length-21349-cov-6.503761_pt1 | contig 21349 bp, 10 predicted proteins | sample MGYA00248635_ERZ508505 | MGnify/ENA primary metagenome ERZ508505 (study PRJEB26176, sample SAMN06267871) | marine metagenome | isolation source: Saanich Inlet, British Columbia, Canada | place: Pacific...
AATGATGTCATTGGACTAAACAATGTAGAAGCAGAAAATCAAGGGTTCTTTGAAATTGTTGGAATTGTTAACAACAAACTAGAAGTATTAGTTCCGGAAGAAGCACAACTTGTATCTACAGAAGATGACGAAACGATTAACGGATATATTTCTTTATTGCGCAGTGTGAGATCTAAACAATCACAAGAGCTGTCCTCTATAGAAGTTGCTAATGAAAGTTTAACAGGTAACTTATTAAACGAGCAAAGAATTTGGGTAGACGGCCAAGGCGAAACTGACTGGAAAGTATTACAAAAGTCTAAGAGCTTTGTTGATTATAACGAAATAACAAACGAAAGCACAGCAGTAGACTCAAATGTAAAGTTTGGATCTAGCATTGCTGTTAATAGAGCTAATACATTACTAGCAGTAGGCGATCCGAAAAACGATCAAGGATTTGTTACATCTTATCGTCGACCTAGCATTAGTACAGAATTTACTGCATTAGAATCTCTAAAACCTACACAAAACTTTAACAGCTTTGGTACTAGCATTGCAATGAGTGAAGATGGAAACGTTCTTGTAGTAGGATCTCCTGAAGCAACAAACTTTGATAGTAACTATGTTGGCGATTATAGTACTGCAACATCTTATGAAGCAGGATCAATTGTAGGATATGCTGAAAATTATTGGAATGCGGTAAGAGACGTACCTGCCGAAAATCAAGCAGTGTCGTTTACTACATTTGATAGTTATGCATTCCTTGAAAAACAAAACGACAGCAGTGCATTAAACTTATTCTTGCAAGGATCTCCATATCTTCCAAATGAAATTACAGATCACTTGCTAGTTAAAGCACCTATTGATCAATACCGTGCAACTAAAGCAGGTGATAAATTAGTTTTAAAGTGGAATGAATATACCAACTTTAACAGAACTGCGGATAGCAGCACTGCGATTGCACCGTTCCCAGATAAAATAAATGCACTTAACCAGTTCGAAAGCAATACTTACTTGTTAAACACTTCAGTTGACGATAGAAGAATTGTTCCAACAGGTGAATTTATTACAGGCGAGCATGAAATTGTTGCTAGAATAGATCAAGTATTGTTATTAACAGGATATTCTAATCCACCTACAGAAGGAGAAACTGTTACTACTAGCTCGGGCCGAGGTACAGTATATAAAGTATTCAAGAAAGACTTTAGTATGGTACTTTATATTACTGATATTAATGGCGAGTTCTTACAAACAGATACCTTGTTTAGAAACGATCAAACTGTAGGCGAATATACAATCCCGCATTACAATGCTGCTTCAGGTGCAAGAGGTTGGTGGTATATCAACACTGACCATTTCTATCAAACCAGTAACGAATTCACTGATCCGATTGATTATGCATATCCAGGATACGGTCTTGTTTACCAAGATATTCTAGTACTAGAAGACGACGGTGTAACATACAGAAGAAGCGAGCCAAACTATTACTATTCGAGTCTAGATGAAGTAGCTAATGATGCTGAAAATAGAGATCTTGGATTTGATAACGAACTTGCATTTATTACAACATTAAGTCACATCGGTGATGCATACTTTAGTCCTGCAAGAGAAATTAGAGACAGTAGATGGTTGGTTCGTTTACCTAAAGATCTAGAATCTGATGTTGACATAGACGATTATGTTAATGTATGGATAGACGACGATGCAGATCCAATTGACGAATTACTAACGGGTATTGATACTGTTCGAATCAATAATCAACTTCCTCTACCAGGTAATACAGGTGCTCATAGAATTAGAGATCTATGGGACGGTTATATTGACGTTCGTTTAACAAATACACAGAGTGCAGATATTGACATTGTTTCTGACCCTGATACAGATACTGGCGACTTCTTTGAACCTGCAATTGGCGACATCGTTGAAGACGGCCTAACAGGAACAACAGCTCAAGTTGTTTATTATATTAAACGTAACATTTCAGATGCAAGAATTTATGTTAAAAATGTTTCAGGTGCAGTAACTAATCGTCATAGAAACTTTACACTATTAGATAACCTGCGTTTACAAACTATTGAAAACGGTCTGATTAACAAACGTACAATGGGACAAATAAGAAAAATCAGTTTGTCAAACGTTGTTGATAATGTAGGTGCTCTTGCAGTGTTTGAAGAAACTAATCCTATAACAACAGATCAATACGGTTTACCACTTTATGCACCAGGAGCATTTACATTTCCTCCTAATGCTAACTCATACGGAGCAGATCCGCAATTTAGAGATCTTAACACATTTGCTTATGTAAACAAAGAATATTGGGTTTACAAAGAAAACTTTGACGAAACGGGTAAGGATCTTCCGGCAAGTATACCTAATACATCTAATAGAGATTGGAATATTGTTTACAACATTCCTGTTGTTGACAGTGGAAAAACAACTTATACAACTGCAAAGGGTGTATACTCAATTTATAGACGACTAGGTGATGTTTGGCAACTTATTAATAATTATACAATTCCAACTGACGATATCAATGTTGGTAAAACTGTTGCAGTTACACAAGACAATAGTTTGTATAGAATTTATGTAGGCACACAAAGTAGAGTACACTTTGTAAAAGCAGGTTTTGATGAAGATGATAATCAAATAAATTATGCATTAGATATAGATCTTAATTATAGAGGATCTTATAGTCCATCTAATCTTTATAGACTAAATGAAGTTGTACTATTTGATGGCGCATTATATAAATCTTTAACATTTAACACAGGTGTTGAACCAAGTAATGATTTAAAATGGCAGTTAGTAACTGAAGAAGTTGCAAACAGTCACTATGTTCCAATTGATGCAAATATTTACAGTGATGAGTTATTTGATAGTATCGATGCTCTTGAAAACTTCTCGCTAGATATTGCTGTTGCAGAACGTGGGCATGTATTTGCAACATCGATAAAAACTGCTACAGACATTGACGCAGACAACAAAGTAGTTGTTTATAGATTAAACACAGACGGACGTTATACTTGGAGTCAAACTATTGTTGCTCCAGTAAGCAACACAGGCTGGGCTTCTAGTATTGACATGTCTAAAGACGGAAATATACTAGTTGTAGGCGATCCGGGCAACGACACAGATGCAACTGACAATGGTAGAGTATTTGTTTACAAAATGAATAATGCTACTAATCCTCAATTTGATTTATCACAAACTATCCGTTCACCTAGAAACGAAAAGTTTGAAAAGTTCGGTACGCAAGTTAGTATTACAGATGATTGGATTGCAGTTTCTAGCTTCAACGGCGACATACGTATTAAAACAACACTTGACGAAGATGACACTGTATTTGATAGAGACTTTACAACATTTAGTAAACAAACTACTGATACTGGTAGTATTACACTTTATCAAAATATTGATGGAGACTATCTAGTAGCAGAAGAACTAGAGCATCCAAGTGTAACAGATGCAATGCTAGGAGACCTAGTAGTTGTAAATGGAAACGAAGTGTATGTAGGTTCACCTAGGCTGACTAATGACGATGGCGTCAAAGGCGCAGTTATTAATTATGGTATGCCAAGAAATGAATACAGCTGGGAAGTATTGCGTTCTAGCGTAGATGTTGTTGACCTTAAAAAGATCAAACAAGCATTCTTATATAATGTTAAAACAAATCAACTAGTAGACTATGTAGACTATATTGATATACAACAAGGTAAAATACCTGGTCCGGCTGAACAAGAAATTACGTTCAAGAGTTACAATGATCTAGCACGTTATAACAACACACTTAATGCAAGACAGTTCAGTGAATACAACAACTGGGAAGAAGAACACGTTGGTAAACTATGGTGGGATCTAAGCACAAGTAGATTTAAAAATGCTTACACAGGCGATTCAATTAATCAAACCAACCGCTGGAACACTATAGTCCCAGGTTATAGTGCTGATGTGTACGAATGGGTTGAAAGTAATCTTATACCAAGTGAGTGGGATGTTATAGCAGATACTCCTGAAGGGTATTCAAAAGGTATTAGTGGTACTTCTCGCTACGGAGATGATGCATATTCGCAGAAACTAGCATTTGATCCAGTAAGCCAATCATTTAGTACAAAGTATTACTTCTGGGTTAAGAATAAATTTACTGTTCCTGATATCGAAGGAAGAAGTTTAAGCGCAGGCGATATTGCTAAACTTATCCAAGATCCTGCAGGACAAGGTTATAAATTCCTTGCACTATTAAGCAACCGCAGATTTGCATTGTTTAATTGCAGAAGTTTAATTGCAGACACTGATGTTGCGTTAAACATTGCTTACTATACTCAAGATACACAGGAACAAAATGTCCACAGTGAGTATCAAATTATAAGTGAAGGATTAGAAACAAGTCAACCTAAGCAAGATGTGATTCGTAAGTGGATTGATAGTTTAGTTGGATACGACACAGGTGGTCGTCAAGTACCTGATCCTAGTTTGTCTCCTAGACAAAAATATGGTATATTGTCTAATCCACGTCAGTCTATGTTTGTAAACAGACAAGAAGCTCTAAAACAAACAATTGAAAGAGCAAATATTGTATTGTCTCAAAACATTATAGTTGACGAATTTAGCTTTGATAGATTAAACAGCAACGAAGTCGAGCCACTTGCAACTGAATTTAATTATGACTATGTAATTGACACTGTTGAAGAATTAGACTTTGTTGGAACAGTTAAGGCTGAACCTGCACAAATACGCTTAGATATTACAAACGGCCAAGCAGTAAAAGCAACTATTACTAATAAAGGTCGCAGTTATGTCGATCCTACATATGTTCTAGGAGAAAGCACAAGACGCAGAGGTCCTAGTTATACTATAATTGGCACAGGTGACGGGCTAGAACTAGATCTAACAATTAATAACCTAGGACAAGTTACCAAAGTTGATATCCTTAACGCAGGTACAAATTACGAAACAAATACTCAAGTAGTTGTTCGTAGATTAAGTGTTCTTGTTCGTAACGACAGCAGTGTAAATGGACGCTGGGCAATTTACGAGTGGAATGAAGTACTAGGCACATGGGATAGAAAGCGTGTACAAAACTATAACACTACATTATACTGGGATTACACAGATTGGTATGCAGACGGATTTAGCCAGTTTACAACAATTGATTACTCAGTAGACTTTAGTTATCAGCTACCGTCAATTGATGACAGTATTGGAGATGTTGTTAAGATTCAAACTATTGGATCAGGCGGATGGTTACTTCTTGAAAAAGTTGCTGATACAGGATCTAGAGATTATACTGAAGATTATAAAACAGTTGGTAGACAGAACGGTACTATCGAACTAAGCTCAAGACTTTACGATGTTGCAGAAAGCAGCGTAGGCTTTGATGCGTTTGCATTTGATAGTAAGTTTTATGATTCAGAACCAGTTACTGAAACTAGACAAATACTAGAAGCATTAAAGGAAGATTTGTTTGTTGATACTCTTGCTAAAGAATATAACGAGCTATTCTTTGCAAGTGTTCGTTATGTGTTGTCAGAACAGTTTAATGTAGATTGGGTATTTAAAACAAGTTTCGTAAAAGCAAAACACAATGTAGGCGAACTAGAGCAGAAGATTACATATCAAAATGATAACTTGCCTAGCTACAATGATTACATTGAAGAAGTCAAGCCTTACAAAACAAATGTACGTGAATATCTAAGTGCATATGAAAGAATAGAAAACACAAACACACTAACTAGTGACTTTGATGTACCACCTTACTATGATACTACAACTGGTAAGATTACAACAAGTCAACTCAAAGTAATTGATGACCAATTAGTAGGTGCAGAGCCGAGATTCGACGAATACCCAGACAAGAATTGGATGGACACTGTTGGATTTGAAGTAACTGCTGTTAATATCTTTGATGGTGGTTCTAAATATAAAAATCCTCCAGTGGTGTTTATCGAAGGCGGCGGCGGAAGCGGCGCAACTGCTAGAGCTTACATTGGCCGCGGTAAAGTAATAAAAGTTGAAATTACTAATCCAGGTAGCGGATACCTAAGTGCTCCGACAGTAAGATTAGTAGGCTCAACTGCTGACGGTGGAACTGAAGCACGTTTGAGTGCAGTAATTGGCAACAGTCTTGCTAAGAGCTTCAAAGTTATTACTAAGTTTGATAGAGTAAGCGGCGAATACTTTATTCTAAGTTTACCAGAAACACAAAGATTCACTGGTACAGCACAAACAGTTAAATTTACATTAAACTGGCCAATGGAACTTAAAACAAATAGAGTATCAGTATTTGTAGATGGTGAAAAACAACTGCGCAGCAAATACACATATACTAATATTGATGACACAACAGCATCATATGATAGGCAGCTAGGACAAATTGAATTTGTTGATCCGCCTGCACTAGATGCGCAGATTGTTGTAGAATACAGCAAGGATCCTGCAATGCTACAAAGTGCAGACCGTATTAGAGAATTCTACAAACCAACAGCAGGTATGCCAGGTATTGATCTAGGACAGTTAATGACTGGTGTTGATTACGGCGGCGTTGAAGTACGTAGCTTTGACTTTGAAGGTCCTGCAGGTTGGGACACAGATGGCTGGTATGCAGAACCATGGGATACATACGATAATACATTTGAAGATATCTTGTTTATTGCAGACGGTACAACAGTAGTTATTGATTTAGACGAACCGTTAGAAGACGGTGTTGTTTATAATGTATACCGCAATGGCGTAAGAATTGACGATGCTAACTTTGACACAACTCCAACTAATCCAAGTGCTGTAATGTCAAGCATCACGGGCGACGGTGTAACTACAGTTGTTAATTTGACTGACGTTACTGCCGAAGATGGTGATAGATTTATACTTCGTAAAACAACATCAGACGGTAGTTTCCTACCAGACGGCGACAGCTTTGATACATTGCTAGAAGGCGGTAACTTAGAATACGGTAATGCTCGAGGTGTAAACGCAGAAGATATTGTTATAGATGGCGACTTGTTTGTTACTCCGGTATCTAGTGCAGGTCCAGAAGAGCTTGTTCCAGGACAAGTAATGGACACTGTGGATATTAAAGTGTACGAGCGTACTGGACAAGGACAAGGCGAAGTATACAATCAAAACTATATCACAGACGGCACAACTAGTGAATATGATCTAGGATTGTTCCCTAACAGCGACGATGCAGTTATTGTTAAACTTGGAACAACTGTTCTAAGTAATAGTGAATACGTAGTTGATAGAAGTACACAAACACTGACATTTAATTCTACTCCAGATGCAGGACAACGTTTAACAATCTTAAGTATTGGTCAAAACGGTCAGAACATTATTGATATTAATACTATTGTTTCTGTAGGCGGCACTCCTATACTAGAAACTAAAGTACAATGGACTAAAGATCTACAGTTTGTTTACACAGTTAATGGTAAAGAACCTGAAGAAGGAACTGTTATTCCTACACAAAATGATGATGGGTTTGTGGTATTTGAATTTGCCGCTGGAGATCCTCCAGCTGGAACTGTACTAGATTACGAAATCTATGCAAATGACGATCAACAAAATTACAGCAAAGTAATGAAAGACACATTTATTGCCGACGGCAGTACGAATAGCTTTGACTTAACAGTTGCACCGGCAGTAAAACAGCCAGCACAGTTCTATACTATTGTAGAAGTTAACGGAAGAATACAAAGCCCAGGATACAATATTCAGTATATTGTAACTGATCCACTACAAATTGAGTACGAACTTGAAAAATTCCAAATACCTGATTCAACTCTTAATACAGCGTTTTTAGAAGTTTATGTAAACGGCAAGAAACTAACTCAAAGCAGTGAATATCTAGTAAGTGTTGGTAATTCAAGTATTGTACTTGATTCTGGACTGTTAAATGTTGGCGACGAATTAGAACTATTTGTTAAAGATACTGGCGATTATCAAATGGACGGCACTACATTAACATTTAATGTAGGTAAAGAACCAGAAACTGACGACATAATAAATGTATACTCGTTTACAAATCACGATGTTACTGGACTAGAGCGTTATACTTACGACATGGTTGCACGTAGTAGCTTAACAAAAGGCTTAGATGAGTTTACAAGATTCCACTCAATCAAAGGTGGTAAGATTGAACTTGCTTCGGCAGCAGTAGGCGTACAATATGTTTGGGTCATGGTAGACGGCGAATGGTTGATGCCAACAGTTGACTACGAATTAAGTTTAGACAAGCGTATAGTACACTTGAAAGATGCACCTGCAGACGGTGTAACTGTTGATGTACTACACTTTGCAGCTCCAGTAAGTAGTCCAAGAATTGCATTTAGACAGTTTAAAGACATTCTCAACAGAACACACTACAAACGTGTTGATAATGCACAAGGCATTGTGCTTGCACAAGACCTAAATGACTTTGATTTGCGTATCGAAGTAGAAGATGCAACACTACTTCCAAATCCAGATCGTAGATCTAATAAGCCGGGCATTATGTTTATCCAAGGCGAGCGTATTGAATACTTTGTAAAAGACGGAAATACACTGCGTCAACTACGCCGCGGTACATTAGGTACTGGCGTAGGCGTAAATTACTCTGCAGGAACAGCAATCGAAGCACAAGGACCAAATAAAAATATTCCTTATGCGGACGAGGTAATTACTACAAACATTGATGCAACCGAAGGACAAACTAGAGTTGTGCTAGACTGGATTCCTACAGCTGGTGTAAACGAGTTTGAACTATTTGTAGCAGGACGTAGAATGCGTAAAACAGAACTTGAAGTGTTTGATCCTACATTAGCTATTGATAGCCCACAAGGTGACATAACACTTCCTGCAGAATTTACAGTTGAACTAACATACAACGAAAATGGTTCAGTTGCGCTTGCAGAAATTGTGCTTACTAGCCCAACAAGTGAAGGCAACAGAATCACAATAGTTAGAAAACAAGGCAAACTTTGGACAGATCCAGGTACACCGCTCAAAGATATGCAAAACGACATTGGTAATTTCTTACGTCAAAGCGTAAGTGAGCTACCTGAATAAATACAGTATAGGAATGGAACTGAAAACATGATTAACGAAAACAGTGGCGTATATGTACAAGGTTACATCAAAATCCATAATCCGGAGAGTGGTGAAATCTTTGTAGATAAGAAAAATGCTATACACTATGAAAATATGAGTATAGCACTAGCAGAGAGTCTTGGCAATGCAGGCCAAGGCCCTATCAGTGAACTGTGCTTTGGCAACGGAGGTACTAATGTAGACCCAACGGGTATTATTACGTACCTAACACCAAACAGCACAGGCACAAATGCAGGTCTTTACAACCAAACTTTTACAAAAGTTGTAGATGACCGCAATGCAAACAATACAGATCCAACACGTAACAAGATTGAAACTAGACACGTAAGTGGTACTAACTACACTGATATCCTTGTTACTTGTTTGTTAGACTATGGCGAACCAAACGGTCAAGATGCATTTGACACAGCCACTGATCAAGATGCACGTTATGTATTTGACGAGATTGGACTTAGAGCAGCCGGCACAGACGGCGCAGGTTCCGGGCGCCTAATTACACATGTTATATTCCACCCTGTACAAAAGTCTTTGAATAGACTTATTCAAATTGACTATACTGTACGAGTACAGAGTTTGAGTGGAGGTAATTCATAATGCCATATACTATACGTTTCACTGACGAGATTAATAAAGGTTCTTTAATAATTGAAGATAGAGAAATTAATACAACAGACACTAGTCTTCAGTTTCCGGGCAAACAAGCAACAGCATACGGTACTGCAATCGGCGAAAACTTTCTACATTTACTAGAAAACTTTGCAGCAAACAATCCGCCACTTAATCCTGTAGAAGGCCAAACTTGGTATGATAATTCAATTGGTGTCGATCAGTTAAAAGTATATGACGGTACTAATTGGGTAGCATCAGGTGGCTTAAAACGTGGTGATAGTGTTCCAGAAATATCAAACTCTGTTAAAGGTGACTTATGGGTTGATACAGACAATCAACAATTATACCTTAATAATGGTGCAAGTTGGATCTTAGTAGGACCAGAGTTTAGTCAGGGTCTTGCCACAGGTGCTAGAGCAGAACAAGTTTTAGGTACAGACAATGTATTGTACACAATTTTACGTATTGACATTGAAGATCAACCAGCAGCAATTATAACATCAAAGCAGTTTACACCTAAAGTCACAATTAGAGGATTTACTACTCTACAGCCTGGCTTTAATTTAAGTACATTTGCATTTGATACAGGTACATTAAAGTATAATGGTGTCGCAGAAGCAGCAGAAGCACTTGTAGTAAGCGGATCGACCACGCCTATTGATGCTAGCAATTTCTTAAGAGGTGACGCACCGACAACAGCAAATAACCAAATTAGAGTAAAAACTAACTCAGGAGTACAAGTAGGTGCTAATGGCCAATTGGGCCTTGAAGCATCAGGTGAACGAGGTGTTATTAAGAGTAACTTTACCGGAGCAAGTTTAGATTTAAAAGTAAAAGATGAAAGTGGATTTAAAACTGCGGTTAGAATTAAAAGCGACACAAGCGTAGGTATTAATAAAGAGAATCCAGAAACTAGTTTAGATGTTAATGGTATTATACAAGCCAGTGAACAAGTAGTAATTAATGGAACTGCTAATGCTGATCAAACGTTTGATGACAATTTAACAGACGGTAGTTTAATTGTATCTGGCGGAGCAAGTATTGCACAGCATATTAAAGTTGGAAGCGGCGCAACTATCAAAGGCGGAATGCAAATTGATGGAAATATTACTACTAACCCAGAAGCAATTAACATTCCGAACATTAGCGGATTTAACCAAATATCAGCAACAACATTTGTAGGTAACTTACAAGGTTCTGTGACAGGTACTATTGAAGGTTCTGCATCAAGTGCATCATCACTTACTAATAAAACTAAGTTTCAAATGATAGGCGATGTTAGTGCAGACTCATTTACGTTTGATGGTTCAGGCGAACTTACTAAAACATTTAAAACTGTACTATCAAATGAATTTATTGCTGCTAAAGAAGCAGTAATTGATTCTAAAAACGGCGACGAATTACTTATTAACAGAACAGTAGGTGAAGAAGTTGGACTATTTAGAATTACCCAAGCTAATTTGCTCAAAAATATTCCTAAAAACCCAGTTGGTATGATAGCACCGTTTGCAGGTATTAACGTTCCAAATGGTTGGTTAACCTGTGATGGTAAAATTATTAAAAAATCAGAAGCATTTGAGCTTTGGTTAGAAATTGGACACCAGTTCTTAGACCCTGCGTTAATATCTACTGCTCCAAATGCACCAGCAGGTGCTTCGTCAGCAACACACTTTGCATTACCTGATTTAAGAGGTAGATTTCCATTGGGTGCTGATAACATGGGAGGCACAGCAGCTAACAGAGTTACAAACGTAAATGCTGATGCAGTAGGACAATTTGAAGGATCGGAAACAAAAGATATATTTAGAGAAAATCTTCCACAACACGATCACGATTTAAAGTCATCGGGTAACCAACAGTTTTATGCACTACTTGATACACCGGATGCAGAAGTCCTTGGCGGCGAAGTTGAAGGACTTAACATTTCAACAGGTGCATCAACAACATCTGGATTACCAACATCAGGCGGTGTATCCGACGGTGGTACAGACGGTAATGATAATTACAGAACTGTTGACGGAGAAGATTTGGGCTCAGCATTAGATATTATGCCTCCGTATCAAACAGTAACATACATTATATTTGCAGATAACGCATAAGGACAGGGGCATATGGCATATAAATTAAACAAAACAGACGGATCAGTTTTAACAGATTTAATTGATGGTGTTTTAGACACAAACACAACTGATCTTGCTCTTGTTGGCAGGAACTATACAGGATTTGGTGAATTTCTAAATGAAAACTTCATCAAGTTACTAGAAAACTTTTCAAATCCAAACGAGCCTATTGCTCCTTTAAGAGGGCAACTATGGTACGATACATCAGAAAACAAATTAAAAATATTTGACGGAGATGCCTTTCAAAGTGCAGCAGGATCATTTATAGGAGAAACTCAACCGTCCGGTGCTATTGCAGGCGATACTTGGTTTAGTACAGAAGATAAACAGTTTTATTTGTTTGATGGAACAGAATGGACATTGATTGGACCTGCGTACAGTAGATTGCAAGGACGCAGCGGATTTGTAGTAAGAACTGTATTTGATACAAGTTTAAATAGTAAAACTGTTCTTGAATTATATGTAAAGGAGTCTTTACAAGCTGTAATATCAGGCGAAACATTTATTCCTCAACCAATTCCAACAAATTTAATTCAAGGACTTGTTACAACAGATAATCCTGCAGGGCAAATATTTAAAGGTATTAACCTAGTTAGTCCAGATACGTTTATATTCCGAGGAACAGTTGAAAATTCGTTTAATTTAAAAAATGAAGGAACTGGACAGATTGTTCCAGAAAGCAGACTGTTAAAGAATGATGAAAATGGAGTAATCAATGGTAGCTTAGACATAAGATCAAGTGCTGGTATTACTATTGGTATTAACAGTGATACAAGATTACTTATAGATGAAGGTTTTACTATACGAAATACTCGTGTTGGACAAAACTTTAATGTAGTGGTAAACTCTAGTGCAAGTGACTTGTCTGAAACAGATGCTATTACAGTATTAGCAAACGAGCAACGTGTAGGTATATTCCAAAGTTCTCCAACATATAATTTAGATGTTACAGGTGATGCTAGAATTACAGGTAATCTTATTGTCGAAGGAGACAGTGTTACTACTAATGTTGAAACTGTACAAGTAGAAGATAAGAATATTGAACTAGGCGTAGTAACTACTCCTACTAACCTTACAGCAGACGGCGGCGGCATAACTCTTAAAGGCACCACTGACAAAACATTTAACTGGAGTAATACTACAGAAAGCTGGACATCAAGTGAAAATATCGATCTAGCAAATGGAAAAGTTATCAAACATAATGGTGCAGATTTACTAAGTAGCACTCGTTTATTTGATACTGTAACAACAGCAACAGGTATTACTAGAGTAGGTACACTTTCCGAACTAACTGTGGATAGTGTGCGTATAGACGGAAACACTATTTCTAGAATTAGTGGCACAGGCCTTACAATTAGTGCAGGCGCAGGCGACATTGTTGTTTCTAATAGTAAGATTACACAACTAAACGAACCTACAGCAGATGATCATGCAACGCCGAAGATATATGTAGATAGAGAAATTCAAAACGAACCTATTGTGTTTAGCTTTGATACAACAGGATATGCAAGTCCAAATGATAGAATTATTGATGTACTTAATGCAACCTATCCTGCAAGCACATTTGCTCAAGGTAAACCAGCAAGGATAGTTTGTACAAACTACGATGCTACACAATCTACAGATCCAATCGACATAGCAAGTGCTTCAAGCACAACAGAAGTAGAAGTAGATGCAGCAGCAGGCGGCACAGTAAGTGTTATACAGGGTATTAATTTACCTAACAACTTACAACCAGAATTTACATTAACTGTAAGTAGAGAAGTGCGTTTCTTTGTAATAAATTCATTAGGCGCATGGGAAGTAGACGGCACTCAAGCACAAAATCCGCTAAATATAACATAATATAGACATCAGGGGTAATGCAAAAATGGCATATCAAATTAATAGATTTAACCGATCACTATTAACTACAGTCGAAGATGGAACGCTCGACGAAACAACAGATATCAAGTTTGTAGGTAAAAACTACGCAGGATATGGTGAAGCACACAACGAAAACTTCTTGTTCTTGTTGGAAAACTTTAGTGGTGCAAATGAGCCGCCGAAACCAATTAGCGGACAGCTTTGGTTTGATGCTGGCGCACAGCGCATGAAATTTCGTGACAGCAACAACAAGTGGCGCACAGTAGGCGGCGCAGAAGTTAGCGCAAGTCAACCAGCAGGCCTAGCAACAGGTGACTTTTGGTGGGATAGCGGAAACGAACAACTTTATGTGTTCAACGGAACAGAATTTATTCTAATTGGTCCACAGGACGCTGGCGACGGCATTACCCAAATGGTCAGCCAGACTGTTATTGACACAACAGACGTAAGCAGATCGGTTATTGTATCTTATGTCAATGATATTCCTGTACATGTTATTTCACCAACAGAGTTTACTATTAAAAGTATTGCAGGCAATACAATTGACGGATTTGGAACAATACGTCAAGGTATTACACTAAGAGATACTGATAATGCTAACGGTGAAACACAGACTCTTTATAGGTTCCATGGAACTGCAACTGATGCTGATCGACTAGGCGGATTAAATGCTAGCGAATTTTCTAGGTCATCAGATCCGAGCTTTTCTACTTTGATTGAAGCAGCCGCAGCAGGACTTATTGCAGGCGGAGTCTTTAGCTTTGCCGTACAAGATGGAGTAGGCGGAAATGAAGACTATGGTGTTATTACAAACGATAGTGGTCCTGACAACGACATTAGATTTGTTACACAGAATGTACAAGGTAATTTAACAACAAGCATTAGAATTAAGCATGATGGCGTGTATCCTGTTATTGCAGATACAATTGATTTAGGTAGCGATAGTACAAAGTTCAATGAAGTACATGCATTAGGATTTAAAGGTGTTGCTGATAAGGCACTAGAATTACGTCATGGTGTATCAGGTGATGATTATCGTTATGCTACTGAATCAAATGTAGCAGGTACTATTGCAGTAAGAGATGCAGATAAAACAATTACAGCTGACATATTTAACGGTATTGCTAGCCAAGCACGATTTGCTGACTTGGCAGAAAAATACACAGTTGAAAAAGATCATCCAGTTGGTACAGTAATGGCAGTGTGTACTCATGAAGATCATGAGATTTGTCCATGTAGATTAAGCAGTTTTCCAGTTGGTGTTATATCAGCAGAACCTGCTTACTTAATGAATAAAGATCTTGATGGCGCACAAGCAATTGCACTTGAAGGTCGTGTTCCTGTAAGAGTTGTTGGCGCAGTTAAAAAAGGTGATATCTTATATGTAGATGCCGACGGCTGTGCAAGCATACATTATAATGGTAATCCTCGTGTAGGTGTTGCATTAGAATCAAGTGACGTGGAATCAGAAAAACTAATTGAAGCCATTCTAAAGTTATAAATATACGTAGTTAATACATGTAGCAGGAGCAAAGTATGGCAATTGGTGTAGGAAACCTAGTAAGTGCAGCAGATTACAATGCAATTTACAATAAGATAAACAAAGTACTAGGCGATGACGGCTCTAACGTACAAGTAGGATACGGAAGAGCATTAGCTAGTTCAGCAGTAACATCAGGCGATGTTATCGACTCAACTCTTTTAGATAATTTATACGCTGATCTAGTAAAGGCGAGAACACATCAACGAGGTACTACTTTTACTTGGGATACACCCCCTGACGGAATTAATGCTCCTGATACAGGCGAATATATTGGTGCCTTTGCCGCTGATATTGGAGCAACTAATAGTAGTGATGCTACTACTGACGAAAACGAAGGCTTTTTAGACTTTTCTCAAGCTGCACAAGATATCGATGACGACAAATATGATCTTGGATCTGATCAATCAAGTATTCAATTGGCACATTCAGCATCAAGAACAACCAGCTGGAACGGCACTATTATACACGAAGTTGACCTTGTGTTTGCAAATGCTAACGAAAGAAGATACTTTTTCAATAGTCAAGGACTAGCAATATTTAATGCTGGCTTAACAGGCGGCAACAGTGTTGCAGGTGACCAAACCCAAACTTATCCAAATAGCCCTGCATACCAAAAAGATGAAATTTGGCAAACTATGCTGAACAATATGGGTACAATTTACTTTGGAAGTAACAGTACTTCTCCTACTGGTACAGGTACAGGAACTGCGATTGGCAACTATCAATTAACTTCTAGTTTTCAAACTGTGTTTACTAAAAGCGGTTCTGGTGTATATTCAGAAAACTTTTACAAAATTGAAGCCAAAGGCGCTCAAACATCAAACACAATAACATTTAAAATTACATTTGCAGACGAAGACGTAGGTGATAACAGAGACGCCGATGCAGGCTTTCCGGGAGAAGGTACACCTGTAGACGAGAACGTTACTGGAGATATTACAAGTACTATTCAAACTCGTGCCGCAACTGGAGTATTAGGAATTAACCATCCGGGTGCATCAGCAGTATCTGTACTTGGCGGCGGCGGTCTAGTTGATAGTTATGTATTAACTGCAAGTTCTACAAGTATTACTGAAGGTGATACAGTTACAATTAGTTTACAAACATCCAATATTCCAAATGGTTCTGTTGCGTACACAATTTCAGGCGGCGGCGGTGGTTTAACATTCGGCGGCGGAAGCGGCAGCTCTGATTTCACCGCTGCTGATTTATCAAGTGGATCTATCACAGGCAGCTTTAACCTAGTTGGCGGATTTGCGTCTTTAGACTTTACGCTTGCTGATGACGGAGTTTCTGAAAATACAGAAACAATGACATTATCTCTAGACAACGGCAGAGCAACCATTGATATTAATGTTGCAGATACAGGAGTTGTAGTACCTACATATAGCATAACTAATCCAAGTCCAAACGTTATTGCTGAAGGAGATACTGGAGTATTTGCAGTTTCTACAACCAATGTACCAAACGGAACAGTATTGTATTGGACAATCAGTCATCTAACTACGTCAGATGCAGACTTTGATGCAGTGCAAGGTACAATAACAATTAATAATAATGCAGGGTCAATTGGTGTAACTACAACTGCTGATTTAACAACAGAAGGCCAAGAGACGTTTATTCTTAGATTGCGAGAAGGAAGCTATGCAGGCACTATTGTAGCAAGTGGTGGCTCTGGAACAACAGTTGGTGATACAAGTACAACGCCTCCGCCTGTTACACTACCTGGTAATATGCGTGTTTCAGCATTTAGTTCTAGCTTGTCGGGCGATTGTGAAGCCGTTGTTAATGTTGAATCGGGCGGAACAATAACTAGTACTGGTAGCTCAGGCTTTGCTGGCGGCGTAGTAGTTAGTAATGTTCCGTATACATGGCTTCAAACTGGTGTTGCTAGTGATTATGAATGTAAATGGGATTATTCCGAGGGTTTCGAAGGTGGAGGTCAAATTAGTCAAGATGCAGGACAAAATGTTTGGTTAAATATGGGAACTACTCGATCTTGGGCAGTATTTGATACGTCAAATCTTCCTGGATTAAACGAAATGATCGGTACATTTTCTATTAGAGAAGCAGGCACAACAAATGTACTTGCTACAACTACACTATACTTACAAGCGGATCAGGATCCATAAATTAGGAAGCAGTAATGGCAGCAAAAATTGATAATTTAATAACAGCGTCGACTTACAACGCTATTAGATCTAAAGTAAACAGAGTAGTTGCGTTTGGCGACGGCGCAGAGTTTGGTTATGGTCAAACACTAAACAGTAGATTAATGGCTGACAATGACATTATTACTGCACAAGATATGGAAAATTTGTATAATGATATCTTACTTGCAGCAACTCATCAATCCGGCAACCCTCCAGTTTGGACTTCTTCGGACGGTTTGAACGCACCCGACAGTGGAGAAATTATTGGTGTATACGCTGCTGATCTAGGCGCACCTGTTGTTACTACTGATCCAACTACAGGTAATCAAATTACTACCAGAAATACATTAAATGCTGTTAATGACACAGACGAAGGATATCTAGACTTTGAACAAGCAGCAGCGCAAATTGAAACAAACTATCTTTCAATTGGTCCTGGAGCATTAACTACTACCGTTGCAGCTAGTAGTGTAAGATCAAGTCCGTGGAATACTGAAATTACTCATGTGGTTACTATACAATGGACTGACTACGAGCATCGCCGTGCTTGGGCCAATGCAGGCGGAAAAATTCGCTTCAACGCTAACTTAACAGGCGGAACAAGTCAACCTGGAGACGAAACTTTAACTCCGCCAGGCACAAAAGACGAAATTTGGCAGACTATGTTAAACACTATGGCTACAGTTGAAATTGGAGTACAAGGTACAACTACTACAGGTACCGGAACAGCTAATTCTAATCTTAGCATAATTTATACAGATCGATCTACACAAACAGATTGGCAAACAACTGATCCGGCAAATAGAGCAACTGTTTTTACTAAAAGCGGTTCTGGTGTATATTCAGAAAACTCTTATAAAATTGAAGCTGCTGAAGTAGACGATAATGCTATTAGATTTTATATTACATTTGATGATGCTGACATAGGCGATAGCCAAGTACCGCCACCTGACGATCCTGACGAGGGTGGTTTAACATTCGGCGGCGACAGCTCTGACTCTGACTCTGACTATAGCGGGTCTACGCCGATTGACGAAAACGTAACCGGTACTATTACAAGCACAATAAGTCTTGTAACTCCAGACGGGTTCCTAGACATTGCTATTCCAGCAGCTACTACCGATTCAACTTTATAAACACTTGACAAGATACAACTTATATACTATAATATGTAGTAAATAAGGAGTATCTCGTGGACGAAAAACTATCTCAAGCTCTTGAGCGAAGTAATTATATGACAACTCTAGCAACACAGAAACGGTTGCTGGCAGAAAAATATCAAACAGATCTTATCTATTATAAAGATGGTCATGAAATTGAAGTTACAGATTCGTTGATTACATTCTGTAAAGCACTTGTAGATCTAGATAGGCCTTCTGTTGTATTAACAGATGCAAACAACCTGCCTTTCTTAGTTGAAGATATTCAAGAGTTTTTAACAGAACTATTAGATTGTTATGCACAAGCCTCAAACAGTTATTATACAGAATATCAGAAACTTAAAAAGCAACGTTCAGTTGAAGGGCTAGTTGATCTATGAGTAAAGGCATATTAGTTTTTGCTTATAACAACACAGCAGTAGACTATATTGCACAAGCTGCATTCCTTGCACAGCGAGCTAAGGAATATTTAGATTTGCCTGTAAGCATTGTTACTGACGATGTTGAATATGCAAACAAGATTAGTAAAAACTTTGACGAAGTTATATTTGAAAGAAGTAAAGCTATAACTGCTAAAAGTTATAACAACGGAACTATGGCAAGACACAAGCTAGCTTTTAAAAATGACACTAGACCTCAAGCATACGACCTTTCTCCTTATGATCAAACACTGCTACTAGACACAGATTATATTATAGCAGACGACACGCTTAAACATTGCTTTGATGGGCCTAATACATTTATGGCATATAAAGATGCATACGACCTTGCAGGTTTTAGAGACTACAGTGAGTTTAAACGTATTAGTGATACTGGTGTAGACTTTTATTGGGCTACTTGTGTCTACTTTACAAAGTGTAGTTCTAATAAAACGTTCTTTGATCTATTAAGACATATACAAACACATTGGACTCATTATAGACAGATCTATAGATTAGAAACTCCTGTGTACAGAAACGATCATGTGTTTAGTATTGCAATCCATATAATGAACGGCTTTCAACAGGGTAACTTTGCAAAGAAGCCACCGGGCAGGTTATTCTATACAACAGACAAAGATATATTGCATAAACTAGAAGATGACGAGTTTACTATTTTATTAGAAAACGAAAAGTTTTTAGGCCAATATACTTTGGCTAAGTTTAAAGGTCAAAGTCTTCATGTTATGAATAAATTTAGTTTAGCGGAGCATATCAATGTATAACTTTATAATGCTAGCTCAAAACAATATAGAATCTGATTATGTACTTCAAGCATCATTGTGTGCAATGAGTATAAAGAAAACAATGCCGAGTTCAAAGATTGCATTAATTACTAATGATGTAGTACCGGCAGCCTATCAGCAATTCTTTGAACATATTGTTCCTATTCCTTGGGGAGACAGTGCTTCTAATTCTGATTGGAAGATACACAATAGATGGAAGATAATCCATGCTAGTCCGTTTGACGAAGCAGTTATATTAGATACTGATATGCTAGTGTTAACAGATATCAGTGAGCAATGTCGTGTAATGTCAAACTATGATATCTTTTATACTGACAGTGTTTTAGATTACAGAGGTAATATTGTATCAAACGACTTTTACAGAAAAAACTACACTAAAAACAATTTGCCAAGTTTGTATACAGCATTCAGTTACTTTCGCAAAAGCGAGTTTTCATTTAAGTTTTACGAATTGCTAAGTCAAGTAACTGAAAACTGGGAAGACTTTTATAAAGTAAATGGTAAATTATTACAAACACATCCTAGTATGGATACAACAGTTGGACTAGTAACTAATATGCTCGATTGTAAAGAATCTGTAACAGCTGGAAAACGCAGTTACAACAGGCCTACATTTGTGCATATGAAAGCTAATATACAAGGATGGAACAGACTAAGCGAACAATGGCGTTCAAAGGTTGGCGCATATCTAAATAGAGATCTAGATTTGTTTATTGGAAATTATAAACAGCAAGGATTGTTTCATTATACAGAAAAAGACTTTATCAAACAAAGTTTCGTAAAACAATATTGCGACTATCACGGAGTTAGTTATGCTATACAAAGTTAAACTTACAAAGCCACAAGCAATTACAACTTATAGAGTTTACTTTGACAATGACACTGGTAGAATACAGTCGATAACAAATAAACAAATAGAATCAAAGTATCAGTCATTTGAAGTACCTGTACAGGAAGTCGAAGGATTTGTAGTAGGTACACGTAATATGACCAAGCACAAAGTAGTGTTTGATGTTAAAGAGCAGAGATACAAAATTGTAAGCGATCAAGAATCTATTCATGTATATGTAGATGATCATATATTCCAAATTAATGCACTTGATAATCCTCAAATTATTGTAGAGCAAGACATAGAAAATGCAAAGTGGATTGTTAGAGCTAGTGATTCTATTAAACAATCAATGTCAAGTGTTGGACCGAGACTAGAAGAAGTTATGTTTTTTAGTATAACAGAATACGGAAATCCAAACATATTATACAATCACTTCTATGTAAGCATTAACGATGTAGTAACGAGCGATAGTGTAGAGTTTGACTTCACAAGTCAAGAAGAGTATACTAAGAATCAAGTTAGTGTATATACTAATAGAAAGTTTGACATTTACAGTCATGAGGTAATAAATGAGTAAGACACTAAAGATACTAGATTGTGATATTGTATATCTTAGTTATGACGAACCAAATGCAGAAAAAAACTACGCTGATCTTTGCAGTAAAGTACCGTGGGCTAAACGAGTACACGGTGTAAAAGGAAGTGATGCTGCACACAAAGCCTGCGCAGAATTAAGTGAAACAGAACGATTTATTACTGTAGACGGCGATAACATTGTTAA
>ENA-OUOG01002122-OUOG01002122.1-marine-metagenome-genome-assembly--contig:-NODE-2122-length-21341-cov-6.022244_pt1 | contig 21341 bp, 11 predicted proteins | sample MGYA00248635_ERZ508505 | MGnify/ENA primary metagenome ERZ508505 (study PRJEB26176, sample SAMN06267871) | marine metagenome | isolation source: Saanich Inlet, British Columbia, Canada | place: Pacific...
ATTGAAACGCGCCCGCGACGGGCCCGTCGCGGGCGTCCGTCCCGGCTCCCTCCCGGGATCCGAGTTACACGCGTCACTCGGCGCGATCGCGTCCGCGTTTCCGCATTTCTTCCCACGCCGCCCAGTCTCTTTCCCACAGGTTTTGCCTTAGCGTCGATCCGTACGGAGCGTCGAACGGCGCGCCAAACGCCGGCGGGTGGAACCAGTAGTTGAGCGCGGCGTGGTTCGTGTCACGCGCGTTGCCCGACCGCACCTCGTGGAACCACCCGGCGGGCAGGTACAGGATCTCGCCGGCAAACACGGTGGTCGCCATCCGCCGCGTCTCAAACGCGGCGCGGAACAACGGGAAACGCGCGCGGAAGTCTTCTTCGCTCAGCGCGCGATTTTGTTTTAAATCGCGCGACGCGCGCGAAAAGCTCGGAGGGTCCATCTGGCGTCCGTCCGCCTCGTCGGACTCACCGTCTCGAGGGGCTCGTTTTTGGTCTCCGCGACGACCGTCGGAGCCGCCGAAGTCGTCGCCGGCTCGTTCCGCCGAAGCGTCCGACGCGTCCGACGCGTCCGACGCGTCGAGGTCCGAGTCTTGGACGTCGTCGAAGTCGTCGCGGCCCGCCGGCTCGAAGGCGTCGTCCCCGTCGTCGTCGTCGTCGCCGCCGCCGTCGCCCATCGTCGCGTCCATCGCCGCGTCCAGCGCTGCCTCGGCGCGTTCCAGCCGGGCCTCCGCGCCCGGCGCCTCGGCGTCCACCTCGGCCTGCGCGCGCTCCACCTCGGCCTCCGCGAGACGCACGGCGTGCGACGCGACGCGGCGCCGCAGAGACCCGTCGTCGCCGTCCTCGGCCAGGTCGCCGGTTTCCTCGTAGTCGATCCGCCCGTTCGCGTGCACTCTGCGCACCGCGCCCGTCGGGTACATCGCCTCGACCGCGTCGGGTGCGTACAACTCGAACCGCTTCTCGCCGCGAAGCAGCACGTACAGGTTGTCGTGGTGGTCGTGGTGCAAGCCGCTGGACGCCGTGCGAGGTCCGTCCTCGCTCCCCGCGGCGCCCAGCCACAGGTTGACGTTCGCCGGGACCAGGTTCCCCGCGAGCTCGGGGCGGAACGGCACGCGCGCCGGTCGGTCCTCGCCCACCAGGAACGAGGCGGGCGCGGACGCCACCTCGGGGCGCCCGTGCGCGTCCACGGACGCGGGCGAGGCGGTCAGGTACACGGTCTCGTCCCCCTTCGCGAAGCGCGCGACGAAATCCCGGAAACGCATCGTCTCGTACGTCCCAACCCCGAACGACTCGTCCATCCCCGCCCTCGTCTCCACGCGCACGCGCGTCTCCCCCTCGGGGTGTTTGAGCAGGAACGCGTCCGTCCACGTCTCGCCCGCGCGCGCCCACGGCGTGTTCGCGAGCCCGCCGGTCAGGACCACGGGACGCCGCTTCGAGATGTACTCCTCGTACAACCGCCGGGGCGACGTCTCCGCGGCGGGCGCGCGGTCCACCGCGTGGGGGGCGCAGCGAGTCTTGGGCGGCGTCCACCCCGCGTACTCCACAATCGCGCGTGGGGCATCGGCGTCGACACGGCGTCGCTGATTCCGGTCGCCATCGGAGCACGAAGCCCCGGCATCCCGCCTCCGAGACCCCATCTCGCGCGTCGGCGGGACTGTCGGCGGTGGAAGCACCGACGTTCTTCGCGTCGTGGCACGCGAAAACAAGCCTATATCCTAGCTATATGAGTATTTAGTCAGACATGCGGAGAACGCTCCAGTTCAAGACGTCACTGTCCTGAGTCCTCGAAAATCGCATTCACAGTGGTCGGCGCCCCGCACGTCCCCGCGGGCACCATGCCGAAGGACTGGCCCGCGCAGCCTCGTTTCTTGGAGGTGCTGAAGAGCATGCGCGTCGCCTCCCGGCCGAAGCTGGCGGAGCTCGAGGCGCTCGCCGTCGAGGACGCGCGCTCGTTCTACAAGCACGCGGTGGCCATCTTGACGAAGCAGATTCAGGCGCGCAAGCCGAGGCACAGGGTGGCGGTGCTGTACGTGATCAACGCGCTGGTCACGCACCAGGCTGACGCCGAGACCGCGAAGCTGTACGCCGGCCGGTTCGCGCCGGAAGTGCGCGCGTGCGTCGCGGCGGCGCTCGAGTGCCCGCCCGAGCACGTCTCGGGCGTGCGCCGGGTGCTGAAACGCTGGCGAAGGCGCGCGTGCTTCTCGGCATCCGTCCTGGACGTCGCGGCGGCGCTCGTCGAGGCGCACCGGCGGGAAGGCGGGACGGACTCGCGAGAGCCCAAACGAGGGGGCTCCGAGCACCGCGAGACCTCCGTGCAGGCGGAGGAGAAAGACGCCGAGAAGGAGGAGGAGTACGTCCTGTCCGAAGCCGACGACGACGACGACGCGGTACGCGAACGAGACTCGGGCGGCGTCGCCGGCTCGGCAAAGGCGTCGGACGCGACGCGGCGCGAAACGCCCTCCGGAGGTCCTGACCTCGCGCCGGCGCCGTTCAAGCCCTCGCTGGACTTCGCCAAGTCCAGGGTGAACCGGTGGCCGACCAAAAAACCGAACGCCGCGAAGCCGGAAACGGAGATACGCTCGCCGCCGCCGACGAAGGAAACGGCGACGGCGGCGAACCCGCCGCCGCCCGCGCCCGGCGCCAACCCGCCGCCGCCCGCGCCCGGCGCCAACCCGCCGCCGCCCGTTGGTGCGGCGTTTGAAACCGCGAAGGAGAGAAATCATCCCCCTCGCGCCGCGTACGTGTCGCCTTCGCCGCCCAAAAAGCGCTCGCCTCGAGCCGCGGACGACGCGCGAGGAGGTATCGCGCGGCGGAGAGACGAAGGCGAATTAAACGTTTCGCGAAGAAGCCGCGACGGTAGTCGCGACCGCCGACCGCGTGACTCGAACCCACATAACTCGGCGGTTCGAAACGGCGGTCGCGGCGGCGCGAGCGGGCGCGTCCCGGTGGACAAGTGGGGTGACCCCATCCGGCGCGAGGGCAACAGCGGGGGGGGGCGAGTCGGCCATAAGGGCGATTTGAAACGCGAGCGCGAGGTCCGCGACGGTCGCGTTTTCGACGGCGACGGGCGGCGCGGAGCGAAGAGAGACGGAGACGGCGCGTTGCTCGTCGCGGCGCGCGGCGCGCGCGGTCGGTCGCGGTCGCGGTCGCGGGAGAGGGTGCGGTCGCCGGCGCGGTGAGGCGAACGCGCGCGGAGTCTTCCGTGACGGGTGGTGATGGGCGATGGGAGGAGCGAGACGCGTCCGGCGCGCGCGCCGACGAAGACGATGTCATTCACGTTTATCATAACGTCCGTGCGACAGTTCGAGAACAGCCGTTGGAACGGAATCTCAGGATTCGGAGTCTCGCGCCACTTTCGTCGTTTCGCCATCCTCGCTGGCACGCTTCGTCGTGTCTCCCGCGCGCGTGCCTGCACGCCACACGTCGCCGCGCGACGGCCGGGGCGGCCATGCCAGCTCACTCGTACGTTCACGCGCGGTCCCGTTTCCCCGCCCGTTCCCCCCGCGGGGCGTTCTCCCGGCTCGCGGTCGCCCTGCGCCGTTTTCGTCACCTCCGGATCTCGTCCCGACACGGAAAACCGTTGCGCGCCTCGCGTCGCGCGCGTCCCGACCCTGACCCGTCCCCCCCCGGCCGCCGCCACGCGCAGGGAGGATGACTTCGGCGACACGTCCGACTCCGACGAGGACGACACCTCGGGGATGAAGCTCCCTTGGGTCACCAGTCCCGCGATGCGACCGCGCGCCGGATCGGGGGGCCCGAGGGACGCCGTTTCAGGGAGCGAGTCGTCGGACGACGAGCGCGCGGGGACCTCCCCGCAGCGCACGACGACGCACTACGGCCGCACCATCCCCGCGTGGAGCCCCGGGATCCGGGGACGCGCCGCGCGCACGCGCGAGGTCCTGGCGGTGGCGAGAAACGCGCGCGAACAGGCCAAAGAGAATGAGTTTCTGCGCCTGCGCGTCCGCGAGCTGGAACGCGAGCTGGGGACGCACCACGAGACGGTGAAGGCGGCGCAGAGTGAGGCGAGGAAGTCTCAGACGGAGATGAAACAGCGGGAGGTGGATTTACTCGCGGAGTGCGCGGCGCACGAGGCGTCCGCGGCGCAGCTCGAGGAGGAGCTCGAGCGCATGCGCGCGATTGAAGAGCAGAGCGCCGTGGAGGCGATGCATCTCGTCCAGAAGATGTCGCGCCTGCAGACGGAGCTCGCCGGCGCGACGCGCCGCGCGAACATCGCGGAGGAGATGCTCCTGGGGTTCCAGTCCGAGGGCGAGCGCGCCGCGGCGGACGCGGAGCGTTGGCGCTTCGAGGCTGAGCGCGTCGAGGCGGAGCAGGCGAAGCAGACGGAGCTCGAGGAGAGACACGCCAAGGCGATGCGCGAGCTCGCCGAGCTACGCGACGAAAACGCGCTGATGCGCGCGGACATAAACGCTCTGCACAGCGGCATGGAGGCGCAGCTCCGCGCGGAGGCTGCTGGCGAGGAGGAGGAAACCGAGGACGACGCCTTCGGCACGCCCCTCGCCGCCCCGCCGGAGACGCCGCAGGGCTCGCCCTTTAGGAAACCGGCGGGAAACGCGGAGGCGTTGGAAGACGCGTCCCGACCGGAGACGTCTCCGGGTTCGCCTGGGAAGACGCACGGTAGGAGTAAGAGCGATGTGCCTTCGATGGCCTTACCGGTTCCCATCGGCGGTCCCGGGCCCTCGAAAGGCGACGGGGTTATTTACCTTCGAGGAAGGGCCGTGCGCGTGGAGGGCGCCACACCGGGTGGCGCGCGGGAACGGCCGCCGGCGCCGCCGCGGCCGGGGTGGACGTCGCCCGCGCGGAGCTCGTTCGCGAAGAAAATGTTAGCGCAGTTTGAAAAAGCGGAGGGCGGCGCGAGGACGCCTTTCCGGTCCCTCTCGCAGCCGCACATGGTGGTCGCGAGCGCGGACGAGCAGGGACAAGGCGCGTAGGGCGCGACAAAAAGCGCGAATCGGTACGTCGGTAAGCGTCTCGATGTGTATTTCAAACCGGAAAAAACAGATGTTCTTCTCGTCGCGCGCGGAAAAAGCAAAAGAAATCACAGAAAAAAAAGGTCACGCGCCGCGCGTCGCGCGCGCTTCGGCGGCGATCTTCGCCGCCCACGCCTTGATATCGTCGGGGACCTCCGCCCCCGCGGAGGCCGCGGCGCGCATGGACTTCCTTGCCATTTCGCGCGCGTTCTCCGCCTCCCGGTACCGGCGCTCCGCCTCCGCCTCGGGGCTCTCCCGCGGAGGCGTCTCCGGCGCCGTCGTCTGTTTCGCGGCGAGCGCCCCCAAAGGCACGTCCCCGCGAGCCAGTCGGAGCTTCATCTCCTGGCTGTGCGTCAGCATGGCTTCCTGCAGCGTGTTGAAGGAGTGCCCCTCGTGCACGGCGTCCATCCACTCCAGCTCGGGAATGCCCGCCCTGCGCTCGCCGGTGGGGTCGGGGACCATCACCACGTACGTGGTCGCGAGAAGCACGTCGTTCAGCTTCACCTTCTTCGAGGCGGTGCCCCCCGGCTTGCACACCGAGACGCGGAGCAAGCCGTCCTCGCGCTGCGCGAATTGCAAACCCGTCATGTTCACGCCGGCGGTGCAATCCAGGGTCACCTCCAGCTCTTCCCAGGTCTTCAAGTCTTCCGCCTCTTCCTGAACGTCATCCTCTTCCTCCTCTTCCTGAACTTCGTCCTCCTCCACGTCCGCGTTCGTCTCGGCTTGCACCTCGGCGACGACCACCTCGTCCTCGACGTCCTCGTCCTCGACGACGACGTTTTTCTCCTCGACGTCCTCCTCAACCTCCGCCTCGGCGAGCACGCACACCACCTCCCGCTCGGGCGAACGCTTCGGTTCCTCCTCGACAGCCTTCACGGCAGCGGACGCGTCGGCGTCCAGCACCTCCACCCAGCACCGCCGCGCGTCGCCGCGCACGTCCCGCCCGGATCCCACGGTGAAGAGGTTCTTCCAGACACCGCCGATGCTCACGTCTGGTTTCGTCTCGGACGGCGCCTTGGTCGGCTTCCGCCGGTACAGCAGCCGCGACCACGTCTCGCGCACGTTGCGCGCGACCGTCGTGGGCACGAGCTCGCTCCACGCCGCGCGCACGGCGCGCTCCATCTTGGGCTGGTAGTTGCGGCAGACGCGCAGGCGCAGCTCTCCGTCGTGGGTCATCAAAATGCCCAGCGTGTGCTCGGCGGCGCTCTCGACGGCGTCGTGCCACCTAAACTCCGGAACGAATTCGCCCTCGTCGTCCTCCACGTTCACCACCACCGAGCACGCCAGGATGATGTCCCCGGGGATGAGCATGCCCTCGGCGGTCCCGCCGGGGTAAACGCGCGCCACCATGAGCAGGTCATCCGGGCCCTGCGTCAGGACGAGGCCGGTGGCGGCCATGCCGCCGTCGCAGTCAAGCACCGCGTACCGGCGCATCTCCTCGCCCGAGTCGTCCTGCGCGGGCGCCTCCGGGACCGCGCGGCCGTATCGGGGCTCGGGGGGGGCACCGAACGAGTACCGGATCTCGCCCCGCTTGGTCTGCGAAATCACCACCTTCGGGTTGGTGCGCGTCGCCGTGCGCGTGTCGACGCTCGTGCCGGTGGACACCGCGCGCGTCGAGACGCGGACGAGTCGGCGAGATGGCTGGGAGCGGCGCATCGCGGGTGCGCGCGGCATCGCGACGCCGAGGGCCGTCATCGGGGACATGGCTGGCGGCGCGGGGCTGGACGTTCTTCTCAAGAGCTTTGCGGGGTTCGCGACCGCGGGGAGGACCGCGGGAGGATGGCGCGCGCGCGAGAGACAGTGCGCCGCGCGTGGAGAGCCAGCCGTTGAAAAAAGCGCGTCCTCGACACGGCACGGTGCCTGTCGCGCCAAGTCATCTTCGGAGGAAATCCAGTCGCGAGACGCAACGTGAGCCGCGCTTTTCACGATCGAACCCGTCGCGCGTGGAAACGGCAGGCTCAAAACCGCGAGTTCGAGATTTTTTTGTGGAACCGGGCGACCGTTTTTCGTTTGCGCATTACCTTCGTAGACTATTCAACACGTCGAGTCACTCTCCCCTCGTCTCGCGTCCTCCCGCTTCGCCCGCTCGAGGAGCTCGGCGATGTGCTCTCTTTTCGCGCGCGGCGTCCCGAGCCGCTCCCACTCGTGGTACGTCACCGTGACCACGGTCATGCCCCACGCGCGCATGAGCTGGTTCCGCAGCACCGTGCTCCCCAGCGGCCACCGCCCGCCGCCGTCGCGCCATCCGCCGTCGCCCAAACGCCCGACCCCGCGCGGCGCTTCCCCCGCGCCGGCGCCCTCCGCGGCGACCGATCCGCCCGAGAACCAGTCCTCCAGCGCGCCGTGCGTGCCCAGGACCCCGAACGAGGGCTCGCGCGAGTAGTGGTACGGGCCGTCAACCTCCACGACGACGCCCCGCGTTTTTTTGTCGCGCGCGCTTTTCGCAAAACGCGCCCCCTCCGAAGTATCACTATCCGTCTCCGCGCGCGTCGCGTTCGCGTCGGCGTCCTCCAAGGCGAAGGTGTCCGTCAGCGCGAAGTCCGGTCGAATCAGACCGTCGCCGACGGGTTTCTCGAGCTCGTGCGGCACGCCCATCCGCTTCAAAACGCTCCCGACGTCCTCCTGCAGCCGCGAGACGGTGGGGTTCCGGGTCTTCGCGGCGCGCCACGCCGCCTCGGCGGGCTCTATGAGCGTTTGCCACGCCGGCGAGAGCGCTTTGCACGCCTCCGGCGCCGCCGCGTCGAGCGCGAGCGTCGCGGCGAACACCGCGGAAAGACCCTCCGGCGAGACGTGATCGGGAGCGAGCGTGGGCAGGTGTTTCGCGTACGCGCGAACCACGCGGAACACCTGCGTGTCCTCCAGTTCCGTTTTTGACGAGTCTTTTTTGTCTTCGGAGCTTCTCGGCTGCCACGCGAGCACCGCCGCGCTCCAGAACCCGAGGCTCAGGTCCTGCGGGTTGAACGCGCTCTTCTTTGTCTTTTCTTTCGTTTCCGCCTCCGCCCGCTCCAGCTCGTCCGCGAAGCGCTCCAGGAGCGCGTCGGAAGGTTTAAGGCCCAGCGTGGCGTACGCCCAGAGCGTCAAAGTGACCGACTCGGTGTCGTACATCGCCGGCGCGGTTTCTGCTCTCCGCTCGGCGGCGTCTAAAAACGACGCGTTGGGGCGGTACCGCAGCGACGCGCTCGCCCACAGGTACTGCGTCAACTCGTCCGGCTGCATCTCGCGTACGAACGATAAACAAGCCTTCTCCACCAGCGCCATCGAACCCGGGCCGGGGTCGAACCCGCACCGCGCGTACGCCCAGAGGACCATCACCAGCTCCACGGAGGAAGGCGCCGATGACTCCGTCCGCGTCTCCTCTGACTCCGCGTTCCCGACATCCTCGAGTCGTTTCTCGAGATGCTCGGAGACGAGCGGCAACACCGTCGCCGCGCCGGGTAGGCCGAGTGAGGCGTACGCGTACGCGACGTTCGCGAGGCTCTGCGTGTTGAATTCGGTGATCTTCGCGACCGCGGCTTCTTCGAACTCCGCCTGGAACGCCGCGCCCGGGACGTGCTCGAACCTGGCAAACGCCCACAGCGCGTTACTCAGGTCCTGGGGGTTGTACGAACGCAGGTTCCGCTTCGCCACGATGGCGGACTCGGTCAACGCCAGCCACGAGTCGCGAGTCTTGGCCGGCGTCGGGGGTTTCGCGCGCTTCGTACCGTCCGTTTGGGCCGTTTGCCCGTGGGAGGACTCGCTCGACGACGCCGCGAAGCGCATCGAGAGCAGGCGCGTTTGCTTCGGGTGCAGCGTCGCCAGCGCCCAGAGCGCTAACGACGCGTCCCTCGGGTCGTCAAAACGCGCAACGTTCTTCGACAGAAACGCGCGGAACCGTTCGAGGACTCGGTTCGAAACGCCATCGTTCGCGCACGTGAGTTCCGCCTTGGCGAGGCCCCACAGGAGCGTGGCGAACTCGTGCGGCGCGAACCGCGATAAGAGTCCGGGTTCGAACGCGCACGTCTCGGCGAGAAGCGGTAAGACGCCGCCGCCGCCGCCCGCGCGGCCGTATCCGCACGCCACGTTGGCGAGCTCTTTCGGTCTCAGCTGGTTCAAAACGGACGGAAGCCTCCTTTCGAAGCGCTCGAGCACGTCGGAGGAGGGCGCCTCGCCGAACCGGGTCAGCGCCCAGAACGCCATGGTCATCTCGTACGGCTTGAACGTCGCCGCGTCCGAGGACGCCCAGTCGCCGTTTCCGATTTCTTCATCCTCCTCCGCCGGACCGCCGCAGAACCTCGCCGCCGCGGCTTCGAGGGTGTTCCGCAGCGCCGGCGGCGCTCGGCGCCCCATCACCGCGAACGCCCAGAGGACGTTCGCGACGCCCTGCGGTTCCAGCTCGGACGCGCGAGCGATCAGGGTTCGTTCCAGCGCTTCCCAAAACGCCGCCCCCGGATCGCGCGCCGCGCGCGCCAGCGACCACGTGACGCTGGACGCGGCCCACCCCGAGAGATCGGGGAGCAACGCCAGCGTCCTGGTCTCGAGCGCGAGGTACCACGCCTGGTCATCCAGCGTCCCGCGCTGGTCATCCCGAAGGTGGCGCCCCAGACGGCTGTATGCGGTGGCGACGTTCACCTCGTTGAAGCGCCGCGCGTCGTAAAACGCCACCACCTCGGCGAGTTCCGCCAACGAGCGCGTCCGCGAGATGGCGGAGTTGGCGCGCCGGGCAAAGTCGAGCGGCGCCGGGGACTGCGACCGACCGCGCCCGCCGCCGCGCCCGCGACCGCGCCCGCGCCCGCCGCGACCGCGACCGCGCTGCGGTCGATTCGCACCACCCGTCTCGCCTCCCTCCTCGCGTCGCGCCGGCGCGACGGTCGCGGCCCTCGAGTCCTTATCGGCACCCGAAACCTCGGAAAGCTCGGGGCGCGATGGCTCAGACGCGCCCTCGCGAGTCACGCGACGCCTTCTCGGGACGCGCTTGACCGGCGCCCGAGGCGGCTCTTCGGGACCCGACGTCGACGCCCGGCATCGCACCCACCGAGCGCTCGCCGCCGCAGCCGCCGCGGGGCACGCCCCGAGGAGCATCGCCCGACGGAGTGACCGGTGCGGTGCGTTTGTTCCGTCTAGCCTCGAGCTCGAACTCGATCAGTTCCGACTATATATCCGAGGACGCCCCGCAGACGAGCCGCGCCTAAAAATTGCGCCCGACCCGCTGACGCGCCATTCCGCGGAGACACCACGATGGAGGACCTTCCTACCGTGCGGACGTCTCTCGACGGGGGCGATGTCACCCCCCCTGGGACGCCGCGATCGAAGGAACCCCCCGCCACGCCGACGACCCCTTCCATAGGTACGCGCGAAACGCGATCTGCCGATGAGTTTCACGTGACGCCTTCACGAGGTTCGGCCAGGGTCGGCACGCGTCCGCGATTCGAGCGCGGCCGCGACCCGCGTACGCCGCACCTCGGTCCCGGTTCGCTCGGCTTCACTTTCGATGACGGAGGCGCGAGACTCGCGCGTCCGCGGCGGCACCCCGAACCCCGACTGACCGCACATCCGTCTTCACCTCACGCGCGACCCGTCATCCTCCGTCCCGTCGTCGTCGTCGTTTAACCAACGCGTCGGTTTAACCGACATCGCCAGGCGGCGCGGTGAAGAGCTCCGGGTGGCGGTCGCTGAAGCCGTACCCGCTGGAGGAGAAGTGGGACAACGTGTTGCCTGTGGGTCCGGCGGACCGCCACCGGCAGGGTGTTTTGTCGAACGGGATGCGGTACTACGTGCATCGCGCGCAAAAACCGAAAGATCGCGCCGCGCTGGCGCTCGCCGTGGACGTCGGTTCCGTGGCGGAGGAGGAGGACGAGCGCGGCGTGGCGCACTTAGTGGAGCACCTCGCGTTCCGCGCGACACAGAACTTCGGGAACTTCGAGATCGTTCGGTTCCTGGAGTCCATCGGCGCCGAGTTCGGCCCGTGCCAGAACGCGTACACGTCCATGGACGAGACGGTGTACGAGCTGCTCGTCCCCATCGACGACGCCGGGTCGAAGAACCTGACCAAAGCCCTGGCGGTGTTGTCCGAGTTCGCGTCGCGCGTGCGCATCAGCGACGCGGACGTGAACGACGAGCGGGGGGCGGTGCTGGAGGAGATGCGCATGGGGCGCGACGCGCGCGGGCGAGCCTCGGAGGCGTACTGGAAGCTCCTGATGAAGGACTCGCTGTACGCGGAGCGCCTGCCCATCGGCCTCGAGTCGGTGATCAAAAAAGGGAACCCCGCCGTGTTCCGCAAATTCTACGAGAAGTGGTACCGCCCGGAGCGCATGGCGGTGATCGCGGCGGGCGACTTTCCCGACCTCGACGCGGTCGCGCGCGAAATCGAGAACGCGTTCGGGGGATGCGCGCCCGCGCCCGGCCAACCAAAAGTGAACCCGGCGACGCCGCGGCCCCCGGTGGCGTTTCACGCCTCGCCGCGCGTCACGTGCTCCGTGGACAAGGAGCACACGAAAACCACCGTGACGTTGACGTTCAAGTATCCCGCCAATCCCATCTCGACGCCTGGTGACTTTTTCCAGAAAACCGTGGAGGAGGCGTTCAAGTTGGCGCTCGACAACCGCCTGTACAAGCTGATGCGCAAAGCAGACCCCCCGTTCTTCTCCGCGGGGTGCTCCGTGGAGGAAGCGACGCGCACGGTCTCGGTGTTCTCCGCGCAAATCGTTTGCGAGGAGGGCAAGAAGAGCGTCGTGCGCGGTCTGGAAGCGGGCTTGCGCGAGCTCGCGCGCGCGCGCGTGCACGGGTTCAGCGAGCAGGAGCTCAAGATCGCGCGCGCCAAGCAGATCGCGGACGCGCAGCAGTTCTTCGTCGAACGAGACCAGACGTACTGCACCAGTTTGCGGGACGAGCTCGCGGGGCATTTTCTGCGCGGCGAGCTCGTGGTCGGCGCTGAAGAGGAGGCGCGCATGACCATCGCGTGCGTCGAGCGCATGACCGTCGAGGATCTGCGCGTTTTCGCGCAGCGGTGCCGCCTGGACGCGTCGTGCGTGATCCGCGCGATGGAGGGCAGGGCGACAGTCAAAGAGGCGGACATCGCCGCGGCGGCGGCGAAGATCCAGGATGAGGAAAATCGCGGCGCGATCGCGAAAAACGGCGCGTTCGACGTCCCGGAGACGCTCGTCGACGCCGGACGATTGCCGGCGCCGGGCGGCGTCGTCGAGACGACGGCGTTTTCCAAGATGGGGTTCAAAGTCTCTTCGCTCGCCAACGGCGTGCGCGTGGCGACGAAAACGACAGACTTCCTGGACGACCAGGTGCTCGTGCGCGCGTTCGCCAGAGGAGGGCTGAGCGAGGTTCCCGAGAAGCAGTACCTCGACGCGCTCTACGCCGGCACCATCGCCGGCGAGCTCGGGATGTTCGGCCTGCGGCCCGAGACGTTGTTCGACGCGCTGGCGGGCAAGCGCGCCGACGTCGCCGCGAAGACCGGGACGTACTTCCGCCGCGTCGACGGGGACACGAGCCCGACGGACATCGAGACGGGTCTGCAGCTCATGTACATGCTCTTCACTCAAGATGTGCGTTCGATGCTCGTGCCGGAGGAGCTGGAAGCCGTACTAAGAATGCAGGAACAAGCCATTCGCAACCGCAACCGCGACCCGGCGAGCGTGTATAACCAGACCATCCGACGTTTGGTGTACGGGAAGACGTTCCAGAGCGCGCCTCTGCGCGTCGCCGACGTGCGCAAGATGGTCCCGATGAACGCCTGCGAGCACTTCAACGCCGCGTTCGCCGACCCGTCGCAGTTCACCGTCGTGCTGGTGGGCGCGTTTGACGAAAAGCGGGTGTTGAAGATGTGCGAGAAGTACCTGGGGTGTATTACCCCTCCGCCGCCGCCGAACGTCTCCACCTCCGGCGCCGTCATCGGCGACGTCTGGCGCCGAGACGACTTTGAAAACATCACGCCCGCGCCGTTCACCTTCCCCAAAGGCGCGGTGACCCGCGAGATCCGGTCGTACATGGTCGAGCCCATGTCCATGGCGTCCATCACGTTCCCGGTGAACATTAAAAACCCGGACTGGGACGTCGACCGGAAAACTTCCGTCGTCACCGTCGACGGAAGCGTCACGCTGACGCGTGAGAAGCTCCTGTGCGTCTTCGCCACGTCCATCATCGAACGAAGGCTGTTGGCGCTGCTGCGGTTCAAGTTTGGCGAGATTTACACGTGCGCGGCGTCGGCGTCCTTCGCGTTCGAGGACCCGCTCGCGCGCGGCGCGCTGTTCCGCGGGGACGTCATGATCAACTTCTCCTGCGACCCCGCCGCTGGCAAACGGCTCGCGAGGCTCGCGCTGGAGGATATCAAGGCCCTGCAACTCTTTGGGCCCACGGTGGAGGAGGTTGCTACCGCGGTGGAGGTGGAGACGCGCGCGCTGGAAGTGCGCGAGCAGGAAAACGCGTACTGGCGCGACTACTACGAAGCCGTGCACAACTCGCGTCTGCGCGATTTGCTGGACGGCGATTTAGACGCGTTGTTCTCGCTGTCGGAAAAGACGCGAAGGGAGCTCATGGCCGCCCTCACCCCGGAGATGATCAAGGAGCACCTGCAGAGGTGTCTGGACGTGCGACACAGGGTAGTGGTCGTGTTAAGGCCGCAAAGGCCGCTCTGGCGCCGAGCGCTGCTTCCTGACCCGACCACCGCGGAAGGCTTGGCGGTGCTCTCTCTGTACGGCGTCGCCGCCGGCGCGGCGGCGTACCTTCGTCTGAAGAAGAAAGCCGCCCAGTAAGGTACCGTAAGCTTACCGTAGAAATGTTTTTTCGCGCTTATTAGATGGACGTTTCGCACGGTTTACTACGACGCACCACGTCGTCTCGTGTTACGTAAGAGTCTCACTTCGCATCACTTCACTGCTCACGAAGGTGTCTGCTGGACGCTGTGCCTCCCGAACGACGTCGCGGCGGCTCGTCGCGAAGCGTGCTCAAATTTTTGACTCCGGCTCCACTGCCACACGTCCATCTCTTTCCTCGCCTTGCCGAAGACGTACGCGTTCACCTCCTTGGCGTACCGCCGTTTTTCCCGCGCCAGAGCAGCCTCTTCCGCCGCCGCCGCGCGTGCCGCGGCTTCCTTTTTCGCGCGCCAAGCGCGCATCTCCTCGCGGCGGCGCGAGGTCCACCGGCGGAGGTGCTCGGCCTTCGCCGCCGCCGACGCCGCCGACGCCGCCGCGCGCGCGCGCCTCTGGTCTATTTCGGGAGTCCACTTCGGGGTGGAGAGCATCTCGAGCGTGGTGCGGCGAAGCACGGGGGGGGATGGCGGGGGAAGCGGCATGCAGTCGGGGACGCGTATGCTGACGTCGAACTTCACGTCGCACAGCGGGTCGCGCTTCTCGCGGAGCCGGGCGAGGTCGGTCGCGAGGTCGCGCGAGAGCGATGACCGCGCCGTGTCGTTTCCCGGGCGTCGGCCGTTTCCGGCGCGTGCGTTTCGGGCATCGCGCGGGGAGTCGCTTTGCGGAACGCGTGGCGCGCGCGGCGGTCGCGACACGCCGTGCCGCCGCATTCTATCGTTCAGGTCGATGTCCTCGCGGGACGCCATGCCGCGTCGTGGCGACCGGGCGACTGCCTCGAGGAGCGCGGCGGGCAACGAAAAGCCGTTTCGCGTCAACTGGAAATATCGTTTTTCGACGTCTCACAACAAGACGTCCGCGCTTTTCGAACCCGGACAGATCGTCGCGCGCGTCGGCGACCTCACGATGGGCGGTGCGTCGTCCAACCTGCGCTCCATGCTCTCCGAGGAGGCCTCGCGCGTGCGCGGCGATCGCCTCGCGGGCGAGCCCTCCGGCCTGCGCCTGAGCGAGATGCTCAAGTTCGAGGTGCCCGATGAGTTCGCGGGCGACGTGGTGGTGCCGCACATCGCGACGCTGTGGGTCCTCGATCGAGACAAGGACGGGCGGTTCAGCGACGAGGACATACACGCGTTCGCGGACGAGATGGGCAAGTACACGCACGGGCTCGTGCGCGAGGACTGGAAGGACTACCTGATCGGCAAGTTCTACATGCAGCTCCACGACGACGTGCTGCGCCCGAGGCGGGACGAGCCTTCTTCGTCCGCGGATGCGTACGAAGAAGCTTCTTCGCGCGAACCGCTGAGTAACGCGTTCGAGGGCGACGATCGCGACGACGAAAACGTCGCGCGACCGAGACGGCGTATGTCGCCGTCTTCGTCGGCGCCCTCCGTGGGAAAGTCGGAAAAGAAAAGCCAAAAAGAAGACTTCACGCCGTACTTGGACTGGTTCTCTCGAGTGTGTCTGGCGAACGAGCCGGGTTCGAAGGCGCACTACCACGCCTCGCGTCCGCGCGTCGCGTTTGTATCCGTGGACACCGCGCACGACGTGTACCTGGCGTTCAACGTGCGAAACGCCTCGTTTTTGACTCGCGACGCGGCGGACGGCTTCGCGTTCCAGACCTTCCTGGAGACGTTGCACGTGGACGCCGAGGAGAGCCAACTGATGGGCCTCGAGGAGGAGGAACTGGACGACTACGTGCCGCTGGAAACGCTGCTGAAGTGGGTCGGCGGCGTCTTGCGGGGCTACTCCAGCGTCAACGTCGACGTGCCCGCGGAGTACAATTTGTAGCGAAGGTGTTTGTTGAGAGACATGAGAAGCGTGAGAGGCTCGAGTGCTGAAAACACGTGCCAGATATTTCGAAACGCGCTTTTCGACCCGAACGTTTCGGCCGATCGACCGCGCCGGCGGTCACTCCGTCGCGCGCGGCGAGAGTGGTGAGGGCGATGGAGAGCGGGCATCCGGCGTACGACGCGGATATCGAGGCGGCGCTGGACACGAGCGACGAGATGTCGGTGGGCGACGCTCTGCGCAGGAGGCGGGGGCACAAGGACAAGAGATCCATCGCTCGGCGGCTGGCGAAGTCTGTCGCGGCGGTGCGTCCCCCCGCGCGGCGGTCGAGCGCGGACGACAACGACCTGGGCATCGCGGTGGGTGACCAGAGGAGGAGGGAAGCCGCGAGTAATGGAAAGCCGTGGAAGCGTCGACAACGCCGCCACAGCACGCCGGGGTTCACCCTGAGCGACGACGACACGGATGGCGCGAAGCTGGATCGCCTCAACCAGAGGCTGGACGCCATGCGACGTCTGCCGCGCTCGTCGCGCTACGCGCAGTCTCAGATCGAGATCATCCAGAAGGCCATGGACATCCTGAACAGAAGCACGAGCGGTGTCGCGCGGTCCGCGCCGGAGAACGATGAGCTCTCGCGCCTACTCGCGGCGGTGTCCTTGTGACGCGACGCGGCGACGCGCGCGATTCGCGGTACGCGCGGCGAAGCGAAAACGCGCTCTCTCTGTCGCGCGACGCGATGAGCGCTGTATTATAGTCCACCTTCGGAGTAACGTAGTCTCTATATACTTGCTTGTATTACTTCAACGATGATAATAGATAGTCGTCTACAGTCTACGCGTATTTCTGCGCCGCCCGGCTCAAGATCCGCTTCTTCGCCAGGCGGTACTGCACGGCGACGCGCGCGCGGTCTTTCGCGTCGCCGCTCGCGAGTAACGCCTCATCCTCGTCTATGGAGGTTTCCATCTCCGCCAGTCTCGCCGCGCAGGCGGCGGCGAGCGCGGCGCGCGCGCGTTTCTCGGGCGCCCCCCCCCCCAGCTTGAACCCGTCGCAGTTTCCGCCCGCCTTACGCCACTCCTCCGGCGTCGCCAAAGAGCACCGAAGCGCCCACTCCAGGTTCTCGTCCGCGGACCCGTCGTTTTTGAACACGCCCATGTTCACGTACGTCTCCAGGCGCGCGTCTTTGATTGCTCTCGCGCGTTCAGGATCGGCGCCCTTCGCTTTTCGGACCGGTTCGTGGTTCGCGTCGAGCCACGCGCCGAGACCCTGGTAGACGTACGTGTCGTTGGCGCATTTGTCATCCGGCGCGACGAACCCGTACCGCACGAGAAGCTCGTCGTTCCCGAGCGCGCCGTAGCTGATGAAAACCTCTCCGTCTTTCGCGTAGGGAGCGGGCGACCGCAAGCGGAACGCCGCGGCGGAAAACTCAAACTCCGTCTTCGCCGGGAGGTCGGCGTGGTTGAACGCGTCTATTAAAGGCATGAGCACGTACGCCAGCTTGGCTCCGCCCTCCTCGCCCGGCTCGGGCTCCTTGTCGAACACCACCAGCGCGAGCATGGCGAACACCGCGAGCCACCGCCCCTCCTGCGTCTGCGACGTCAGGAACGCCGCGAAGGCGGTGCCGGCGGCGAGCGCCTTGGGAAGCAGATTTTTTTTCCTCCCCGCCTCGTCGGAGAGGCGTCCGGAAAACACGCGGCTCCGCACCATGTTCAACGCCCACACCAGGTTTTCTTTCGTCACCGCGGGGTTCTTCAAGGTTTCCGGCGAGTGTTTCCGCACCAGCTCGAACGCGGCGTCGTCCTCCTTCCTCTGGCCCTCCGCGGCGCGCGCCACCGCGGGGTACTGCAGCAGGCGCAGCTCGTCGTCGCTCCACTGGCTCAGAAGGTCGAACTGTTTCGGGAGCTGGTCGATGTACGTGCGGAAGGGCGACGCCTCGCCCAGGCTCCGCTCGTGCAGCAGGTTCAGGGCAACCTTCACGGCCCATTTGTTCTGCTCCGTGAGCTTCGCCCACAGCTCGTTCGTGCAGAACTCGGGGAAAGGGAGCTCGGCGTCGTCCATGAGGACCAGGCACGACTCGCGAGGCAGCTCCACGAGCACGTCCCCGGCGTTGATGGCCGAGGTGGCCTTGACGCCTCGGTACCGCATCACCTCGTCGTCCACGTCCCCGAAGTACGCCACCTCCACGTTCGGGGACTTGATGTTCTTAGACTCGCGCCACGACGCGTACTCCGCCTGTTGCGCGTCCACGGCGGAGGCGGACGCGCGGACCAGCGCGCGTCTCGTCGCATCCGGCCGCGGGCGGATAATAGGGTAACGGTGGTGCCGAGCTGGGCGTGACGAGCTGGGCGCTGGGCGTAGCTTCGAAGCTCTACACCCTAAACCGGCGACCGCCGCGCCGGACATCAGCGCCGACGACGTCATGATGCTACGAGAACGCGCTCGCCGAGTCGCGAGGCGCGCGGCGGAGTGCGTCGAAGGACGCGGCCGAAAACCCTGAAGCGGCGGTCGCGAAACACTCGGGTCGCGCACGAAATCAAGTCCAAACTGTCGCAGCTCAGACGACACAAGTGTTTTTATTTTAAAACGCTCCGAGCGCGGCGATGGGCGCGTCCGCTCCGTTCGCGGGCGACTTCACCTCGCCGTACACGGGCTGGTACCGCCGCGCGCTCGGCGGCGGGTTCGCGGGCACCAGCCTCAACCCGTACCCGAACGAAGACGCCAAAGACACAGAATCGTCCTCCGAACGCGGGTGAAGCGTCTGCGCCGTTTCTTTCGACGCTTCGTCACGCAGACGCGCCACCTCCGCTAACAACGCGTCGGCGCGACGCGCCTGCCTCTCCTCGCGCGCGCGGCTCTTCTCCAGCTCCCGCTCCAGCGCGCGCACGGCGCCGCGGAGCTCACCTTCCGTCAGCGTCTCGAGAACACCCAGAGACGATCCCGACGCGTTTTCGTTTTCGTTTTCGTTTTCGTTTTCGTTTTCGTTTTCGTCCGGACGTCGACCGACGCCTCCGAACGGAATCGTTAAACTCGTCTTCCCCTCGACGTCTTCCCGCGGCGCGCTCCGCGGCGCGGCGCCGCCCGGAAACCGGTTCGCGATCCTCGCCGCGTCGGGGTCCGCGCGCTCGCCCCGCCTGAACCGCGCGATGGCCTTGTTGAGCTCCTTGATCTCGATCAGGAACGCGTCGTGGCCGTGCGGCGAGTCGATGGCGTACATCTCCGCGTTCGGCATCAGGTCCGCCAGCTCCGCCTGCAGCGAAAACGGATACAGCACGTCGCTGGTGATGCCGACGACGAGCGTGCGGTGCGTCAGACGCCGCAGCACGTCTTCGTACGCGCCGCGGCCCCGCGCGACGTCGTGCGAGTCCAGCGTGTAGGTGAGCTGGATGTAGCAGTTGGCGTCGAAGCGCTGAATGAACTTCTTGCCCTGGTACTGAAGGTACGACTCCACGGCGAAGTACGGAAGAGTCTCGCTCGCGCTCTCGTTGGCGTGCGCGGTACAACCGATGTCGCCGTGGCTCGACGGCTTGCGCATCGCCGTCGCGGCGCGTGGCTTCGGCTCGGCGACGAGCGTCCCGCCGAGTTTGCCTTCCACGGACACGACATCGGCGGACGGATTCTTCTCGACATTTTCGTCGTCGGCGCACTCTCCATGCGGGTTCTCCATGACCCCCCGCGCGAACCGCTCGTCCACCGACTTCGGCGCGCGGTACGACAACATCGCCATCATGCGGCTGGTGGCGAGGCCGGCGAGGGGCGGGTCTTTCGGGTCGTACTGCCCGCCCTTGAACTTGGCGTCCGCCATGATGCTGAACCTCTGCGCCTCGCCGATCCCAATGGCCCAGTCCGTGTGCCTCCCGCACCCCGCGATCAGCACCAGCTCGGTGACGAAGTCCGGGAACGTCGCCGCCCACTCCAACGCTAACATCGAGCCCATCGACCCGCCGATCGCGAGCCGCAGATGGCGCACTCCTAATCGTTCCAGCAATAAGCGCTGCAGCCGCACGTTGTCGCGCACGGTCACGGGGGTGGGAAAGTCCGCGGCGTACGACTCCCCGTTTTGTTTACCCGGGTCAGGGGTCACCGGCGAGGAGCTGCCGTACGGGGACGCTAAATAGTTCACGCACACCACGAACTCGTTTGCCAAATCCAGCGCGCACGCGTCGCCCGGGCCCATCAGCTCGCTCCACCACTCGGACACGTTACTGTTAGACGTCAGCGAGTGGCCCACGATCACGGCGTTGTCGCCAGTCTGCGGTCGTCGCGAAGAAAAAAGCGAGGCGGTCAGACGCGGCATGACGTGGAAAGAAAAAGTCGCGAAGGACGCGAGGGACGTGCGCGGCTCGTCGGCGCGCGTCGAGGGAGACATGGAGGCGACGCTCGCTCGCGAAAAAAAAAGCGCGTGAAGCGGGCATTTCGGGGGGTAAAAAGCGCGTCGTCGATCGGATGACGAACCTCGTTCAGCGTGCCGTACGTGGAGTACCCCAGCACGACGTCCTCGATGTGCTGGCCGTTCTCCAGCTCGTACCTCCCGAACGTCGCGCTCAGCGCGCCGGACGGGAGGCCCACGGCGGTGACCTTCATGTGGTCGTCCGTGGCCATCTCGCACGATGCTCGGGAAATATCAGTCGGCGGGAACCCGACGCGCTTTTTCCTCGGATCGCGATCGGCACCGCCTCACCACCGACGCGGCCCCCCCCCTGGACGGACAGGCGGTGCGCGCGCTGCTCGACGCGGACGCGCGCTCGAACGAGCGCCAGAGGTGACCCGGACTCGGGGCCTCGGGGTGTGCCGGAACTGTGACTGCGCGATTCGCTGATGTTCGTTGAGTGCCGAGAAGGGAGCGCGCGCCGCGGCACATCGCGACATCGCCGAACGCCGACTGCCTCGCTCGGGAATAAAAAGTTTCGTTCGTCTCGAGAACAGCGCGCCGCGCTTCGAGCGCCAGAGCGCGCGGCGCGGGCACTCGGGCGTCGACGCGGACCGCGGCGATGGAGGCGCGCCGCGCCGAGGCTGAGCTCGAGCGCCGGCGCGCGGACGCGCTCCTCACCGCGTGCGATCTGGGCCTCACCGATGACGTCGCGGCGCTCATCGCGGGGGGCGCCACTTTCGAGGCGACGGACAAGGCTGGCGTTCGGCCGATGACGTTCGCGGCCGCGCGGGGGCACGCGGACGTGGTGGAGCTCCTGTGTTCGCACGGCGTCGACGCGAACGACGACGACGCGCTCGGCCGCGCGCCTCTGCACTTCGCGGCGATGCACGACCGCGCGCGGGTGGTGCGCGCGCTCGCGTCCCGCCCGGGCACGTGGGTGGACCCCCCGGACCACCTCGACGACACGCCGCTGACGCTCGCGGCGCGCATGGCCGGCGCCGAGACGGTTGCCGCGTTGCTCGACGCCGGGGCGGACGCGCGCGCTCGAAACAAAGCGGGCCTCACGCCACTGGGAGAGGCGCTCCTCGTGCGACGCAGGTTCGACCTCGCGGACCTGCTGCTGGAGCACGAGGCGAGGGAAACCGAGCGCGAAGAGGAGGCGAAGGGCGCGTCTTCGCGCGACGACGACGGCGAGAAACGAAAAGAAACGCGAAGGGCTGTTTTGGAAAACACGAAGGCGGGTCCCGGTGGTTGGTCGCTCGGCGTCGCCGCCGCCGCGTTCGGCGCCGAGGACGTGCTCGCGTGGCTCCGGAACGAGGGCGTCGACGTCGACGCCGCGTTACTACGGAATACTGACTGCGAATCACGTCGTTTTGGACTCACGGAGACGCGCGCCGCGTGGGTTCACGGCGACGCGGAG
>ENA-OUOG01002126-OUOG01002126.1-marine-metagenome-genome-assembly--contig:-NODE-2126-length-21296-cov-6.403695_pt1 | contig 21296 bp, 9 predicted proteins | sample MGYA00248635_ERZ508505 | MGnify/ENA primary metagenome ERZ508505 (study PRJEB26176, sample SAMN06267871) | marine metagenome | isolation source: Saanich Inlet, British Columbia, Canada | place: Pacific...
CGCCGTCGAGCATCGCCGCCGCCTTCGCCATCGCCTCCGCCGACACCTCCACGGCCTTGCCGCTCCCCGTCGAGAACATCGCCGCCGCCGCCTTCGGCTTCTCGCCGCCGTCGAGCATCGCCGCCGCCTTCGCCATCGCCTCCGCCGACACCTCCACGGCCTTGCCGCTCCCCGTCGAGAACCCGCCGAAGGCGGAGGGCGGAGCCTTCGCCTTGGCCGCGCTGTCATCCAGGAACCGCGACGCCGCGGGTTTCTCGGCGGTGTCGTCGAAGCCGCCGCCGGCGGCGAACCCGCCGAAACCCCCCGCGGGCGTCTTCGGGTCGGCGTTCGCGGTTCGTCCTCTCGAGTGAAGGTCCAGGGGGGCGGCCCTCTCATCGACCGCCATCGCCGCGGGAGAGGGCAAGGGCTCCTGCGACCCGCCGCGGAACGCGAAGCCCGACGCGAACGGTTCGCGCGCGTCGTCGTCGACGGCGAACGTGTCCGGCACCATCACCGTCTCCGGCGGCGCCGCGGCGTTTCCCGCGTCGTCCCCGGCGGCGAAACACGGGTCGTCGTCGGGAGATCCACCTCCGACTACCTCCGCCTCCGGGTCCGGCTCCGCCTCCGCCTCTGCCTCCGCCGCTGTGCGGATGGTCACGCCGCCTCGCGTCGGCATCGCCACCAGGTCGCGCGCGGTGAGGTTGCTGATGTCCGCGCTCCGCGGCGCGCCCGGCGTCTCCAAGCCGGGGAACGGCGGCGGCGCTAAAGGCGAGCGCCCGGGATACGCCATCCTCACCTCGGGGTCCTCGTTCCCGTGGCCGTTGCCCGCGTGGGCGTGTCTCAACCGAGGCCCGAGGCTCGCCGGGGTCGCCGCCGCGGGCGAAGGGTACGTGAACGCGTTCAAGCGCCGCGTCTCGCCCGCCGCGCCGCCGCGCGGATTCATCAGCGGGCCGGAGACGTGCGCGCTCCTCTGCTGCCGCCGGTGGAGGTCCGCGAAGTACGCGTCGTGGTCGACGTCGTTCCTCGCTTTGTCTTGGTCGTCAACGAGCGGGGAAGGCAGGATGTGCTCCCCGAGCGCCCCGAACCGCGGGAGGGCGGCGCCGCCGGGGACAAACCCGCGTCCATGAGCTGTCCCCGGGGTCGTGACGGTACCGCCCGCCCTCGCGACGGTCTCGGGCGCGGGGGAGAACAGACCGTCCTCCGTCAGGCGCAGCTCCGTGTACGGCGTGGTCGAAAGCGGGAAAGGCGTCTTCGCGGCGGTCGTCGGAATCATTCGGCTTCGTCGCCGCGAGCGCGTCGAGGCGGCGGGCGTCGCGTCAGGCTCGAAGTCGCGCATATGACGCGTCGAGTCATATGCGCCGTCGTCTCCTCGGAGAGCTTTCGTTTCCTCTCCGCCCAAACTTTTTCGCGTCTTTCCGCGGAGCCGCTCCGACGAGCGGAGGAGCGTCTCGGGAACGCGCTCTCTCGTTTCGTCGTGCGGGTCATCGTGTGGGTCATCTAAAGGGATGGAGGGCACGTCCGGGAGCGCGTCCGCGAACGAATGGACGTTCGTTCGCGTTTCGCGTCGTTTCGCGCGCGGAGAGGTTCGACTCGTCCCCGCGACTCGATTATCTTCCTCGTCCGAGAGAAGATCGTTCCTCTCGGAAGGGGTATGCGCCGGAAGAGAGCACTTCACCTCCTCCGGGAACTCCGTCTCGGGCACGCGCCGCGTCTGAGAGTCCGTTCGGACGCCGAACTCGGTCTCGGGAACGCGCTCCGTCTCGGGGACGCGCTCGACGCGCTCCGCCGCCGCGCGCGCGTCCGCCGGGGCGCTGGCCGAGGATGGCGACGCCTTTTCTTCGTCGCGCGCAGCGCCGACGCGGCACCCCGCGGGACCCAGGCGACGCAGCGTGCCCAGGAACGCGCGGAGGTGCGCGTCGCAGTCCTCGGCGCGCCCGATGGAGACGTGCGCGGGGAGGAACGCGAGGTCGGGGGGCGTGCGCGGCGGAACCTCGTGGCCCGCGCGCGGCGTGTCACTCGAGTGGGCACACTCATGCGCAGCGACAGCCCGCACGACGAAGTCGCCGCTCGCGTCGGCGGTGACCTCGAAGTGGCGCGCGAGGTCGCCCGCGGCGGCACGCGCCGACTCCCGAGCCATACTCGCGTCTTCTACCGTCCGATACGGGTCATTGCGTCGTGTCCGCCCTCGTCTCGGTCACGCGATGTGACGCGCGCGCGTCGATTCTGCCGAGGATTCAAACGTCGTTGCCTCTGGACATGCTGGAGCGCCTCGAGTTTTGAGGAGTCGTGAAAACGCGGAATGGCGGAGTCGACGTCACCCGTCGAAAACCGCCGACGTCAGTCTCCACCGCGCGACAGGTCCGTACATGTCCGCCGCCGCGCTCGCGTCCGCGCGCGCCCTCGCGCCCGGCTTCGCGCGTCTACGCGCGGCCGCGAGGCCCTCCCGCGCGTCGAACGCGCGCCTCCTCTGCGTCACCCCGCGGGCGCACGACGTTGGTGAGGACTCCGCGATCTCCGAGATGAACGTCGATCCCGAGATTGAGGCGTTCCGCGAGCACCAGGCTGGCGCGGCGAAGCTCTCGTTCGCTGACGAATGCCGCACGCTGGTGGACCTCGGCCGCTACGCCGTCATCAGCACGTTCGGCCGCGAGCACGGCGGCGCGTACCCCTCGGGCTCCATCGTGGGCTTCGCCGCGGACGACAAAGGACGCCCCATCTTCGCCATGTCGTCCATGTCCGGGCACACCGGCGACCTCGCCGCCAACGGGAACTGCTCCTTGACCGTGACCGCGCCCGGGTTCACCGGCGCGGCGGACGCCAGAGTCACGTTAACCGGCACGGTGACGAAGATCGCCGACCCCGAGGACGCGAAAGCTGCCAGGGAGGCGTACTTGGCGAAGCACCCCGACGCGTTCTGGGTGGACTTTGGGGATTTCGCGTGGCACAGGATGGACGCGGTGGTCGGCGCGAGGCTGGTGGGCGGCTTCGCGCGCGCCGGCGGCGTGGACGGCGAGGCGTACTTCGAGGGCGCTCCCGACCCGGTCGCGGCATTCGCCACCCCGATCGCGTCGCACATGAACGCGGACCACCGGGACAGCATCGTGGCCATGACCAAGCACTACGTGGGGCTCACCGTGGAGGACGCGAGCATCGTCGGCCTCGACGCGCTCGGGATGAACCTGCAGGTGACCCGCGGCGGCGAGACGTTCAAGATCCGCCTGCCGTTCGAGACGCCCGCGCGAGACCGCAAGGCGGTCAAGGAAGTCATGGTGGCCATGACCAAGACCGCGGCGAAGGCTGCCGCCGGCGGCGGCGAGTGAAGAGCGAAGAGCGGACCGGCGGAGCGTCATTTTTCACGTCGCGCCGACTCTGACACTTTGTCAAAGAAATGAGCTAATACACGCGTTTCCTTCCTCCGGCGGGGAAGGTGTCTCGTCTCACCGCCGAGGGTACCGGCGACTCGTCCTCGAACCCGCGTTGCCACCCGGCCTCTTGCGGCTGCCCCCCGGATTCCATCGCGCCGAAGCCGCCGCGTGGCGCGTCCTGAGAAGAGGGCGTGGGAAGAGCCGACGTCAGAAAAAAAAAGCGGAGACCCGGTACGGGGACGTCCTTGAAGTACGCCTCGCACCTTCGCGCGCACGACCTGTCTCAGGCCTTTGACCTCTCGCGACATGAACGCGAACATCACCCCGAACGCGCACACCCAGAGCGCGGCGACCACGAGCATCGCGCCGTGAGAAAGTGCGCGGTCCCCCCGGGACGAGCGAGCGTGGTTCGATTCGTTCGTCGGGTTTCGAGACTCGGCTCGGTTTTCAACTGTGATTGGTCTTTTTCGCAAAAGCGCGCTCGGCGCGTGGCGCCGGCGAAACGCCTTCGCGCGCGAGCGGGCACACGAGCGTCGTTCGCGCGATCGTCGCGTGACCGTTACAACAGAACAAAACGAGGCTCGAGGCTCGTCTTCGGTCTACGCCGGAATGGCCTCCCAGATGCCCTTGAGCCCTATGCCCACCTTCCCGGCGACGCTCTTGACTGGATTTTTCGATTCGCTCCACCGCTCTCGCGGCGCGGCGGAGTCGCCGCTCGTCGTCGCGGCGCCGCGGTCGGCGGTGAACTCCTCGTCGCCGTACGCGTGCCCGTAGCCGTAGCCGTACCTGTACCCGTACGCGCACCCGTACGCGAACCCGTAGCCCAGGAAGTCGGAAACCTCCACGTCCGCGGTGCGGCCGCCGCGCGCTGCGTCGCGCCGCAGCGCCACGTTGTGCTGCACCACCACGCCGAGCGTGACCGAGAGGATGCAGAAACTGCAAACCTTGAGGAACGTCAGGAACCCGTCGCTGCTCTCCTTCATCGGGCGCAGGTTGGGCATCGCCCAGTACCGCGAGACGTCCGCCACGCGCGAGGGCTCGCGCGCGCCGCACGAGGGGCGAGAGGGGGGGAGAAGCGAGCGCGCGTCGCCGTGAAGGACGCCGTGGACGAGAGTCCCCGAGTCGGACGGGGTCGAGGCGGGGAGGGATGCGGACGCGTTCATGTGGGACGCGCCGGCGCCCTCGGAGAGGCGCGCGACGGCCGCGCGCGGGACGGCCGCGCGGCGGCGCGTGGCGCGAGACGCGCGGCGCGCGAGCGCGGGCTCGGCGAGTCGCGCGGAGGATACCGCGCACGGCGTGACGGCGCGCATCGCGACCGAGGGAGGACAACCCTCGCGCGGCGGAGACTCCCAGCGTCGGCGGTGTCGTCGGCGGTGATGTCCTTTGGCGTCAAGTTTTGTTCGCGAAAAAAGAATCGAATTTCCGCGTGTCGTCGCCTAGAACGACTGATCCTCCTCCCACGGGTCCTCTCCCCCCCCGTTCGCCGCCGCGGCGCCCATCGCCGCAACCGGGTCGAACTCCTCCTCCGCGCCGCCGCCGAACCAACCCCAGCGGCGCATCAGCCACGACACCGTCACGCCGACGGTCCCGACGGCGACGGCGGCGACGAGGAGTTTGTTTCTTCGAACAAACGCGATGGTCGACTGCACGCCGGTGCCCACCGCCATGAGCCGCTGCATGGTTTTCGGGTCGAGGTTCTGCATCATCTTCGCCGTCTGCTCCGCCTGCTCGTCGGTCATGTTCATGCCCGACGCCTTGGACATCTCCTTGAGCTGCTCGGGCGAGATGTTCTTCATCATGTCCGACATCGCCGCCTGCATCGCCGGGTCCTTCATCTTCTCCGCCATCTTGGACATCGCGTCCGCGGAGGGCGCGCCCCCCGACGCGGGGTCCAACCCCATGTCCTTCATCTCCGCGGCCATCTTCATCATGCCCTCCATCGCCTCGGGCTTCATGTTCTTCATCATCGACGCCGCCTGCTTCGCCATCTTCGGGTCGATCTGCGGCATGCCCGCGCCGCCCGGCATCGACGCCGTCATCGCCTCCAGCTGCTCGTCCGTCATGTTCTCCATCATCTCCGACGCCTTGCTCATGAAGTCGGGGTCTTTCATCGCCTCCGCCGCCTTGGCCATCGTGTCCGGGCCGAAACCCATCGCGTTTCCCGCCGAAGAAGGCCCGGCGGACACCTCGAACTCGGGGGTCTCGCCGTCGTCCGCCTCGCCGCTCGAAATGAGGTCAGCCACCGCGCGCTCGAGCTCGGCGGCGACAGTCTCGTCCCCGGGCGCGAGCTTCACCGCGCGCCTCAGGTCCGCGACAGCCTCGCGGTACGCCTTCTTGTGCAGATACGCCTGCCCGCGGCGGTAGTACGCCTTGAGCGAGCGGCCGTCGCCTCTCAGCACCTCGGTGCACTCCGAGACCGCCGAGTTGAATCTCTCCGTCTTGTTGAAGCACAGGGACATGTTCAGCATGCACGACGTGCGGAGCGCGCGAGCGTTAGGGCTGGTGTCATCCTTCAGGTTGTTCTTCACGCGCATGTACTTCTCGATAGCCTCGGAGTACTTGCCCTCGCCCACCAGCTTGTTACCGTCCTTCTTCAGTTGCTCGGCGCCGCGCGTCGCGTAATCCGACGCCGCCTTCTGCTGGTTCATCGCGGCGCTGTACTGGTTCTTCAGCGTGTCGGCGTCCATGTTGGCCATCTCCGCGGCCGCGCGCTTCATATCCTCGGCGGTCATGTTCTTCATCTGCTCGGCCGCGCCGGGGGGCATGCCGGCGCCGCCCATCGAAGCCGCCATCTTCTGCATCTGGGCCTGCGCGGTTTTTCGTCGCGAGGGGCGCGCGAGATCAGGGACGCGGCGGGGGGGAGCGAGGCGGGCGCCGAGAAGGGGAGACAGCGCGTCAGAAGGCGGCGTCGTCGCGAGGGAGCGTCGAGAGGCGTTTCGCGCGTGTGGCCACCGCGCGCGCGTCGCCGAGGTCCCGCGTTCCTCCGCTCTCGGGGATGAAGGTCGAGGAAGCGCACACCCGGCACGATCGTTCGCGTCGCGCGATCTGGGGCCACGCACCATCTGCTCGGGGGTCATGTTGGCCATCTGCTTCTGCGCGAACGCCATCATCTCGGGTGTGATCTTCGAGGGATCCATCGTGCGCGTTCGCGGGCGCTCCGGGCGTCCGCAACGGTCGGCGCGCTCGAGACTGCGAAGAGCCGCGGACCGCGCCAAAAGACGCGCCCGGCGCCGACTCGCGTTGGAATCATCGATCGCGCGGCATTCCGCATCCAGTCGAGCGAGCGCTGCGGATTATGGAGACACCAACCGAACGGCAAAACCGGGTATGGTTTTCAGTCTGATTTCGGAAAAGTGCTCTCCCGACCTCTCGCGATCTCGAAAAGACATCCATCGAAAGTATGACCACATGTGAATGTGGGCGGTTGTCGTCAATGCCGCGCAGACCCGCGGGCGCGACGCGGGTGCGTCGTTCGGGATGAGGCGGCGAGGGGCCGGTCGGGGGCGCGCGCCGGTCGAGGAGGACTCGTCCACCGCCCCCGATGACGCGGGGGACGCGCCGTGGGGGCGGCACGTCGGCCCGTACCCCGTCTCGTCATTCGCGCTGGACCACGCCCTCCCCGAGCGCGGAAAGGACGCGGCGCTCAGGGCGTGCGAGGCGGAGTTCCGCGCGTTCGACGGCAACCTGCAGGCGCCCACGATACGGCGGTTCCTGTGGGCGGGGTTTGTATCCGCCGCCGCGCGGCTCGCGAACCCGCTCCTGCGCTACCAGACCAAGTTCGCGGCCCTCTCCCCGACGTGCCGGTTGACGCATCTGCTGGAGAACGCCGCGCTCGCGTTCATCTGCGTGTACTGCCTCGCGCGCGGGTTCAGCGTGAACAGGAAAACGGGCATGGTCATCCCCTCCCCCTCGTACTGGTGGCATGCAATTTTCGTCGTGCTGTACTGCGGCGCGTTCGCGCGGCACACGAACGATTGCGTCCTGACGGGCGCCGGGACGGGGGGGATGGTGGGCGAGCAGTTCACGGCGTTCTTCGTCGTGGCGCTGCTCGTGGTGGGGTGGCGCCCGCCGCTCCCCGAGTTCATCACGTCGCGCGTCCTCGGCTGGTCGATATACAGCATGGTCATCTCCCATTACACGCCGGTTCACTGGTACTCGCACATGGTGCGATTCGCGTGCGGGGTGCTCACGCCCATCGCGCTCGCCGCCACGCTCGACGTGCGCGCGCGCCGGCTGTTCGCCAACGAGGTGGCAATGCACGTCGGCGCCGGCGTCTGGGGGGTGGTCGAAGAGAGCGCATCGTCGGGAAGCGGATCCGTCAGGCACTCGCCCGCGATATCGCCGTGGCAGTCCCCGACGCCGTCGCCGCAGTACGAGTTCAGGTGAGAAACTGAATACTTTTTTAGCCGAGCGGGTTACGTAAACCGCGACGTATGATATTTCGGGTCACGGAGGCGTGGCGCGCGGAGAACCGGGTCGCTTTGTGTAATCATCGCAGTAGAAACGTATCGTTGACGTGTCCGGGCGGGGTTCCGGCGTCTACGCGCGCGCCGTCTCCTCGCGCGCCGCCGCCGGAGCTCTCGTCGGCGCCCCGACGCTCTTCGTCCGCCCCGGCGCGTGTCTTTTTTTTCTCCTCCGCGGCGCGTGCCTGTTTCTCGGCGGAGGCGCACACGAAGGCCGGATCCGGGGGCTGGGCCACCTCGTACATCAGCTTCCACTTTCCCTTATCGCGGTCGAACTTCCAGCCCAGGTGCCACACCAGCACCTGCGTCGCGCCGTCCGCCAAGGGCTCGAACACGGAGGTCACGCCGTCGCCGAGCGCGGCGCGCAAAAAGTCATCCTCGAGGTGTCCGAGCTTTGATCGCCGCGAGAACGTCGCGTTCTTCGCGGCGGAGACACGCATCGCGAACCCCGCCATGTCCACGTTGTACCTGCGTTTGTCGCAGAACTTGGAGTAGAAGCCGACGACTTTGCCGGAGTCGTCCAGCGCGGGGGCCTCGACGTGCGTCGGCGCCATGGCGAAGGGGAAGCCCACGGGCCAGACGCCCACTTTTTTTATCTTCGCAATCTCATCAAACACGCGCGGGTCGTACTCGTTGTCGTCGTCGCCGAAATACACCAGCGGGTCGTCCAGGGCGTCGTTCGCCGACGCGCGGTCGTTCCCGAAAAGACCGCCGATTTCGACCGCGGCGCGCACGCGGTCGCGGTCGCGCGCGAAAGCCAAGCCGGCGTTCCTCTGCGCGACGCCGCGGTGCGGAGGCGGCGTTTTCTTTTTTTCTCGCGTCTTCGACGCATCGGAAAAAAAATCGTCTCGCGCCGGCGACCGCTCCTCCGCCAGCGTTTCGACGGTCACGGCGTGCACCGTCGAGGTGTGCCTCCCCGGGACGCACCGCGGCAGCTTTGGCGCGGGGTCCAAATCTCCTTTCTCGATCACCAGAACCCACAGGATGTTTTGGTTTGAGCTCTGGCACATCGCGTTGAGCATCCGCAGCAACGCGTTTGTCTGCGGGGGCGGTTTGTTTGTCGGTCGTTCGTACGTCGGCGTGATCACCACCAGCAAAGGCGACGCGCTGTGCCGATCATCATGGGTCACCGCGTTCGCCGTGAGCGACGACGCGGTCGTGGTGAGCGACGACGCGCGCGTTTTTGAAACCGACGGCGACGACGACGGCGTTTTTGGAGACGACGCGGCGTGTTCCGCGCCCGCGGGGTTTTTTTGTGACGGACGAACGAACGCCGCGGCGGTCCCTTCTCGGTGAGCCACGTCGTCGTCGACGCGCGAAAACGGACGTTCGGCACGTCGTGGTGGTCGGCGCACATCACCGCCGGCGTCGGCGAGGGGGGACCCCGCCGCCACGAAGGCGACCACCGCGAGCGCGAGGAAGGTGACGGCCATCACGCGAAGGCGTCTTCGCCGGCCTCCAGCGCTTGAGGATGTCATTTGACGAGTCCCCACGAGAGGCGACCCCCCGGGCTCACCCATCCCATCAACCCACCGCCCGCCGTCGGTTCGCGCGCGAGACCTGCCACGTCTCGATGGACGGGCGCGCCACCGCCGCGCGCGCGCGCGTGTGCGACCACGTCAGTGCGCTCGTGGCAAGCGTCTCGGAACTCCCGTCGCAGGGCCTCTCGGAAGTGCCGAGTTTACAACATCATTGTTACCTTCGGAGATGCTTTCTTCACGGAAACCGAGCTCACGTCACTCCTTCGCGCATGACTCGGCGCGCACGCCGAGCCGCGCGCGCGCCGCGCTTGGCGCTCTTCATCCTCCTCGCGTCGCTTAGACTCGGTCGGTCCCGCGACGTCGGTGAGGCGACCGAAGAGGGAACCCCCTCCGACGTCGCGGATGTTCCCGACGGCGACTTTAAGGTTGTCGGGTACCTGCCCGAGTACCGCGTCGGCGCGGTGGACTGGAACGCGACGTGCGCCGGGGTGACGCACGTTGTTTTCTTCTCGGTCGAGCCCACGAGCGATGGCGCGCTCGGCGCGCTGGATCGGTTCCCGGACGCCGAGACGTTGCGACGCGCGCGCGACGCGTGCGACGCGTACGGCACGAAACTCATGGTGTCCGTGGGCGGCGCCGGACGCTCAAAACACTTCGCGGCGGCGACGGCGTCGGACGCGACGCGACGGAAACTCGCGCGCGCCATCGCCGCGTTCTGCGACGCGCACAGCCTGCAAGGCGTGGACATCAACTGGGAGTACCCAAAAGACGAAACGCAGTGGTTGAGCCTGTTCAAGCTCGCGCGCGCGACGCGACGCGCGTTTGAAAGAAACGCCGACTCGACCAAGACTGAAAAAAAAATCTTCCTCGCGTTTCACCCCGACGGCGTCTCGGAGCGGTTCCTGCAAAACCCGATGGCGCAAAAGCACGTGGACTTGATGCACTGCATGGCGTACGACAACGCGCGCGACGCGGAAGGACACAGCACGCTGGCGTACGCGGAGAGAGCCGTGGCAAACGCGCTCGAAACGTATACGCTCGAACCCAAACGCGTTTCGCTCGGGATCCCGTTTTACGGACGCGGCGTAAAAACGCGGAGCGTCGCCGACGCGAAAGGCTTCTCCGACATTTTCGTCGATATGGATACGTCTCGCGCGTTCGCCCTGGACGATATCGACGCGCTCGACGTGTTTGACTCGTACGCGTTCAACTCCCCCGCGACGGTCCGCGCGAAGACCGCGCTGGCGATAAACAGAGGCCTGGGGGGGGTCACCGTCTGGGAACTCGGCCAGGACGCAAACGGCGCGACGTCCTTGCTCGGCGCCGTCGGAAGCGAGGCGTGGCCCGGCGGGCGGGCGCGCGTCGCCGCGAAGACGGCGGCGCGCGAGGAGCTGTAGAGACGCGCGAGTCGACCGTTCGCCTTTCGATCGGAGGCGAAGAAGAGAGCGAAGAAGAAGAAGAAGCTTTTATATCATACAATAGAGTCATTCCCGCGCCGACGCGAGCGTATGTACAGTACGAAGGACGTACTTTTCGTGTCGGGGAGCGCGCGTCGGTCAGTCAGAGCGCCCCCTGGCGCTCGGGCAGCCCTGAGACCCTGGCCAGGCACGCCACGAGCCCCGCGCTGATGGCCACCGCCGCCGCGGACGCGCCTATGCCCACCCACGCGTTGTTTTCCGCCGCCCACGGACCCGCCGCGCGCGCCTCGAACTTGGCGTACGCCGTGACGATCACCGCCGCCACCAGCGCGGCGAGGAACGCCGAGAGACGCGGCGCGAGCGCCGCGCGCACCGACGTGCGCATGAGCGCCGTGACATCTGCGGGCGAGGCGATCCGACCGCACGCCGTCGCGTCTTCGCCCAGCCGCGCGGCGACGCGTTTGAGCAAGAAGTAATTCGCCATGGCAACCGCGCCGCGGTGCATCCGCGGGTTGGGCTCCTGGTTCTTGCCAACCGCGTGGAGCACGGCGCCGAGCATGGAGACGAGCGCCACGGGCTCGGGGAGCACGCCCAGCGCGCCGCGCTCGGCGTCGACGGACGCGTGGTCCACCTCCACCTCGCGGTGCGCGATGTTGTGCTCGAGGCTCCGCATCGCGCTCGCCACCTCGCGGCGCAACTCCGCGTCCGGGGAGAGCAGCAGGGGAAGCACGCGCCCCACGGGTAAACCGCGCATGGGGCCCTCCGTGATGAGCATCTCGAGCGACGCCGTGCCCTCGAGAAGGGGCGGCGGCGCGCGAGTACACGCGGGCGCGCTCGTTCGCGACACGACGCCGTCGCGGCCGACGCCGTCTCCGGCGTCGCCGTCCATTCCGTCGCGCGCGGGCTCGCCGCCGTTGAGCGCCCACTCGGCGGCGGCGTGGTACCCCCCGCTCGGGTGGAACAGAACGGAGACGTTCGTGGAGCCGTCGTCGTTGGGCTCCACCCGCAGCGGCAGGTGCGCGCCCTGGAACATGCACACCATCTGCGTGCCCGGCGCGGGCACGAACGGGAGGGTCAGCGTCGCGGAGGGCGCCGCGCTGTCCAGCAACGACTCCGAGCCGGCGAGCACGCCCTCGGAAAAGCCGTACGGCGTGTTCTTCACGCGCACCGCCACCGTCTCGCCCGTTTCTTCATCGACGTCCAGTCGACAAATCTCGCCGTTGAAGCACCCGAAGACGCCTTCAGGAATGCGAAGCAGCCCGTCCCCAGACGCGTCCAGGCTCGTCATCCGCGTGTTCGCGTCGCCCTTCGCGTTAAGCGCCGCCGATTCGGGAAGTGCGTTCTCGCGAAGCGCCGCCGCGGCGTTGCGCAGCAGGCGCCCGCCGCCCTTCTCCGGGCTCGCCAGCGCGCGGAGCATCGAGCGCGAGTTGTGCCGCGAGCCGCGCCGCGTGCGCGCGGCGACGGGCTCGTCGGCGTCGTCGGCGTCGTCGCCGGCGCACCCGACGTCCGTCACGACGCCCTGCGAGTGCACACCGTAGATGAGCGAGCCCGGGCGGATGAACGGGTCGGTGCCAAAGTCCTCCGCGGGATGAGACTCGCCGCGGTGCGTCGGCGCGCGCACCGGCGCCTGGTCCATCCACTGCAGAAGCGTGTTCATCTCGTGCTCCATCGTGGCAGGGACGTGCGGACCCCGCGAATCCGCGGGCGCCGCCGCGTCGCCGCCGGCGGCGCGCGAGAGGTACGCCGGAGATGCGTACGGGATCTTGATCGCGGCGCTGGTGATCTGCGCGCTGCCGAGCGCGCCGTGCTCCATGTCCAAAATCATCTGCGCGCGCGCCATCTCCTCCGCGACGCTCGCCGGAGAGCCAATCCCCCGCGCGCGCTTCGCGGCGGGCGCCGCGCCGGACGCCAGGCCCAGGGACGACCAGAGCCAGGCGCCGGCGCCTCCGCTCGGCTCCGCCGCCTCGGTCTGCGCGGTGACGCCCGCGTCGCCCGACTCGAACAGCGCGGGCGCCGCATCCCACATCTGGGCGGAAAGCGTTTCTCGCTTGCCTTTCGCGTCGGAGGAGGGTTCTTTTCGCGCGCGCGCGCCGCTCTTTCGCGGCGCGCTTCGCGACGCGGAAACCGCCGGTGCCTCCTCCGCCTCCGCCTCCCGCTCGTCCTCCTCGCCGTCGACGTCAACTAAGCGTTTCTTCTGGCGCTGGACGCGGAGCATGCGCTTCCGCGCGAGCACCGCGTTGCACGTGCGGTTCGTGCTCTTGAACGCGCTCGTGGGGTGCAACGCGTAGCACACCTGGCAAAAGCGGTGCATCACGTTCTCCACCGGGACGTCGCGCATCGCGCCGTGCTCGGCGCAAAGCACGCGCTCCACGCGGCGCTTCGACGACGGCTGGCACATGCCCTCGCACGGCGTCGCCGAGCACCGGCGCGAGAAGACGGAATCGTCCGTCTTCGTGGCGGAAGAAATCTTCTTTTCTCTCTTCTCCCCTCCGCGCGTTCGCCCGCCGGGCTTGAGCGCGCTCCCCGCCCTCGTGCTCCCCTCAGCGGAACCGATGGAACCTCCGGACGCACCTTCCGAGGAGGCGGCGCGCGCCTCGAGTGCGAGCGCCGTCCGGCGAGAAACGGGCGCGGGCGGGACCGAGGAGACCGCCTTGGTGGACGGCGATTGACGCTCGGCTTTTCCGTTCGACGTCCCCTCCGTGTCGCTACGCGTTTGGCGCCCCGGCGCGCCCCGCGCCTTGTCTGCTTTCGCGGCCAGCTTCGCCAGCGCGGGGGGGCGCGTCGGCCGGGGGGAGTGGAGCACACGACCCGCGGATCCGGAGTCCGTCCCGGAATCTCGCTCTCGCCGCTCGCGCGCGGCGGCGGCGATGTCCTCGCGAGACGCCACGCGGTGCGCCTGCTTGTCCCACGCGAAGTCCTGCAGATTCCACCCCGCGTTGGTCGGGGTGAACGTGCGGTACAAGCTCTCGTTCTTGGTCAGGCCCACGTTAGCGGTGGAGGCCGTTCCTTGGCTGCCGCCCGCGACGCCGTACGTGTCGCGCGACGACATGCCCCCGCGGGACCCGCGCGGGGACGACATCTGGACCGATACTTTCGGTTCCAGGGGCACCCCCGGCTTCTCGAAGAGACCCTCGAGCGGAGGAGCGCTCAAGGGACGTCGACGCCGCGCGCGCGCTCGGGAGGTGTTCCGTCGCGTCCCTCGGGCGAACTGAAGGACACCGCAGAAGACGTCAGCGCCGATGTCGTCTCGATTCTGCGCCTCTCGCTGTGGCCCCCGGGCGCGAGTCGAACGTTCCGAAGAGCTTCTTGATCTACAAGTATGGCCCTAACTTCGGCTCGAAGCTCGAAGGGTCGCAGCTCGCAGATAGATTTTGCCGACTCGTGGTCAGTCGTAATTTTTGTACGCGCGTGCACGTTCCGCGAATTTCCTGACCACAAAACCGTGTCAAGAGCGTCGATTCCGAGTTTCATTAATCTTTTGTTTTTTTCTCGCGAGCCCCCCTCTCGTTCCCGCCGTGCGCACGCGACGGTTTTCGCGTCGCGCGTTCGGAAAAAATCGCGTCTCCGAACGCGTTCTCGACGGTTCCTTCCCTTCAAACGCCTGATCGCGCCTTATGCGCCTTATGCGCTTCGTCCGACAAAAAGATGCGCGCGATGAAAAAAAAACACGCCTCAGAACCCGAGCGCGACCCACTTTATGCGTAGCTCCTTGAGCATGATCTCTCCCATCTGCCGCGCCTCCGAGCCGCGCGGGTTGTACAGGAGGCAGTTTTCAAACGCGAGCTGCGCGTCGGCGACAAAGCCGCTCGGCCCGATTTCGTCGTACTCGCCATTCTCGAGCTTGCGTTTGACCGTGCCGAGGTCCATCGGTGTTTTGACGATCTCGGGGTAGTCCGGGATGCCCAGCGCGACGTGGTCCACGGGCTCGGAGAAGATGAGCGCGCACTCGTGCTTCTGCAGCGCCGCGAGCAGCGCGCCGCATCGAAATCGCGCGAGCGTCTTGTGCACGTGCGCCTTTTCCTCCGGCGAGCCGGGAGACAGCCACAGACGCGTGCCTTCGTGCAGCTTCGAACGCAGCCGCAGACCGGGCAGCCTTCGTTCGTTCAGCGCCACGATGGCGTTGCCGCACGTTTCCAAATCGAACGACTCGGCGAGGTCGCGCGCGTTGTTCATATAGCTCACGTTCGTCGTTTTTTCCGTCTCCGCGCCGTCGTGAGAGGGGAGAGCGCTCTTTCGTCCCTCCTCCGCGCGGGCCAGCGCGAACAGCTTGCGCCCGATGGAGAAGGGCGTGTCATCCTCGAGCGCGAAGTACGCGGGGCCGAGGATCGTCTCGACGCGCTCGCCGTACTCCACCACGTCGCCGTTCAGAACCGCGAGCTCGTCCGGCCGCGCGTCGTCCGGCGCGTGCCTCTCGAATTTGTCAAACGCCGCTTCCGAATCATTCGAATCGTCCTCGTCGCCGCCGTCGCCCTCGTCGCCCTCGTCGCGCGAAGAGCGCGACTCGTCGTCGGCGGCGACGACGCTCGCCTTCGCGCCGCGCCCGCGCCCGCGCCCGCGCCCCCCGGCGCGCCCGCGCCCGCGCCCGCGACCGCGACCGCGACCGCGACCGCGACCGCCGCCTCGCGGGGATCCAGGCTCTTCGTCCGCCGGCTCTTCGTCGCGCGTCCGAGTCGCGCGGAGCTCGCCGGCGAGCAGGGCGGGTCCTCGCGCCGGCTCCTTCTCCCGGGAGGCGTCCCTCTCCTTGCGCGCGTTCTCGCGCAGCGCCTGCGCCAGCGCCTCCTCCAGCCCGGCGCGCATCGCGCGCTCCGCCTCCAGCGCACCCACCGCGTGCTCCAGCTCCTCCTGCAGCGCGTCCTTGCGCCGGATCAGCATCTGGCACCGCTCGGCGGGAGACGCGACGAAGAAGCGGTCCGTGTCCGTGGGGTCCTCGGCGCGAAGCACGGCGCGCGCGCGGTCCAACGCGGACGTACTTTTCGCCGCCACCGGCGGCGCGCTCGCGTCGTGACGGGAACGCGTAGCGGCGCTCTCGCGCGCCACCGCGCCCCACACCTCGCGCGAACGCTGCGTGGAGACGACGCCGCGTCCGTCTTGGTCGCGCCTCTGCTGCGCCGCCTGCGCCGCCTGCGCCGCCTGGATCGCCGCGCTGGCGGCGGCCATCTCCGCCGCGCGCTGCAGGCGATTGCGCTCCACCGCCTCGTCGATCTTCTCCTGGATCGTCGAGTCGTACCCGGAGAGGGAGGCGCGCTTGGTCGGTCCCGGAGGCGCGAGCGGAGGTGAGGGACGCGGGAGGAGCGTCGGCGGCGCGGTTTTTGTCTCCGTCGTCGACGGCTCGCGGCTCTCGTGCTGGCTCTGGTAGCTCGGCACGACCAAGTTCTCGTACGCCTTCGCCGCGTCCGCCGCCATGCGCTGGTCCTTGAACACCGGAATCTGCGAGATCTGCGCGGCGGTCGCGCCGCGGAGCGCGGAGGCGGTGACGGGCGCCATCGGGCCCGCGACGGCGTATGGCGCGTCGGGCTTTCGTTCCGGCTTCGGCTCTGTTTTCGGATTCGGCTCGACACCGACTCCACCGATACCGCGCGTGTACGCCTGCTGCCGCGCGTGCATCGCCTCCAGAGCCTGCTGCGTGATGCTCTGCGGCGTGTTCTTCTTGCGCCGCTTCGCCCCCGCCATGAACTCGTGCGCCTGAACGTCCCCGCCGGTGGAATGTCTCTCTTCCTCTGAAGTTCCGGGGACGTCGCGAATTCCCAAGTTCGACCCGGAAGCGCCGGCGTTTCGCCCGTCACCCGAGGGTTCGGGAATCGCGGCGGCGCCTCCCGTAGCGGGAGCCGCGCCGGACTCGTGGTCCGTCGGCGTCTCCGCGGTCGGCGCCTCGCCGCTCATCCCGGTAGTCGCGCTTCGCGCTCTCCAGGACAAAACGCGTCGGTGCCGTGTGCGACGGTTTCTTCAGATTTTCAGCGACTTGCTGGGGAGTTTGGACTCGCGAACGCGCGCGCGGGGGGTCGGCCTGGGGTCCGCGACGCGCCGACGTCGATGCCCACGGCGCGATCGGGGTCGCACGGGTCCGCGCGGCGCCGGGCGATACTGATATATAGCGCGCCGAGTCCTCGGAACATCCGATCGCGCGGCGATGAAAAAATCCACGTTGTTCGTTGTTGTCATTTTCGGAAATCGGTGACTAAATACCAACTTAGATGAACATGCATTTTTCATGGTTCACAATCCGATCGCACGAGCGATGAAAAAATCCACGACGGAAACTCAAGCGCTCCTCAGCGTGTAACACCTCGTTTTTTTTAACAGCTACGCGCGCGTGTCGCGCGCATTCGACAGCGCGCTCGTCGGCTCTGACCGCGACGAGGCGTGACACGATGCGTTCGCGCGTGGTGCGCCTTTTGGCGCTCCTCGCGCTCCTCGGCGCGGTGTCGCCGGCGCTCGGGGACGTCCCGGCGGACGCGGTCGGCGCGGTGGACGCGCTGGTGCTCGGCGACGATCCGCTCGACCCGTACGACGACCCGCCCCCCGCGAACGCGTTCGCGGGGGCCGCAGGCCTTGACGACGAAGACGCGGACATGGGCGACGACGAAATCGAGGACGTGAAGACGCCCAAGGATGGCGTGTCCGCGTTGAAGAACGACCCCGAGGATGCCGAGACCAAGGACGCGCCCGAGGCGGTCGCCGACGACGAGGACGAGGTGGACGACGTCGACCTCGTGGCGGACGTCGTGGACGACCTCGACCCCGAGGACGCGGATGACCTGGACTACGCGGTGGCGTTGGACTACGACGACCTCATGGTCGCGCCCGCCCACGAAAAGCGCGCGGGGATGGACGAGCACCTGCGCGACGAGGAGGAGGAGGAGGAGAAGGATCTCGAGGAGGACGAAGCGGATCTCGACGCGGACGACGCAGAGGCAGCGCCCCGCCGCGGCGCGAGCCACCACGAGCACGTTTCCTCGCACCACCACCACCACGAGCGGGTTTCCTCTCACCACCACGAGCAGGTTTCCTCTCACCACCACTCGCACCACTCGCACGAAAAGGCAAAAGCGCCCGCGGAGGAGATCGTGAAGGTTGTGGATCGCCACGCGCGGTGCGGCCCAGGCGCGAAGGTGACTGTTCCGACGTACTACATCAGCGGCAAAGGCGCCGAGAAGGCTCCGGCGCGCGTGACGAAAGAATTCGAGCGCGCCAAGAAACTGACGCGCGTCGAGGCGTTCGAGGCGGATGACCCGACACGCGCGGACGTGATCTGGACGTTCGCCAGCCTGGGCGTGATCCCCCCCTCGTCGACAATCGTCGACCCCGACTTGAACGCCCCGATGAGCTGGCGCACGGGCCGTTTGCACAGCATCGGCGACACCGTGTCGCACCTGCGCGCCGTCGCCGCGGCGTTCGACGCCGGCGACGAGACGGCGCTGATTCTGGAGGACCGCGTGATTAACGACTTGGAGATGAAGTGGCCCGGGAAGTCTTTGGACGAGTACATCAAAAGTCTGCCGGAGGATTGGAAGGTCGTGAACCTCGCGGCGTACTTCGCCGAGACGGAGGATGTGTACGAGGTGAAGTACGAGAAGGATGATACGACGGGCGAGAACACCGTACCGGTGCCCGTGCTGACTGCTCAGCGGAAGGAGATGCGCGAGTGGGTCACGGCGTGGGACGAGGCGGGGCGCCCGAGCGCGATGCCCCGCCCGTACCGCGTCGCGCCGGACGCGCGCCTCGCCGGCATCGAGGGCGGCGTCGCCGCGCACAAGGGGACAACGGCGTGGCTTTTGAACCGAGACGGCATGCGCGAGATTCTGCGCTCGTACCGCCGGCCGGACGGGTCCATGCACCTGGACGCGGCGACGTGCACGGAGTACGACGCGTGCGTCATCTCGGAGGCTTTTCGAAACAAGGGCGGGATCTACGAAGCCACACCCCCTCTGTTCGCGGAGAAGCCCGGCCCGGAGCAGCTCAAAAGGTACGACACCGGGCCGGACGTCAACGACGTCCTCGAGACGTGGAACGACTTCGTAAACGACTGGCTCGCGTTCATCGCCGGCGAGAAGAACGGTTTTTTGGAGCACGCCGAGGGCACGGCGCGTACTCAGATGATCGCGCGAGACGCCGAGAAGGACATCAAACGCGAAACACTCGCCGCGGCGCGGCTCGGGTCGTCCTCGAAGACGGAACTTGTAGATTCGTCGGAACGGACGGCGGATTTGTCCGCGTCGCGCGAGCGGCGCGTGGTGGCGGCGGCGGCGATTGCCGCCGGCGCCGCCGCCGACGAGGTGACGTACGGCTTCGTCGCGGAGGCTGAGCCCAGCGCCGAGGAGAAGGCCGCGGCCGAGCTCGCGGCGAAGAAGCTCAAGGCGGAAGCTGAGGTGAAGGCGACGCTGGAGAAGGCGAAGGAGGAGGCTGAGGCGGCGACCGGGGGCATCGACTGGAAGGCGATGCGCAACGTGGATTACGACGAGGAGGCGTTTTACGGGACGTACGATCGAAAAACGATGAAGCCCAAGGAGTACAAGTACCTGGACGAGTCCGCGCCCATGTACGAGTCCATCGAGGAGGCGGACGCCGCGTTCGAGGCGGCGCAGAAGCAGAAGGAGGCGGACGAGAAGGAGCGCGCCGCGGAGGCGGCGGCGGGGCGCGAGGCGAAGACGAAGGCGGAGAAGCTGGCGGAGGCTGGCGACGGGCACTGGCACTCCAAGCGCGGCCGCGGGGGCGTGCCCTTAGCGGAGGCGCTCAGCGCCAAGAAGCTCGACACCGCGGTGGGCGCGATCGGCATGCGGCCGTTCAGGCACCACATCCACTTCGACGACGAGCCCGAAGAGACGAAAAGCTCGTCCCCGGCGGACGCCGAGAAGCTCGACACGGCGGTTGGCGCGATCGGCGCGCAGCCGCGCGAGACGCGCGGCGCGCGAAAAACGCCTTCGGCGAAGAAAAAGACTTCCACGCGCGCCGCCGCGTTGTCTGGTCTCACCTCGGTGGTGGACAAGGACGGGTACGAGTGCTCGGCGCCCGCGGAGGAGACGAAGGCGAAGGCGAAGCTGGGCGCGTTCGAGGACACCGGGTTTTTGTTCGACGTCTTCGACGAGCTCCGCGCCAAGGATGAGCTTTTCGCGCGGAGGAGGTTCGCGGCGCTGGGCGCGGCGGAGCGCGTCGCGGCGGACGCGACGAGCGCAAACGTGGGTCTGCTCGCCTTGGGTGGCGGCGCGGCGGTCGCCGGGGCGTTCGCGGTGACGAAGCGTTTGAGACGGGTTGTCGGAAGCGACGCCGAGCGCGTGCCCTTGATCGCGGATAGAGTGTGAACGTCGCCGCCGAGAGGCGCGTACATGTAGCGTGTTTGGCGTTTTTATGACATCCGACGAAAGGCGCGTCGTTTCGTCCGTCCGAGAGTTGTTGCCGAGACTCTTCGTGAATCTGACGAAACCGAGCGAAAAACTTCGAAAAACACCCTCGCCGCCTGAGCAATTAGTCGCAAGATTCCCAGAAAGATTCGGCAACGAGAGACGCACAGCGACTCTCGTTTTTCGCGCGCCACGGAGTAATAATATCGCCGCGACTTGTGACGGCAACGGGCGAGGGGTTGGAGCGGGCGTCTCCACCCGCGCGAGGCATTCTGCGTGGCGCGCGAGTCAGGAGAGCGACTTCGCGCGGGGGTGTCTTCGATCGGCGCGGGGGGCGCATCGGAGAGGTAGGCCGGCGGACACGTGGCTGGGGGTGCGGCGCGCCGGTTCGGGGCCGTCCGCGTGAATCGGCGCGCGCGAGGGTTTCTCGGTCGCGTCGACGCTCGGGGTTGGGCGCGCGGGGCGACGGGCGGGATGTGGCGTTCGGTGAAACGCGCGGCCGAGGCGGCCGCGCGCTCGGCCGGTCGCGGGTCCGCGGCGAGCGCATCGCGCGCGAGCGCGCCGGAAGCGCGCGCGTCCGCGATCGCGCGCGTCGCGCGTGACGGCGCCAGGGAACGTGGCAAGAACGCGACGAGCAAAGGGTGCGCGCGGGACCCCGCGCCGTCCTCTTCGAAAACGAACCCGGCGTCGCGCGGTCGCCACGACGCTTCGACGCGCCACGACCGCCCGATACACGAGCGGTGCGTCGATCGACCGGGCGCGTCCAAGGCCAAGACGGGGACGCGCGACCAGCGGCGGCGAAGCATGCACGCCGAGGGGCTGGTGCGCCTGCGTCGCGCGTGGGAGCTCGAGCTGGCGGCGGAGGCGACGCGGCGCTCGAGCCCCGCCACCGCGCTGGAGATGATAGGCGCGCTGAGGCGCGCGGGCGTGCCCTGGAGCGAGATTGTCAAACAGAGGGCGATCCGTGAGGGGGTCATGCGTGGGGCGGATGGGATCTGGAGCGCCGTCGCCGACGCGGCGGCGGCGGCGACGGCGCCGGCGACGAAAGCCGCGAAGAACTTGGCGGCGTCGGCGCGCGCGATGGTCCCGACGCTGGCGCTGCGGCACGCGGGCGGGTCCTGGTCGGACGTAGTGTCGCACCCCGCGTTCAGGTTCCTCGGCAGGGAAAGACACGAGGTGATGAAGGCTCTGTTCGTCTCCGGGCCCGTAGCGCGGACACCGAGCGTGGCGCCGCTCCCGCTCCCGCTCCCCCTCC
>ENA-OUOG01002127-OUOG01002127.1-marine-metagenome-genome-assembly--contig:-NODE-2127-length-21292-cov-5.683761_pt1 | contig 21292 bp, 14 predicted proteins | sample MGYA00248635_ERZ508505 | MGnify/ENA primary metagenome ERZ508505 (study PRJEB26176, sample SAMN06267871) | marine metagenome | isolation source: Saanich Inlet, British Columbia, Canada | place: Pacific...
CTCACCGCGCGAAGCACCGCGAGGTCCGCGGGATCGGGCAGGTGTTTTTCCACGATCGAGACGGCGACATCGAAGGGAAGGCCCGGAATGGCGACGCCCGCCTGCGAGTCGAGGTCCCGCTTTCGCTTGCGCGCGCGCGTCTCGACGCCGCACGATGCCGCGGCGACCATCGCGGCTCGTGCCGCGTGCACCGCGCGCGTAGTTGTGTGTGTCTGGCGTGCCCCGCGCGCGACGTTGTGCGTGCCGCGCCGGATGAGATCTGAGATTCGGGATTTCTCAAAACTGCAAAATTGGGCTTGAAATTTCAAATCAAAGCGAACGCATCGAAGATCGGCGCGCGCCGCGGCGACGACCCGACGCTCCTCGTCAATCTACTTTCGAACGAGAGCTAAATGCGTCGTTTCCTTGTTTATCACATATGGTTCCCCGCGTCTCGTCTCGCAATCACGAAGAGCTACAGTACGCGTCATCTTGCGCCGTACACCGAAACCCGCACAGCGTCGAAACCGGATTTCAGCTCCTCGAACGCCTCGGCGTTCTCCGAACGCGGCGTCATCGAAGCCAGGAACCGATCGACCACCTCGCGAAACAACTTCTCGTCCGCGCCGTGCTCCGTGCACGTCTTCACCGCCAGCAACGCGCCGAGCGCGCGCGAAGCGGAAACGAGCGCGGAATCCGAAGCGAAAGCAGAAGAAGAAGAGCCGTCCGTGTTTTTCCCTTCGCGCACGCGTCGCGCCGCGACGTACTCGCACGCGGCGACGATCTCCGCCGACGCGTTCGAGCGCGTCAACAGAAGCGTCGCTTCCGGAGCGACGCCCGAACCCGAAGCGATCGCGCCAACCGCGTTCTTCACCGCGTCGTCGTCGTTCTCGAGCGGCGCGAAAATCTCGCCGCCGTCGCCGTTCGCGGCGGCGCCTCCGCCCGGCGCGAACCGACGCCACGCGCCGGACGCGGCGGCGGATTCGCGGCGGCGGTGCTGCGCGCGAAGCTTGACGAGCGCGTTTTGTAAGTGCGCGTTGCACTCGCGAACCTTGAGCATGGTGGACGCGTACTGCCTCTGGAACGGCTCGAGCACGGTCCCGCCGGGGGACGCGACGGCGGTTTTCGCGTCCGTCGTCGCCGCGTTGGACTCGGCGATGTCGTTCATCGCCCTGAGCTCGGAGATGAGCCGTTCTTTCAGGTCGAGCGCGTTGGTCACCTCGGCGAGCGCGCGAGCGTCCTCCTCGTGCGCGCTCGCCGCGGACGCCTCGGCGTCTCCCGCGGACCCCTCGCGCGACGCCGCCGCCGCCGCGGTCGCCGCGGCGGCGGCGACAGCCTCGGCGGTCTCCGGCGCTCGCCCCGCGGCGTCGCCGAGAAGAAGCGCCGCGTCCGCGTCTCCACGCGCCGCCGCCGCCGCGGCGGCTTTCGCGGCGGCGGCGATGGCCGCCGCCGTCGCGGCTTTCGCCGCCTCGGCGGCGGAAAGACCGGCGACCTTCTTTCTGGCCGCCGCCGCCAGAGCCGCCGCGGGGGCGACGGGCCCGCCACCCGCGGGCGCGTCCCGCGGCGGCTCGGCGTCGACCGCGGCCGCCGCCGCCGCCTCGGCAGCCTCCTTGGCCGCCGCCGCCGCCGCCGCCTCGCGTTCCTTCTCCTCCTCCTCTAAGAGGAGCGCGTCGAGGTGGTGCGGCAGGTGCGCGATGTTTATGTCGCGCACGGGCTCCACCCCGAGCTCGATGCGGTCGAACTGCACGAGGTGGCGCTTGCCGCGCACGATGAGGATCGAACCCGTGTTCACGTTCAAAACGCGGGGGTGGCGCGCGGCGACGCGGTCGCCCACCTCGAACGGCTTGGGGTTCCAGTCGTCCACGGGCGCCGGTGACGCGTCGCGCGCGTCGTCGCCGTCGTCGACGGCGGGCTCGGGTTCGGGTTTCGGCTCGGCGTCGGCGTCGTCGGCGCCGGAGTCAGCCTTCGCCGCGGGGTCGGGGGCGGGTTTGGGTTTCGCGGCGGCCGACGCCTCCGCGAGCCGCTTCGCCCACGCCTCGCGCGTCGAGGCGCGCCACTTCTCCAGCTCGACGCGCTCGCGGCGCAGAAACGGCAGCGACAGACGCCGGGGAGTGCCCAGCGCGCGGCGAATCGCGAGCCACTCCTTCTTAGTGAACGCGCGGCCCGGCGCGTTCAAGCCGAGGTGCGTTAAGAACGGCGTGTACCCGGTGGCGCGGAACCAGGGCTTATCGATGGACCCGTAGAAGTGCTCGGCGAGGAACCAACGCCGCCGCGCCGCGCTCGGCGCGCCGCGCAACACACCCGGCGTGGACGCGAACAGCGACGGCGCGGACGGCGCGATACCGCGGTTCGCGGGCGTGCTCGGCGTCCCCGGAACCCCGCCGGAGCCGACGCCGGCGCGCGCGGGCGTACCCGGCGGGTTCCGCGCGTTTTCCGCGACAAAGCCGCTGCCGAGCCGAGTCTCGAGCTGCTCCTCCTCGACGTGCCTCGGACCGAGCAAACCGAGCCCCCTCGTGAGCTGCGCGGTGCCCGGCGTCTCCGGGTCCGCGTACTTGCCGTTGTTCTTGGCGTACGCGTACGGGGGGATAAACGCCGGCGACCGGTAAAACCCGCCCCCCGCGACGCCGTCCCGCAGGCGCACGGGCTGCGTCGCCTTGAGCGCGCTCTTGCGGCTCTGCCCGGGACGCGCGCGCCCGCCGCCTCTTATCGGGCCGCCCAGGCCCGATATAAGGCTCATCTCGAGCGCGTCCTTCGCGCTGGGCGCGGAGAAACGAGCGCGCGGCGGCGTCGCGGCGGAGCCGCCGTCGGCCTTCTTGCGCGCGGGCGACTTGGGCGCGGGCGCGCGGGGCGGCTTGCCGCCCGGCTTCGCGCCCTTCTTCCCGCGCCCGCCCGCGTGCGGCTTGGCCGCCTTCGTGGACGCGTCCGCCAGCATGAACAGCCCGTCCAGCGCCCCGAAAGCCTCGTCGTCCAGCCCGTTCGCGGCGCTGGGTCCGGGCTCGGCGGCGCCGGAAGGAGCTCCGGCGGCGCCCGCGTCGTCCTCCGACGACGCCGGGAACAGAGCGCGGGACGACTTGAGGACTCGCTCGACGCCGTCGTCGTCGGCGCGCCTCGACGCCCCGGCGCGCGCCGGGCTCGGATCCGGGGACCCGAACGCCGCCTCGGGGGCGCGCGCGTCGTCTCCCGAGTCCCCGTCCCAGGAGGACTTCTTCCCGGTCTTCGCGCGCGCGGGAGCCGGCGCGGGGCTCATCGAAACCAGCGCCTGGCCCGCCATCTCCAGCGCGTCAAAGTCGGGCGAGCGCGCGTCCTTCTTCTTCTGCGGGTTCCCGCGGGGCGTGCGCTTGCCCACCGCGCGGGGCGCGCCCGGCGACCCCATGTCGGCGCCGCCGCCGCGACTCGGCCCCGGCGGCGGCGTCGACTCGCGGCTGTCGCGCTTCGCCATCCCGAGCTCCGGGTCCTTGCCGTACTGGTCGTTCATGGACGCCGAAAACGCAACCGCGGTGACGGCGCCCGCGGGCAGGGACAGAAACGTGCGGTTCAGGTTGAACAGCGCCTCGCACATCCCCGGCGTCCGCCCGGGAAGGCACGACGCGATGTCCTCCCACGCGTGCGCGGGCAGGGGCAAAGAAGACGACGCGCCGTCTTCGCGTTCGCGTTTCAAACGACTCGCGCCGAACGCGTCGAAAAAAGCCGCGCACTCGGCGTCGGACCACCGCGGGCCGAGCGCCGAGAAGCTTTGTCGGCGCTCGGTCGAGCTCGTCTTCGACGCGGGCTTGGGCTTTTTCTGAGCCAGAGCACGAGAGTGTACGAGGAGTGGCGAACGATAAAAAAGAAGCGGGAGTGATGTCAGGACGTGCGCGTTCTTCGAGCGCGTTCGACGCGCGCGCCGCGACCCCGGCGGCGAGAAAAACCGCAGTCCAAGCCGGTCTGTCAAATCACCGCAGTCCACCCGTCATTTGCCCGTGGCGAAACCGAGACGTAGGCCCGCGGTGACAGCTCGAGATCTGTGCGACGCGCCGAGGGGGAGGACCCCGGGCGGCCGCGACGCGCGGGCCGCCGGGTCGACCCGAGAAGCGCGGTGGGGGTCGCGCGGGACGTTTCCGCGCGGTCGCGCGGACGCGAACCCCAGCCGCGGTGGCGACGCGAGCGACGCCACCGCGACCCGTTCGCGCGACGAAGTGCACCGAGAGCGTGGCGCGAAAAGAATTAGACAGAGGGGATCTGGGCGGGGGGGACGCGCTGACGCACCTCTTTCGCCGCATCTTTCTGTCGCTTCGGCGGCGGCTCGTCGTCATCCGGCGCGTCGAGGTACCGCGCGGGCTTACTCGCGGTTCTCGCGCGCGCGCGACGTTCGGTGCCCTCCATGGCCGAATCCGCTGCCGTCTGACTTTAACCCTCGTCCTCGATTGGCAAAATTCCGCAGTATCCGGCAGCCGGATACTGCCCCGCGGGACGTGCGCGACCGGCTCGACCGCGTCCGCGTCCCCTTGCGCGTTTCGCCTCGCCCCTGCGACGACGCCCGACCCTCGCGCGGCGCGTTCGATGTGTGCGCGGGGCTGTCAGGCGCGCGGCCTCGTGTCGCGTCTCGCAGTTTTTTCAACGTCACAGACCGCGTCTGTCGGTAGGATCGGAGAGCAACATTTGTTTTCGTATTTTTTCGCCTGTGGTATCGACCCGCGAATTTGATCGGCAAAAACACGTTTCATCGAACCGAGAAACGACCCCGGACGGGTCGACCGAGCGGACCGATCACCGATGCGTGGATCGTTCTTATTACACCAGCCAGTCTTCGACACGCGCGACGCGGTTAACAACGCCGCGTCTCGCGGCGCGCGCTCGCTCGACGCTCGACGCCCGACGTTCGACGCCCGACGCTCGACGCTCACTTCCTGTCCTCTTCGGTGTCCGCGGCGTCCGCCTGCGCCTCCGCGAGATTGAGCGCCGCCTCCGCGCGCACGAGCTCCGCGGAGGCGACGTCCGCGTCCGCCGCCGCCGCCTCGGCGGCGTCGCTCGCGTCGTCCGCTTGCGCGCGCGCCGCCTTCGCCTTCTCGGCGGCGGCGTCCGCCTCCTTCTCCGCCGCCGCCGCCGCCTCCTCGGCAGCCGCCTGGTCCTCGGAAGCCTCGTCCACGCTCTGCTCCGAGTCCTCCTGAGCGGCGTCGCCGCCCGCGCGCGCGGAAGCCTCGCGCGCCGCCGCGGTGACGTACGCCTGCTGCGCCGCCGCGCTCTCCGTCGCCGCCGCGGCGGCATCCGCCTCGGCGTCCTCGAGCGCCTCGGTGTGGTTGGAGACGAGCAGCTTGGCCTTGTCCGCGGCCGCCTGCGCGGTCGCCACCTCCGTCTCGGCGTTCGCCACCTGGATCTCCGCCACGCGCGCCGCCTCGGCAGCCTCGGCCACCTCGTGAGCGCGCGCGTCCGCTTCCTCGGGGGTCTCGTCGCCCATCTCGTCGGCGGCTTTCGCTTCGCTCTCCACCTTCTCGGCTTTCGCTTTGGCCTCCTCGGCAGCCTTCTTGGCGTCCGCGACCGCGCTCTGCGCCGCCTCGATGTCCTTCGTGGCCTCCTCCACCGCGGAGGCGTGACCGGAGGTCTCGGCTTTCAGGTTCTTCAACAGAGTCGTCGCGGCGTCGCGGCGCGCCTTCGCCGCGTAGTACGTCTCCTTGGCGTCGGCGAGGTCGCGCGCCGCCTCGGCGGCGGCGTCCTGCGCGTCCGCGGTGCGCCCCGAAACCGCGGACTCCGAGGCGTGCGCGGTGTCCACGCGCGCGTTGAGCGCCTGCACGCGCGCGGTGACCGCGGCGTCGCGCGCGGCGACGGCGTCGGACTCGGCGGCGGCGGCGGCGGCCTCGAGCTCGACGGCGGCTTCCGAAGCCTCCAGCGCCATCTGTTGTTTGGCCGCGAAATCCGCAGACGCCGCCTCGCGCGCCTTGCGCGCGGCGGCGATGTCGCCGCCGCCGCCCAGGAACGCGAAGACGCGCGGCGCGAAGGACGCCGTGCGGGAGGAAACGCCGGAGGCAGCCTGGAGGACGGCGCCGGCGCCGGGCGAGGTCTGCCCGGCGAGCGCGAAAAGCGCGAGGCCGAGGCAGAGGATGACCGCGCCGGCGCGCTTCGCGCCGACCACGCGGCCGCCCCGCGCCTTCTCGGGAACCGAGAGGAGGGGCACGTGCTCGTCGGAGTATGACATGGTGCTGCGGGAGACGAACGCGCGCGGCGCCTGATGCGGTCGACGCGTGCGTTCGAGAGTGACGCGGGCGACACTTCTCGTTCCTCGTACAAACGCTCGTACACGATAGCGTGATTATTCGGGAGAATAACTCGTCAATAAACCGTCACGTTTCAGCCGAATAACTCGTCAATAAACCGTGACGAGCGATCGACCGGCTCGCCGCTCCTCGGGGACAGAAAACAAGCAACCAACTTCTTTCGTCCCCGTCGAGCGCAAAATCCCGTGCACTCGTCACCGCGCTCCGTCCGCACGATGGCTCGTACCAAGCAGACCGCGCGTAAGTCCACCGGCGGCAAGGCCCCGCGCAAGCAGCTCGCCACCAAGGCGGCGCGCAAGTCCGCCCCCACCACCGGCGGCGTGAAGAAGCCCCACCGCTACAGGCCCGGCACCGTCGCGCTCCGCGAAATCAGGTAGGTCGCGGTCCGCGCAGCGCGCTTTCGACGTTTCCGGTGTCGACCACCGACGGTCGCGGCGGCCGCGACGCGCGCTCGAACGCCGCGGCGGCCCCGCGACGCGCGAAAAGACCGAAGGGGTACATGCGGAAGTGCTCCGCGCGTCGGCTCGCCCGGGCGCTCTCGTGAACGCGCGTCCGCCTCCAGATCCGACGCGCCGGAACCCGTCGCATTGGCGTCCCGTCGTGGCGAACGGAGCGGGGTGCCTCGATTCCTCCTGGGACGACGATGCGGCTCGTCGGGCGTATCGGTCGCAGTCTGAGATTTAGGGTTTTTTTTGTCCCGCGTGATTCTTCGTCCTTGTTTCACCGCTGACGCCGTCCCCCCCCGCGTTCGACGCCTTCCACAGGAAGTACCAGAAGTCCACCGAGCTGCTGATCCGCAAGCTCCCGTTCCAGCGCCTCGTGCGCGAGATCGCGCAGGACTTCAAGACGGACCTGCGCTTCCAGTCGCACGCCATCCTCGCGCTGCAGGAGGCGTCCGAGGCGTACCTCGTCGGGCTCTTCGAGGACACCAACCTGTGCGCCATCCACGCCAAGCGCGTCACCATCATGCCCAAGGACATCCAGCTCGCCAGGCGCATCCGCGGCGAGCGCGCGTAAGCAGTCTTCTCGCGCGGCGCCGAAGAGCCACGCCGCACCCCGAACAGACGGATGCGAAGGCGCGAAGACGTTCCTAGTGGGGTTGTAAACATCGTAACATACCGACGCGACGACGTAAGTAAACGCGACGGAAGACGCGGCTCGCGCGTTTTTGTCCTCATCGTCGTCGCGATCACGCGTCGCTCGCGACGCTCGCCGTGATGAGGCTCGAGGAGTCGTGGGCGCGAACGAGAAGCGACCGCGACGCGACGCGAGTGCGTTTGTCGGCTAATCCGCTCGCTACGCATTTTCAAAGGGTAAAAGCTACTCTCCCCAACGACGCCCTCCCGCCAATCCGCGTTTCGACTCGTCTCGCAGGCCTCCCCCCCGCTTCAGTGCACGATGGCTTTCAGCGGCGGGGCTCTTATTTTCGAGAGGTCGAGCGCCCCGTCGAGCTCCTCATCGAGCTCCCCGATGACCGCGATGTTGTCCCCTCTGATGATGTACAGCCCGAGCACCGCCTGCTCCACCCCGCTCGACGCGGAGTACACGCGCTCGAAGCACTCCTCTAAGATGAGGTTTGTGACCTGATCGAACCCACGGAGGATGCCGATGATGTTCCGCCCGTCGTTGGTGATCACGGAGATCTGCCTGTCCACGAGGGCGGTGAGTTCCTTCGCCATCCCGGCTCCCGCGCACCCGCGCGCGAGGGAAACTGAGCGGGAGCTCGGGGGCTCGGAAAAAACATATTGGACGGCAGAGAAAAACGAACTGCATCGGATAACAACCAACGTCGGACGACGCGGCCTGGCTCTCACAACCGCACACGCGCGACCTGGCACTCGCCTCCCTCTCGCGGAAAGGCATTCGTCGACCGACTCGACGTGATGTCGTCCGCCGCGCGCTTCGCCGGCCCGTCGCCGCTGGACGCCCCCCTCGCGCGCCGTGCGCACAGATCGGCGTCGTCGAAAACACGACGTCCTTCGCCGCGAGCCACGTCTTCGTGGCGCGTCGCCTCCACCGCAGACTCGGCTTCGGGGTCCGGCCGAGCCACGGAGCCGACGCGCGTCGAGCGGGGCGTCGCGGTCGAGGGGCTCGACGCCGCATCCGCCGCCGCGCCCGCCCGTTTCGCGCGCCGCGAGCTCTTCGCGCTCGCGGCCGCGGCGCTGGCCTCGCCCGCGGCGATGGTTCCCGCCGGCGCGGCGACCGCGGCGGCGTCGGCGGTGGACACGCCCGAGGCTCGCGCGGCGCTCCGCGAGGCTCTGGTGGCGAACGTGGTGAAGACCAAGGCGCCTGCGGTGCTTCGCCTGGTGTTCCACGACGCGGGCACGCGGAGGGTCGCGACGAACGACGGAGGCGCGAACGCGTCCGTGCGGTTCGAGTTGGGAAGGCCGGAGAGCTTCGGTTTGAAGCGCGGATTAGGGCCGGTGACCGCGGTGTACGAAGCCACTAGAGACGGTCCCGCCTCCGGCCTGAGCTTCGCGGACGTCATCGCCGCCTCCGGTGCGTACGCGGTCGAGCTCACGGGCGGGCCGGAGATCACCTCGAGGCTCCGTTTCGGTCGTAAAGACGCGAGCGCGGCGGATCCCGAGAATCGCATGCCCGGCGAAAGCGCGAGCGGCGAGGAGACCCGCGCTTTGTTCGCCGCGATGGGGTACACTGTGGAGGAGACCGTGTGCCTGGCGGGCGCGCACACCATCGGGGGCAAGGGTTTCGGCGAGCCCTACGTGTTCGACAACGAGTACTACAAGACTCTGCTCGTGCGCCCGTGGGACGGCGCGAAGAACCCGGGCTACTCGAAAGATGACCTGGAGATGGGCTCGCACGTCGGGCTGACGAGCGACAAGAACCTCGCGATCGACGAACCGAGCCTGGAGGTGATCGAGCGGTACGCCCGGGACCAGGACCTGTTCTTTACAGATTTCGCGAAGGTGTACGTGAAGATGACCGAGAGCGGCGCGACGTGGAGGGACGCGTGAGGGACGAGCCGGAGCCTAGACCACCGTCGCGCGCGTCGACGACGAAAGCGATCGACACGTAAAATATTTGACTTGTGTGCATGACTGAGCACTGAAGAAACGGCGCGCCACGACCGTCTTTTTATCCGCGCGGCGCGTGCTCGGCACGCGCCTCGCTCGCCTCGTCACAACTCGTCGCGCGGACCTCGGTCGCGCCTGCGTCGCGTCGCGTCGGCGAGCGCTCGGCGGACCTGTCTCGAGGGCTCGGCGCTCGAGACGGAGCGCTCGGAGCTCGGGGGTGGGTGTCGGCGCGACGATGGCGGACCGCGACATCGCGGACGGGCTTTTCGCCGCCGACGCCGAGCGCAGCGACGGCGGCGTTCTCGGGACCGCCGCGCGGACCAAATCTCGCGGGGACGACGATGACGCGTCCGGCACGGGCGGGAGCTCGAAAGACGACGCCCGGAGCGTGCACATCGCCGGCATGGAGGACGATACCGAGACGTTCAGCGTGCGTAAGTTCCTGGCGTTCCTCGGGCCGGGCTTCCTGATGTGCATCGGGTACGTGGACCCCGGCAACTTCGAGTCCGACCTGCAGGCGGGCGTGCTGTACGGCTACTCGCTGCTCTGGGTGTTGCTCTGGGCCACGCTCGCGGGACTGTTCGTGCAGGCCATGTGCGTGCGCCTCGCGCTCGCCACGGGATGGCACTTGGCGCGCGTGATGCGCGACGAGTATCCGCCGCGCGTGCGGTACGCGCTCTGGGTCGCCACCGAGCTCGCCATCGTGGCGAGCGACATCCCCGAGGTGATCGGCACGGCTCTGGCGCTGAAGCTGATCTTCGGCCTGCCCACCGCCTGGGGCGTGGGCGTGACCTCGCTCTCGACGCTGCTGTTTTTAGGGCTGCAGAGCTTCGGCGTCCGCAAACTGGAGGCGTTCATCGGCGCGCTGGTGGGCGTCATGTCGATCTGCTTCGTGGCGCAGATGAGCCTTCTCGGCGGCGGCGACGGCGGCGAGGTGATGGTCGGCATCGTCGCGCCTGTCATCAAGGACCCCAACGCGTTGTTCATCGCCATCTCGCTTCTGGGCGCGGTGGTGATGCCGCATAACTTATTTCTGCACAGCGCGCTGGTGTTGAGTCGCACGTTTTCCCTGGGCGAGCGCGCGCTGAAGTCGGCGTACAAGTACAACGTGGCGGAGTGCGGCTTGGCGTTGCTGGTTACTCTGATCATCAACTTCGCGGTGGTGATCGTGGCGGCGCGGTCGATCCGCGACGCGGACTTCCACGACCCCACCGGCGAGAGGAGGCAGGGCATCATCGACCGACCGCTTCAGAACGCGCCGGAGATGCTGAAGGACGTGCTCGGCGTGGCGGCGAAGGGCATGTTCGCGGCGGCGCTCCTGGCTTCGGGGCAGTCCTCCACGATCACGGGCACGTACGCCGGGCAGTTCGTGATGGAGGGCTTTCTGGAGCTAAGAATCAACCCCGTGCTTCGCGCGTTCCTCACTAGATCCGCGGCGATCGTGCCCTCGCTGCTGGTCATTTTGATCGCCGGCGACGAGTACGCCGAGTTCCTCATCGTCGTCAGCTCGGTGATTCTGTTCGTGCAGCTCCCGTACGCGCTCATCCCGCTGGTCAAGTTCTGCGGCGACCAAAACATCGTGGGTCCAATGGCGCTCGACTCTAAGACGAGACGCGTCATGCGTTTACTGTGCGCGCTCGTCGTCCTGGCGAACGTCATCCTGCTCATCCAGATGCTCCACGAGTCGCGTTTAGTGAACGCCACCGCGGGAGGCGTGTTTCTGGGGTTCTTCGTCACGTTTCTGGCCATCGCGTACGTGGGGAGCATCGCGTGGCTCGCCGCGCGGCCCGTGTCGCAGAACCTCGCGACGCGCGTCGAGAGGCGCATGCGCGGCGAGACGCACGGTACGCGCCTGGACGAAACAGACGACGAGGGAAGAGACGAGGTGGGGTTCGGCGGCGGCGACGATGAGGTTCGGGAAATGCGCGGCGTCGCGTCGTTTCGAGTGGACACGCCGCCGCTTCCCCCGGGCGCGGGCGCGAGCCGAGTCTAGCGGGAATCCTCCCCGACGACGCGCGCAACCACAAACGCGAACCGCGATACTAACTACGTAGAGCTATCTTGATAGTTGATACTGCCTTAGGCGTAAGACGACCCAAACCTCACTTCCTCTCGGGACCGCTCTTCTTCTTCGCCGCCGCCCTCTCCGCCGGCGCCATCGCCTCCGCCTCCGCCAGCCTCTCCGCGAGCTCGCGCGCGAGCTCGCGCGCGTGATCGCCGGTCAGGCTCGTCACCGCCGCCGCGTTCTCCCCGTCCACCGCCCCGGCGCTGAGTCGCCTCGTGCGCGAGATGCTCCGCCGCGAGTTTGGCGACTCGGGCGGACGTGAGCCCGGAGGCAAAAGCGCGTGCCTGAGCTCGTTAGCGAGCGCGCGTCCGGCGGCACCCGAGAGCGTCTGCGACGAGAGCATGACGTCCTGCATCTTGAGCTCTGCCGCGAGGCTTCTCGCCGTGGCGGCGGTCATCGTGGAGTGCGCGGAGGTGGGCGCCGAGCCCTGCGGTGAGCCCCCGACGCCAAGCTGCGTCAGGACGTACGAGTCCGAGTCCTCGCCGTCGAGCGACTCGCGGCGAGACGCGGCGCTTTTGCGCCCGCGGTTCGAGGGGTCCTCGCTGATTCGGTCCAGCAGCGACCGTTCGCCCGCGCTGAGTCTCCTGGCCTCCTCCTGCGCGGCGCGCGCGCGTTGCACGTTGACGGTCCGGCGCACGGCGCCCATGCCGTGCCCGCCCGACCTCGCGTCCGCCAGCGCCCGCGCCTCGCCGGACGCCAGCCTCGCTTCCACCAGCCGCGCGTGCAAAACCTGGTCGCGCTCGTCCTGCAGATCGTCGCCCGCGTGTATGAGGTTCGCGAGGCTCGCCGTGCGGTAGAAGGGGCGGTTCTTGTGCGCGCGCAGCGCGTCGATGGCGCGGCGGCCCTGTCGGCGGCGCAGGGTGACGCTCGCGCGGGGGGTGGGCAGGCCCGGCGTGGACGGACGCGAGTCGGGATCCGAGACGGAAAGCGCGGCGTTCGCGTTTTTTTCATCTTCGCCCGGAAAAACGCCTCCGGCTTCGAGGTCCGTGAACGCCTCCTCCTCGGTCTCGCCGATGCGCAGCAGGTCCTGCGCCTGCTTGAGCACGAAGGACTCGTCGTGCTCGCCGTCGAACGAGCCGTCGCCGTCGTCGTTCGCGTCCGGGTTCTCGATCGGCGGCTCGATGTCGGGCACCCATCGCGCGATGAGCACCTCTCCGTCGGAGACGGAGGACCCGTCGCCCGCCGTCGCGGCGCCTTTGTCCTTCTCGCCGCCGCTTGCGCTCGCGAGCACGAGCTTCTCGAGCGCGTGTTTGAGGGAGACGAGCTTGGCGGTCACGCGCCTGTTCTCCTCGCAGTCCAGCTCGGCGTCCAGCGGCGCGCGCAAAATCGGGTCTCTAAGGAACAGCTCGCACGCCATCGCGTCGTTCCCGCGCGGCTCCAGGGAGACGTCCAGCACGTCGAGGTTTACCGAGGGGTGGTACACCGCGCGCAGCACGGCGTCGTTCAAACCCCAGCGGCTCGGGCACTCGATGGCGCACACGTAGTAGACGCGGTACACCGCTGTTTGTTTCCCGTCGGGCATCGCGAGGGTGGTGAACGAGACGTGCCTTTTCAAAACCTTCGGACCGCAGCACAGCCACCGGCCGCGTCCGGATTCCACCAGCGCCAACGACCGCTTTCCGTCCTTTCCCAAGCCGGCGGCTCTTTTCTCCGCCTTGATCGCGGAGTTCACCGCGAGCGGCGCGTACATCGCCGAGAGCAGCACGCACAGGATCACCGCGCTGAACTCCTGTTTACCGAGCGTCCCGGCCTCTCTAGATGCCGTCGCGACGATGAACGCGAACTCGCCCCAGGCGCTCATGGCGAAGCCGATCTTCGCCGCCTCGTGCGCGTTGAACGGGCGCGCGAATAAACCGGTGGCCACCTTGCCGAACGCCGCCAGCATGAACACCGCGGCGCGCGCGAGCACGGGCGCGGTCCACAGATCTCGGATGGGTACCTCGAAGCCTATCGTGCACGCGAAAAAGACGCGTATGAGCCAGGAGAGGATCTTCTCCACCTGCGCGTGCCAGACGTGCTGCATGGAGGAGAGCGAGCAGAAGCAGAGCCCGCCCAGAAACGCGCCGAGCAAGTGGCTGCTTTTGCCGTAGTGCGTGGCGACCATCATGCCGTAGGCGGCGACGAACACCGCGCCGAGCAGCACGCCCTCGAGGTGCTTCTTCGGCACGCGCGGCACGACCTGCTTGACGAGCACGTCGGGCACGACCCTCGTGGCGAGGTACCCGACGAGCACGATGAACGCGAGGCTGGACGCGATGGGCACGAGGAAGTTGACCACGGTCGGGTCCTTAAGGGCTTCCAGCTGCGAGAGCAACACCAGAGCGATGACATCGTCCATGACGGCGGCGGCGATGATGAGCTGCCCGGTGGGCGTGCCGAGCACGCCGCCGTCCTGGAGAACCTTGAGCGATATGCCCATGGAGGTGGGCGCCAGGCACGCGCCCACCGCCAAACAAGTCTTTGCGCTCATGTCGAACACCAGCTTCGCGAGCGTCGCGCCGATGGCGAGCGGCACGAGCGACCCGAAGAAGGCCACCTTCACGCCTCGCGCGCCGACCAGCGAGAGCGACGCGAGGTCGACTTCGACGCCCGCCTCGAGGACCATGAGCACTAGGCCGAACTCGCCGACCATCATCAGCGCGTCGGGTTTGGGCGCGATGTTCATGCCGTGGGGACCCACCGCGATGCCCGCGAGGATCTCGCCGACCAACGCGGGCAGGCCGAACTTCTCCACGCTCTTGCCCACGACCCAGAAGATGAGCAGGATGCCGCAGAACGCGACGAGCTCCTCGAACGTGAACGGCACTGCGGACGATGGGAACGAGCGGTCGAGAGCGGGTGAGTCGCGGTTCTCGGGAGCGGTGACGGGTTCGTTGAGTTGGTTACGCGGCGAGAAAATATCCAAAAGATGACGCGGCGCGGGACGCACCGTGGACGCCTTCCTCGCCGCCATCGCCGCCCGTCGCGGCGAGGAGGAACCTTCCGAGTGCCATGTCGCACGCCGGACCCGATGGCACCCCTCCGGCGATTCCCACGCGCGCCCGCACACTGCTCTCCCCGATGAACCTTCGTCGGAAAAAGCGCCGCCCGAAAACGAAAAGGCGCGTGCTGAGTGTGTCGTCAAGTTCTTCGTAACTGTCGGTCGACGCTTCGATTTTACCAAAGAGAAAACGCCGGTCAATCTGACCCTCGACGTTAAACATTGAAACCGACTCGACCGAGAGTGCCGACTCGTCTCGCCTTTCAAGCGCTACAGATTGACCAGATTGAATTAGCGGCTGAGCAGCGACCGTTCCGATCGCGCGAAAAGCGCGTGCGTCGCGACTCCGCCTCCCTCACTGTCCGACGCGGCGCCGTCCCGAGATCCGCGTTCAAACGTCTCGTTTCGTCTTCCCACGATGGGTGGCAAGAACAGCAAGCCCGACGCGTCCAAGGTGATCGACGGCAAGGCCATCGCGGCCGCTATCCGCGGCGAGATCCGCGATGAGGTTGCCGACTTGAAGGCGAAGTACGGCAAGGTGCCCGGCCTGGCCGTGGTGATCGTGGGAAGCCGACCGGACAGCGCGACCTACGTGCGCATGAAGCGCAAGGCGTGCGACGAGGCTGGTATCGTCTCCTTCCACAAGGAGATGCCCGACACCTCCACCGAGGAGGAGGTGCTCAAGGTGGTTGCCGACTTCAACGCCGATCCCGATTGCCACGGCATCTTGGTGCAGCTCCCTCTGCCCAAGCACATGAACGAGGAGAAGGTGCTGGCGGCCATCTCTCTGGAGAAGGACGTGGACGGTTTCCACCCCCTGAACATCGGTAAGCTCTCCATGAAGGGCCACGAGCCCCTCTTCATGCCGTGCACGCCCAAGGGGTGCATCGTGCTCCTCGAGCGCTCGGGCGTGGAGCTCAAGGGCAAGAACGCGGTGGTGGTCGGCCGGTCCAACATCGTGGGCATGCCCGCGGCGCTGATGCTCATGAAGAAGGACTGCACGGTGACCGTCGTGCACTCGCGCACGAAGAACCCCGAGCGCATCTGCCGCGAGGCGGACATCATCGTCGCCGCCGCGGGGTCCGCGCACATGGTCAAGAAGAACTGGATCAAGAAGGGCGCGGCCATCATCGACGTCGGCACCAACTCCGTGCCGGACGCCTCGAAAAAGGCGGGGTACCGCCTGACCGGTGACGTGGACTACGACGAGGCCATCAAGGTGGCGAGCAAGATCACGCCCGTGCCCGGCGGCGTGGGGCCCATGACCATCGCCATGCTCATGTCCAACACGCTCGACTCGGGGAAGCGCGCCATCGCGAAGTGATTTTTTTTCCGACGAGGCGATACTAGCTACGGTATCGCCTTCATATTAATACATCGATACAGCAGCGGCGCGCGCGCTTTCATCATAAGGAGACGTTCACGCATCTGGTCCTGTCGCGCCGTCGCGCGGTTTCTCGGATGCGCTCGCGCTCTTGAGCTTCTCTTCCAGCAGTCGCGCGCCCCGCGCCGCGCGCGCGCGCCGCGCGTCCGCCTCGGCGGCGGACTCGGCCTCTTCGGCGTTCGCCGCCGGCGCTGTCGTCGGCGCCGCGCTATCGTCGGTGAGCGCCACGTATCGCGGTTTCCCCCCGAACACCAGCGCGTGTATGGGATCCGTCACTAAACGAACCACAGGCGCGCACGCGTCCGGGAACTGCGCGGCAAACTCGAACTCCTCGCGGTCGTCACCGTACGCGACTTCACAATCGTCCTCGCTCCCTCCAACGCTTCCTTCTTTTCTCCTCTGCACCCTCTGGAAGTACCGCAGGTAGCACCATCCCGCGAGCGCGCCGTACGCCGCGAACAGCCACAAACCGATGTGGTGGTGTTTCGCGCCGTTCGCGACGGAAAGCGCGCCGGCGGCGACGAGGTACGCGCCCGGGAGGTGCTTGTTCCGCAGCCTTAGCGCGGCGCCGATTGGCGGCGGCAGCGGCACGCGTTCCTCGGGGAGCTGCTGCCTGAGCGCGACGGTGAGCGCGACGAGGACGCCGTGGAACCCCCCGAACTGCGCGAACAAGTAATACTGGCTCCGTGTGCACACGTACAGCGCGTACATGGTGAGAAACGCGGAGACGCCCACGGCGCACTGCGCGACGACGACGAATCGCACGAACTCTGGAGTGCCCCAGATGGGCTCGAGGAGCCTGCCGAGGTACAGCACGCCGAGGACGTCCACGGCGAATCCGATGGCGTTCATCTCGTAGAACCCGCTCGTGACGACGTTCCACACGCACGGCACGGTCTTCTCGGGGACGAGCGCGAGGACGGGCGCGGTCCAGCGGCCGAGGAGCAGGTGCGCGACGAACGAGCACGCGAGCACGCCCGCGATGAGCTTCGTGGTGGGGGTCGAGGTCTTGACCAGCACGCCGAGCTCCTCCTTGACGATGCGGAACACGCGGTCGACCTCCTCCACGGCGCGGTCGCGCGCGACGCTCGAGGCAGGCGCGGGGGGGTCATCCGCCACGCGGGGGGGGGCGGACGCCATGCCGCTCCGCGACTTTGAAAGTGGACGCGTAACAACGCTCGGACTCGCCGTCGACGAGTCGTTTCACTAAAAAACCGACCCACGCCGCGCGCTCAGAAAAGGCCACAAAAAGCGCGCGACGAGCGTTCTCAGCCAGGCGTTCACCGACGAAAATGCGCCACGTCGTGTTTTCCGCCTTTCTCGGAAAGCTCTGGATAGCCGCGGAATGCCTTCGGCGCGTCGCCACTTCGCCCCGCGACCCCGAGTCCCCGAACGTCACATTCCGTCATGAACGCCATGACCACCACCATGTCGCTCCGCGTCGCGCCCGTGGGCGCGCGCAAGACCCGCGCGGTCCGCGGCACCGCCGCGCTCCGCGCGCCCGGGAACAAGATGTCCCTGTCCCGCGGCCGCGCCGTCGCCGCGCGCGCCTCCTCGGAGCCCCGCTCCGAGGAGAAGACCGTCGACGCCGGCCGCCTCGCGCTGCTCGCGACGGTCGCCTCGAACCCCATCCTGTTCGGCGCGCAGGAGGCGTTCGCCAAGGGCGGCGAGTACGGTCTGCTCGAGGGGCGCACCGCCGCGCTCGTGCACCCCGCCGGCCTCGCCGTGCTGTGGTTCGCCACCGTGTACGCAGGGTACACCGGCCTGCAGTGGCGCCGCGTGCGCACGATCCAGGAGGAGATCGTCGATTTGAAGGCCACCGTGCCCGTGAAGGAGATGGTGACCGCGTCCGGCGAGACCGAGGCGGTCGCGCTGACGCCCGCGCAGAAGGAGACGCAGGGCAAGATCGAGACGCTCGCGTCGACGCGCAAGGAGCTCGTCGCCGGGCAGTTCAAGGACAAGCACTTCAACGTCGGTTCGCTTCTGCTCGCGTTCGGCACCGTGCTCGCCGTGGAGGGTGGCATGAACACGTACATGCGCGTCGGGAAGCTCTTCCCCGGCCCGCACCTCTACGCGGGCATGGGCATCGTGTGCCTCTGGGCGGCGGCGGCGGGCCTCGTGCCCGAGATGCAGAAGGGGAACGAAAAGGCGCGCAGCGCGCACATCGCTCTCAACTGCGTGAACCTCGCGCTGTTCACCTGGCAGATCCCCACCGGCCTCGAGATCGTCGGCAAGGTGTTCCAGTTCACTTCCTGGCCGTGAAACGAGAGAGAGACAAGGGACGATCTTTTGATATGATTTTTGGTCTCGTCTGATTTCGTTCTTCACAAAAACAAGTCGTCTCGCGTCGTCTCTTCTGTTCCGCTACGCCTCGTCTCACGCGATGGCGGGCGCGCCGTGTCCCCACCTGGACCGCTCGAACTCGAGCACGGACCCGTACGTCAAATCCGCGACGCCCACGAAGAGCGCCTCGCCGCAGGGCGAGAAAGAAACACCCGCGGTTTCCCCGAAGTGGTCCAACGTTTGCTTTTTAGTGAACCCGGAGTTGACGTCGTAGAGGTGCACGAAATCCGCCGGCTCCGCCGCCGCGAGGAACGCTCCGTCGGAGGAAAACCGCAGCGAGCGCACGGCGCCCATCTTCCCTCTGAGCACAGCGAGGCTCTGACCGGTGTGCCGTATGTCCCAGACGCGCGCGGTGGTGTCCTGGTTCCCGGTGGCGAACCGCACGCCGTCGGGGTGCCACGCCGCGGCGAAGGAAAAATCCAAGTGCCCCTCGCACGTCTGCACCAGTTTCCCACTGCGCGTGTCCACTACCCAGGCTTCCTTTGTGTCGCCGACGACGGCGGCGAGCGTCCCGTCGCGCCCCACCGCGGTGTAGTTCACCGCCCACGGGTACTCGTGCCGCGCGACGCATTTCATCGTGGCGATGTCGTACCACCGCGTCGCCTTGTCGTTGTTGGAGCACACCAACGCTTCGGCGCCGCCGGGGGTGGAAAAGAAATCAACCGCGTTGGTGATGCCGTTGTCGTCGCGCGTCACGCGCGTCGAAGCGCTCACCCCCGTGTCCACGTCCAGCACCACCAGCTCTCCCGCGAACCCGCCCGCCGCGACCAGCGAGTCGCGCGCGCACGTCGTGCTCACCTGGATGCGCGGGAAGTTCGTTGAGAGCGCGAAGGACGCTCCGCCGCCGTCGCCGCGATTAAAACCCGAACCCGAATCGCGAAGACGACCGTCGGAGGTTTCGTCGGAGGTTTCGTTTTCCGAAAAGAAATCGTCGTCGTCGAAAAACGCCTCCCCGCGTGCGCTCCGCGCGCCATTGTCGCGCGCGTCATCTCGCGTCTCGTCGTCCCGTCGTCCGTGGTTCGTGGGCCCGCCGCCTCCGCCTCCGTCGAGGTCCAGCGCGGTGGTCGCGCGTCGCGTCGCCGCGTTCCAGTGCACCACGCGGTTCTCGCTCATGACGTACGCGTCGTTCTTGGAGGTGGCCCAGACCAAGTTTCGTAGTTGGAAGTGCACAAAGTTACTGCGCACCGCGCGCGTGTTGTGCGCGAAACGGTAATACTTTCCGTCACCGTTCGCGTTTAGCGGATTCGTTCGCGGAGAATTCGACGCGTGCGAACCGCGAACATCGGAGTCGAAAGTGTCGAAATGTCCGAAGGTTTCGTCGTGAACCCCGAAACACTCGTCGAAGACGCCGTTCCCGAAATCGTCCTCCTCGCCGACGTCGCGCACGGGCGTGCACACCGCGTCCAGCCGCGCGGCGTCGAATTCGAGATTGGCGTAGTTTTTATACTCGGAGACCCGCTTCGCGCGGTACCGCTCGCGCGTGAACTGCAAACGGTCCCAGGGGATGCCCTGGATGTCGCGCCCGCGAGAAGCCTGCGCGGCGGTGGTGTCGCCGTAGGAGGAGCCGTCGAGGCCGCCGCTCTGGACACGAGCGCGAGACGCGATGAGGGTGTTTTTTTAGGTCAGAATCGAAAAAGCGCCAACGGAGATGCGCGAAACGAACCAGCGTCTTCAGGAGCCGCGTCGCGCCGTCGATGAAACACCGCGAGCGAGAAAAACCACGAGACGCACCTCGTGGTACAAATCCAACGCGTGATGCCCGCCTCGCAGGTCGAGGAAGGACCACCGCTCGGGCCTCGGGTCCGCCATGTCCTCGTCCTCGGTCTCGTCCACGTCGTCGCGCTCGTCCGCGTCCGTGTCCTCCGCGGACTCGTCGTGCGCGTGCTCGTCCGCGAGGTCCGCCTCGCGGCCCAAAGCCTCGTCTCCCGACTCGGCCATGGGAACATCTTCCGCAGGCTCGTCGCGCTGCTCGTCCGCGTCAGCCCGGGCTCTGTCGTCTTCGCGCGCGAGGCGCGCCACGGCCGCGACGTCCGCCGCGGGGGTATCGGACGAGACGTGCGTCCGGTTGACGTCGTGCTGCTCCGCGTCCTCCTCGTCCTCGCGCTTGGGCGGCGTCGCCTCGGAAGAGGCCGCGCCGGTCGCCCCGAAACCGCCGGTGCGTTGGGGTTGTTGCCCCGGCCCCGCATTATTCGAGGCGTGGTGAGGGTTGGGAGCTTGCGACTCGGGGGTATCGGGGTCCAGCGGCGGTATGCGCGCCGCGCGCGGTGGTGTGACCGTGATGCCGTCGCGCGGTGGTGCGCTCGGCGCGTCGCTCATGGTGACGCGCGCGAACGGCTGTGACGCGCGACGCCTCTCGTCGTGTCGAAAAGACCAAAGCGGCAAGAAACCTTGCCGCGAGGATAAAAGCACGAGAGACATGAAGTGAAAACCGCGCGAGCGCGAGGTTTCGCGGGAAAAGAAAAAACGAACGGCGAGACCCGATGAAAACCCGGCGCGCTCGATCGAACGCGCCGATCGTTTCGCGGGTTTTCGAGGTTCGAGGAGTAGAAGCAGCGCATTAGATGATTTCTGGCTGACTCAATCTAGATCGAATGACAGCGGTGGAAAGGGTGAAATTAGGTTAATCTCATTTTGTGCTATCTGCCACCGAGTCCTCGGTAGCGTGACTTGCTCCATTTTAAGCCATCCATGTATTCTAGGTTTTTTCCATGCACATCGATTAAGCTTTGCCACATCGTGGTAGCATTCTTGTAAAAGGCGACGGCATCGGATTTTAAGCCCTTATTTTGAGCGGTATAGCCAAGGTCTCCGTAGAGGTAGGCAAGCGAGCGACGAAGTCCTACTTCTTTTTGTTGGGCTCCTTTTTTTAGCAGCCTTTGCATTAACTCTGCTGCCTGCTTACCCTGTGCAAGTTCACTTTTGGTATCACGGGCATCGCCATAAAGGCCAGCCCGTTGCCAGTGAAACACAGCAAGTCGATATAAAGGTTCGCGGGCTTCAGGATGAGTTTCGACGATCTTGCTGACGATGCTGATGGCTTGCTCTAGTAATTTTGCGGCCTCTGTTCTTTTCCCCAAGTCACGTAATAATACCGAGCGCAGGCTCATGGCTATGGCCTTTTGCATAGAAGCCCCGTGGGGATTGGTATCCTCGGTTGATAGTCCGGAGAGTAGGCTTTCGGCAAGCTTGAGCTTGGCGGTGCCCTGCGTGTCGTTGCCGGCTTGCATTTCAGCCTCTGCAGATAAAATCTCAATCTTA
>ENA-OUOG01002129-OUOG01002129.1-marine-metagenome-genome-assembly--contig:-NODE-2129-length-21282-cov-5.512002_pt1 | contig 21282 bp, 10 predicted proteins | sample MGYA00248635_ERZ508505 | MGnify/ENA primary metagenome ERZ508505 (study PRJEB26176, sample SAMN06267871) | marine metagenome | isolation source: Saanich Inlet, British Columbia, Canada | place: Pacific...
CCCGCGTTTTATCCGACTCGAGCTTCTCCAGTTCGTCCGTCAGCGCCCGGAAGTTGCCCTCGTGGAGGTTCCGCTCGGCGTCCACCACGAGCAGGGGTTTCTTCCCCCCCCGCGGGAACGCGTAGTGCAGCAAGGGCGTCGGCCTGTGGTCCGTGTACACCACGTGCGTCGGATATGAGTGCAGTTTAGTGACCCACTGTGCGAACTGGAACGCGTTCGGGAGCGTGGCGGATAAAAACACCATTCGCGCGTTTTTCGGCGCGAAGATGATGGTCTCTTCCCAGATCACGCCGCGTTCGCGGTCGCGCATGTAGTGCACCTCGTCGAAGATGATCCACTTCACCTCGCGCGTGATGTCGCTTCCGCGGTACAGCATCGAACGCAACACCTCGGTGGTCATCACGACGCACGTCGCGTTTTGGTTGATGGAAACGTCGCCCGTCATGAGACCCACCTCGTTTCCGTCGTCGCCGCCGAATTCCTCGGTGAGCTCGCGGAACTTCTGGTTCGACAGCGCCTTGAGCGGCGAGGTGTAGATCACCCTCTGCTTATCCCGGAAAGCCATGGCGATGGCGTACTCCGCAACGACGGTCTTCCCCGCGGAGGTGTGCGCGGCGACCATCACGCTCTCGTCGCGCTCGAGCACGGCCACGGACGTCTCCTGGAAAGGATCCAACACGAAGTCGTACTGCTTCGCGCGCGGACCGTCGTACGTCGGCGCGTGGAGCGCGGCGAGGTCGCCCTTCCACCCGGGGGGGACCGCCACCTGGTGCACGCACGACTTGGGCTTCTGCGGTTTCGTCCCCGGGTCGTCCTCCGTCTCGGCGTCGGCCGACCGCGGCGACGGCGCGCGGACCGTGCGCACGGGCGAAGGCTCGCGTTTGCGCTTGCTCGCGCGCTTCGCCGCGGCTTCGCGCACCGCGCTGGACGCCGCGCTCGGCGCGCTCTGCGCGGTGGGCATGTCCGCATCCAGCGCATGCGGCTTCGCCGCGTCCGCCTCGGCGGCCGCCGCGCTCGGCCGCTTCTTCTTCTTCGGCGGCATCGTGCGCCTACGCGCGAGCGCGCGACGAACTGAATCTCACCGGGCGGCGGCGAGTCGCCGGTTGTGCGAGGAGCCCGCCGACTTAGAGCAAGAAGGCGAAGCGCCCGGAAGCGAGAGGCTTTCAAACCGACTTGATCGGCTCTGCTCTTCATCTCTTGATCGAGATTTTTGTCGGGATTTTTTTTCGCGACTAACATGCCACTGCCCTTCGCCAGATTCTATGTCCGAAACGAAAGGCACACAGCCGAGGCCTCGTCAGCAAAAAGCGGTTTCACGCGATGCACGCATAACGTCGCGTGTGTCGCCGCCGCGCCCCACTCTCGCGCCTCGCAGTCGCGTCCGACCTCTCCCAGGCGTACATCTCCTGGTCCCGTCCGTCCCCGCGCGGTTCCTGCCTCGCGCCTCCGCGACCACCGCCACGGGCCCCGACGCCCCCGGTGAAGAGCTGCCGCGTCAGCGCCGTCTTCCAGCAGACAGAAAAGGCGGGTCGCGATGGGGGCGTATTTGAGTCAGCCCATCACGGACAAGGAGAGCTCCGACGGGGAGGATGGGCGGTTCAAGTACGGCACTACGGCGATGCAGGGATGGCGCACGAATATGGAGGTACGTGAGCGCCGTGGTATCGATCGCCGGTGGCGGCGAACGCGTCCCACGTCGCGCCGCCGCCCGCGCGTCGCGAACGGCGAAATTTCGATTCCCCTCCGCGCCGACGCCCGTCCGGCGCGGGAAAGGTTTCCCGCGGCCGCCGCAAGATCTCCCGACCCCTCCCTCTGTCAGCCGGCGCTCACCAAACCCAACCCCGGCCTTCGGCCGCAGGACGCGCACGCCACGATACTCGGCCTGGACGACGACACCGCCTTCTTCGGCGTGTACGACGGCCACGGCGGCAAGGAGGTGCGTCCACCACCCGCGCCGTGTTCGATCGCATCTGACGTGGCCGAAAGGCGCCTCCTTTTTTCCGCGCGCGTGTAAAACACGCGCGCGTCGTTCATCTCTCGTCCCGCGCCGCGTTTTGTCGCACGCGATGGCCCTAAATCGCGAATCGCGTCGCGCACCGAATTTGTCTCCTTCCTCCTCGCACACCGTGTCGATCGCGCTCGCGAACGACGACGACGAAACGTTTCATCGCGCGTGGCGACGCGCGCCCTAACCCCGAACCCCGCGCCGCGTCCGAACACAAACAGGTGGCCATCTACGTTTCTCGGTACCTGCACGAGGTGTTCAAGGAGTCCGAGGCGTACAAGCGCGGCGACGTGAGCCAGGGCCTGGTGGACGCGTTCCTGGCGATGGACACGAACATGATCGACGTCTCCGCGCGCGACGAGCTCACGGCGCTCGCGGGCAAAGGGGACGACGACGCCGGGGACGTCGCCGGGAAGATGCGACAGGCGATCATCGCGCGCGCTCGGCTGTCCGGCGACGTGGATGACGCGCGCGACTCGGAACACGACATCCCAGGTTCGATCCCCTGGGACGGCCCCCAGGCGGGCTCCACCTGCGTGGTGGCGGTGATCCGCGACAACACGCTGACCGTGGCCAACGCGGGAGACAGCCGCGCGGTTCTGTGCCGCCGCGGCGAGGCCATCCCGCTCTCGCGCGACCACAAGCCCCAGGATGAGGATGAGCGCGCGCGCATCCAAAACGCCGGCGGGTTCGTGCAGGAGGGACGCGTGAACGGCTCTTTGGCGCTCTCGCGCGCTATCGGCGACCTCGAGTACAAGCAGAGCAAGAACCTGCCCGCGCACGAGCAGATCGTCACCGCGCACCCGGAGATCACGGTGAACGAAATCAAGGATGGCGACGAGTTTTTGGTCATCGCGTGCGACGGCATCTGGGACGTCCTCACTAACCAGCAGACGGTTGATTTCGTGCGCGCGCGCCTCGACGCCGACGTGCCTTTGAGCGGGATTTGCGAGCAACTCGCGGACGAGTGCATGGCGCCGGACACCAAGGGCACAGGAATCGGGTGCGACAACATGTCCGTCGTCATCGTGCTGCTCAAGGAGACGGCGTTCGTCGCGGGCGCGGACGGGAAGCGGACGCTGCGCGAAAAAACAGAGTCGCGATGAGGAAAAACTTTATGGACGTCTGTTTTTTTTGGCGCGGAGGCAGTTCCCGAGTTCGCGTTAACGACGTCGACGAAGGTGGGAAAATGGTAACGGGGGGGTTTGGGGGTTAAACGCGCGCGCGAGAGAGAGAAAAAGGCGGTTTACGAACCCGGATCTCTCGCGCGGCGTCGGAGCGAGTTCGTGCTTTTCGAGCGCAAAAAAAAATTTCGCGCGAAAAAACTTTTCGCGCGAGGTTTTACAGTTTTATGTACACACAATAACGACACGACACGAAACGACGCTCGGCAAACCATCGTGTTCGTCGATCACGCGTTCCTCGGATCACGGTCTCGTCGCCGCGGCCTCGTCGCCCCGCGCGCCCTCTTTCCTCGCTCTCCTAGCTTGCTCGCGGTTCGTCGGCCGCTTCGGCTTTTGTCCGCCTTTTCTCGCCGCGGGTTCCTTCGCGTTTCTTCGCTCGTCCTCGATCTGCAAACCGAGCCGCACGATCATCGGCCGCCAGATGCGCACGCGCGCGTTGATGAACCAGTTGCCCACCTGCGCGCGCGTCATGCCCGACTCGCGCGCCAGGCGCTCGCGCTGCGCGTCCGAGGGGTACGGGTGGTCGAAGTGCTCGATCAGGAAATCGCGAAGAGGCTGCGTCCGCCGAGACTGCGCGTTGAACTTGAACAGCGCGTTCCCAACCGGCGACGCTTCTGTGTCGTGTACGGAACCTTTCGGAACGTCTCTTTCCGACGTCTCAGTATCGAAGGAACGTGAGACGTGTCTTCCGTCCCGCGGCGATCCGCCGGCGGGGGAGTCGCGGGAAGACGCGCGGTACGCCCGCCGGCGCGTCTCGAGCGCCGCGTGCGCCTCCGCGGCGCGCGCGTCGAGTCGCGTCGCGAACGCCCCCTCCGCCAGCGAAACGCAAACGCCCAAACCCGGTAACGCCGCGAAGAAACGCGCGGTTTCTTCCTCCGTCGTCGTCGAGTCTACGCCGCATTGACTGAGATTCCTCGCGAGCCGCTCGCGCGCGGCGCGCGCTCTGGCCTTGGCGCCGTCCGTAGCGACGCGCAGACGCGCGAACGAGAGCGCGAGACCGGAATCGGCATCCGAGGTGTCGACGCCTTCGTCCGCCGCCGCGGCGGCGACGGCGGCGGCGGCGACGACGCTTTTTTTTTTCTTCGCCTTCGCCTTCGCCTCGGCGCGCGGCGGCGCTTCGCGCGGCGGGAACGTCTCGCGCTCCTTCGGCGCGCCGAAACACGTCCGCGGATTCCCTAAACCGAGATCTGCGTTTGCGTCGGATGCCTCGGGGATAAACGGGTCCACCATGGAGGTCCACCACGGAGACGCGGGAAGGCGCGCGAGCTCCTGCGTCTCGCCGAACGTCTCTCTTTCTCGTTCGAAGAGGAAGTCGAACACGTCCGGCGCGTGAAACCGCGCTTCCTCTCGTGTGTCATCGGAACCTCCACCCGGAGGCTGCGTGTGCGAACCGTCGCCTTCGACGGCGTCGCCCGCCGCGGCGTCCTCCACCGCGGCGGCGAGGACCAGCCGCTCGGCCGCGCGCAGAATCGCGCCGGGACGACGCGTCGATGCGTGCTTCGCACTCGGCGGCGGGGGCTCCCGCGCATCCGGAGCCGACCTCGGTATCGCGGCCGCCGATGGCGTCTCGGAGCGCATCTCGGCGTTCGAGACGCGTTTCTCGGTGTTCTCGACGTTTCGCGATCGGAGCAGAGACGCGCCGGTGAGGTCCTCCGCGAGCGCGTTCTCGTGCAGGTGCGCGTCGGGAGCGTCGGCGGGAGACATCCGGAGGGCGCGTGCGACGGACAAGAGACGAGCGCGCGTCGCCGCGCGTCTTTCTCTGCGGGCGCGTCGAAACGCGAGCGTGTCGCGACGCGGATGCTCGGCTGTCAACGCGCCGGTTCGCCTTCGCTTCGAGGAAAATGACAAGAACGAGATTTTTTCGCTACTCGGCGCTGTTACCATTCGCGCCCGCTAATTATTCGCTACGTACCGTCCACCACGCGTCGTCTCCCCCCCTTCCCTTCAAAGGCGTCGGTTTGTATCCTACCACGCGGCGATCGGCGGCAGTTCCCCCGTGAACGCCGAGGGCCCGCACGTCATCGCGCCCAAAGAGCAGACCCCGCGCACTTTCCTCCGCTTCTCCAGGCTCGACCGCCGGCGGAGCGTGCGAGGGCAAAACGTCCCCGCGCCTTCGCCTTCGCCTTCGTCCGACTCGCCAGCCTCCTCTTCGTCGACGCGCAGAAACGCCGCGAGCAGCCCCCCCGCCGCCGGGCACCCGCTCGCGTGCAGCACGTCCAGGTACCTCTGCAGCTGCACGCGCCGCGCCTGCACGACCGCGGGGTCGCTGGACCACGAGATGGTTCCCGGCGCCGCGAAAGGCAGCGCCAGCGCGGGCCCCACCGCCGCGGCGACTCCCTCGCGCTCCGCCGCCGCGTGCAGCGCGCGAAAGTCGCTGTAGCGCTTGACGACGCGCCGCGGCGCCCTTCCCGGCGCGAGCACCAGCGCGGCGTACTGCGTGTGCGGCGTGCGCGGCGGCCAAGCGAAGAGGTGCCCCATCGAGGGCACGATGTCCTCGGTGGTCGCCAGAGACACCGAGAAGCCGAGCGTCTTTGTAGAGCTCGCCGCGGCGACGGCGCTGGCGACGGCGGCGAGCGCGACGGCGCCTCGCGCGTCGCCGCGCACGGACTCCAGCCACCGCTCGCCGCCGCGCCCGAACAGCATGGCGCTCTCCAGCGCGGCCGCGGACGCGTCAGACGCGCAGACGAATGTGCGTCCGGCGTCGTCGCCGCGAGAAAAAGCCGCGCGCGCCGCGCGCGTCGCCGACGCCAGGCGCGCGGGCGAAGGCGCGTCAAGTCTTGTCGCGTCGTTTACTTCCGCCTCCTCTTCGTCGCCGCGCAGAAACGCGCGCAACGCGTCGTTTTCGTTCGTGTACGTCGACCCCGAATCCGTCAAACGCGCGCACGCGCGCAAAGACTCGCTCTCGCTGCGGCGGCACGCGTCCAGCCACGCCGCGAACGAAGCACCGCCGGCGCTTTTTTCGTGCGAAGCACCTTTTCCCGCCTCCTCGAAGGCGTCGGCGGCGCGCGCGGCGTCTGAACGCGACTCGTCGACGTACGACGCGGCGACCAAGGATTTGAAAACGGTCGCGCTCACAAAAGCCGTCTCCGCCTCTTGTTCGGAGAAGAGCAAACGCAGACGCGCGAAGCTCGCGACGGAGGCGCGTCGCGTCGCGACGCGGCCCGCCGCGTCAGCTTTCGCGCGCGCCCACTCGACGCACTCGCGCGCGGCGCGCGCCTGGAAGACGGCATCCGCCACGACATCGTCCGTCTCGAAGTGCGCCGCGGCTCTCCGCTCTGTGGCGTCCAGGAGCGCCGCGCCGGTGACGTTGTTTTCGTTCCCGGAACGACGCGCCTCCTCGAGCGCGGCGTCGCCCTCCACCTTGAGAAACGCCACCGCCGCGTGCGGGAGCACGTCGCCGCCCTCGAGCACGAGCGCGTCCCACAGCCGTGACACGCTCTCGCCGGGCAGAGCGTTGGCGCCGAGCTTGGCGAGCCATCCCGCGCACAGCAGGCTCGGGCGCACGCACGCGGAGTAGCACGTCCTCGCCAGCGAAGGGAGCTTCACCCGCACTAACTCGTCGAAGGCGAGGCACTCGGTGAGCAAACCGGTGTGGCACGGGAGAAAAAACCAAGGCACTAAATCTTCGGCGAAGCACGTCAACATCCAGAAGCTCTTCTCCTCGTCCTCCGTCACGAGAAGCAACACGCCAGCCACCGTGCACGCCGCCGCGCTGTGGCCGTGCGGCGAGCGCGCGGCGTGCGCGGCACACACGCGCTCCAACGCGTCCAAAAGGCAGTAGTCGGTGAGCTGAGCTTTGGACGCGCGCGACGCCGTCGACGAAATCGCCGACACGTCGCTGCGCGCGCGGCTGGACGCCACCGAGCCGCTCTCGCTCCTTGAATCGTCCCCGTCGTCTCCGACGTCTTTAAACGACGAACACGATCGCAGGTAGGGAAACGATTTCCTCTCGACGACGCGCGCGAAGCGGGGATGGCACGCGAAGGCGTTCTCGGCGTCGCGGCGAATGGCGTCGCGCGCGCTCGCCATGGCTTCGTCGCACGCGCCGCGGTCCAGGTACGCGTCGTAAGACACCGAGCACGCGTCTCTTTTGCCGTCCGCGTCGAGCGCCTCGCACCACACGTCGCCGCGGTGCAGGGGGTGCACGCCCTCCAGCGCCAGACGAAGGCGAGCCTCGCCGCCGGGAGCGCGGGACTCGGGAGCGGCAGCCTGCGTTTGGAAATGTGTCGAAATAAATGACAAAAAACAAGGGTGGTTTTCGTGGCGAACGCGGGTGGAACGGAACGTCAGTCGGGTTTTTCTGAAAGGCATTGGACGACTTCGCTTGGACGACGATCGGGGTGTTTCGGCGCGCGCGGGCGCGCGGAAGGACGGAGGACGCACCCTGTACGCCTCGAGCGCGGTGAGCTGTTTCGCGCGCGCGGCGGGGAACGTGACGCGGATCTCCTCGTATCTGCGCGTCGGAAGGAAAAGGCGGGGATCGGGTCAGGACGGAGCCGGGTCGAGGGCCGATGTCGGGCGCGGCCTCGGGAGAGACGAGAAAAAACGCAGCGCTTCGGTGTCTTTGAACGTCGAGCGCTTCGCGAAACGCCGTTCCACGCGTCGTTTCGTCCGACGAGTCTGGACGAGTTGCGGACAGGAACGCACCGCGGGGAGAGCCAGTCGGGGATGGGGAAGCCCAGCGAGTCGTACTCGGCGCCGCCTGTGGACGAAGTGAACGTGGCGGAGACACAGAGGGCGTCAGCGGCGGCGAAATCGGCGTGGCGAGTCGCGGGGGCGGTCGCGCGGACGCGTCGCGCGCATCGGAAAAGGGTGTAACACGCCCGAGAAAAAGCGTCAACACCCGATGATTTCCGCGCTCACCTTCGCCGCTATACGAGCAGTGATGCCCGAGCCTGGGGGGCGTGGATGGCGGCTCCGTGGGCATGGGGGACAACATCACGTGCTCGTACGAGGGCGGCGCGCCGCGCTCGGGCGTGTACGGCCCGATGCGCGCGCCGTGCGAGTCCACCGAGTGCATCGACTCGTCGTCGTCGCTTCCAACATCTCGGTCCGGCGACCGAGGCGCGTGCTTGGTCGCCGCCTTGTCCTCCAGCGCGGTCAGCATCCGGACCTCCCTCGTGGAGGGGGGCGAGTTGGGGTGCCGCGGAGGCATCTCCGCGGGGCGCCCGCGACCGGATTCGGTCGGTGCCGGCATCGCCACTGGCTCCCTTCGCGCACGCGTCCCCCGCAAACAAGAGTGAAAACAACAGGTGGGAAGTCGCGGTTTTGTCTTGTTTTTGTTTTCTCGCGCGAGACGAAACCGGTTTCCGTTGACGGTTCACGACCCTTCGATCAAGCCATGCATTGCAATTTGCAAGATTGCATTGCAAGCTCAGCCCGATTCCGCGGCGAGGTCGGCGGTGCTCGTCTCGGCGAGGCATCATTCCCGAACGCGCGAGATGCTGGTGGCCCGCGCGGCGTTGCGCACGGCGCACGGCTCGCCGTCTGCTCGCGCGCTGCGTCGCGCGCGCGAGTGCCGCGCGCGCATCGCGTTCTCCGCCTCCGCCTCGTCTTCCGCGGACGACGCCGCGTCCGCTGGCTCCGCCACGTTCGTGGCGACTTCGCTCGCCTCCACGGAGCGCATCGCTCGCGCGCTCGCGCGCGACGCCCGCGTGGGTGACGTGGTGTGCCTCCACGGCGACGTGGGCGCGGGGAAGAGCGTGCTGAGCCGCGCGTTCGTGCGCGCGGTGACGCGCGACCCGACCATGGAGGTGCCTTCCCCCACGTTCCTGCTGCAGCAGGTGTACGACGACCACGACAAATCGTTCGGGCCGGCGGTGCACCACTTCGACCTGTACCGGTGCGGATCGGTCGCGGAGACGGTGAAGCTCGATCTGCCGGGCTCGTTCGCGACCGCCGCGAGCCTGATCGAGTGGGCGGAAAGGCTGGAGGACACCGCGCCGGAGAACAGGCTGGACGTGTACCTGCGCATCTGCGGCGAGGACGACGCGGCGCGGCGAGCGAGCGTCGTCGTCGTCGCCGGCGACGAGGATGAGGAGGACGAGGAGGACGAGGAGGACGACGACGACGTCGATCCCGCGTTCCTGGACACGCAGCCTCGCGTCGTGCGGCTCGAGGGGAAGGGCGAGGCGTGGCGGGACCGGGTCGACGCGCTGGCGAAGGAGTTGGCGGGGTAGTGCGCGAGATTGACGCAGCCGCGCTCGCGTCGAATAGTCTAGCTACGCGTACGCGCGGGTATTAAACGTATCGACCCGGCGATACCCTAAAAGAATCACGCGCGCTCATCCTCATCCTCATCCTCGTCCTCCTCGTCCCCCATCTCGGCGATGAGCGCCTCGATCTCCTCGTCGGTCAGACCCTCAAGCTCACTGAGGTCCTCCGGGCCCCAGTCGTCGTCGTCCTCCTCCACAAGGTCCATCCCGGCCGCCGCCGCCGTCGCCGCCATGCCGGAGGCGTCGAACGCGCCGCCGCGTTCTACGCCTTCGGCGTCGTCGCGCACGCGCTCGAACAAAGATTCATCCTCGTTCCGCATCTTCCGCGCGAACGCGCGGATCAGGCTCGCCTGCATCGGGCCCAGCGTTTCGGTCTGCGCGACCAGGCCCTCCAGCGCGCCGGCGTGCGCGGCGGCGCCCAGAGCCACAACCTCGTCCGGGTCCACCAGTCCGGGCGTCGGTCGCCGGCCGAACGTGTTCTCCACGAACCGACGAACCGCCGGGGTCTTGGTCGCGCCGCCGACTAAGAGCACGTGGTCGAAGGGCCTGCCCGTTTTCCGGCTCTTCTTGGACGCCTTCTTGCTGCGGCTCTCCGCCTGCAGCGCCTCCAGGTTGATCCCGGCGCTGTCCGCGGCGTTCTCCACCGGCAGACGCAGGTCGCGCAGAATCTCCGAGCACACCTTCTCGAGCAGCGGCCGCGTCAGCGTTTTGGTCGAGCCCCCCGGCATCGGCACGACAACCTCCGTGGCATCGCTCAGCTTCTCGCGCGCGCGCCTCGCCGCCTGCAGCGCGCCGCGCGGGTCGACGGTCGCGCCCAGCGCCTTGGCCTCCTTCGCGAGCCACACAGCCACCGCGCGGTCCAGGTCGTCGCCCCCCAGGTGCGCGTCGCCGCCGGTGGCGAGAACCTCCACGGCCCCCCCCCCGACGTCCAGCACAGAGACGTCGAACGTTCCTCCGCCGAGGTCGAACACGAACACGGTCTCGTCCCCCGTGACGTCCACGCCGTACGCCAGCGCGGCGGCGATGGGCTCGCGGAGCAGCTTCACGGTTTCCAACCCCGCTCGAAGACCGGCTCGAATCGTCGCGTCGCACTGGCCGTCGTCGAAGTACGCCGGCACGGTAATCACCGCCTTGGTTATTAACTCGCCGCCGAGTTTAGCCGAGGCGAGCGCGACGCATTTTTTCACGATGGCCGCGCTGATCTCCTCGGGGCTCACCTTTCTTCCCAGCGCGGGACACCGCACCGCGACGAACCCAGCGCCGTTTTTGGAAGGGCCCAGACCGACAAGACCCATCGCCTCCGCGTCCGCCTCGACGGTGGCGCAGACCTCGTACGGCACGCGCCGCGCGTCTTCGGCGACTTTTTTGTCCTTGAAGCGCTTGCCGATGAAGCGCTTGACGGAGTGGAACGTGTTCGCCGGGTCTCTCGTCAGGCGCTTCGCGGCGGCGTGCCCGACGGTCACAGAGCCGTCCGGCGCGAAGTGCACGACGCTCGGAATCGTGCGGCGCCCCTTCTCGTCCGGCACGAGCACCGGCCGGCCGTCGATCACCACCGCCACGCAGCTGTTGGTCGTGCCCAGGTCGATTCCGCAGATGGAGGCGTAGACGCGAGGCGCCGTCGGCGGTCGAGCGCGAGCGACGCCGCGCGCGCGTCGGTCGCCGCGCCGGAGCCCGGACGCGACCGGAGCGCGCGCCGCGAGCGACGCGGGGAAGACGCGCGCGGACGACATCGACATCTCCGGTGCGGGAGGCTCGGGAGGCGCGCCGGGAGGTGTGGCCGCCGCCCGTCGACAAATCCGGTGACGAGTGTCGCTGCCCAGCTTTTCGCTGCGAACCTGTGTGTCGCGTCATCTCTACTTTGAAAAGCACTAACAACGACCTGCGCCGCGCACGATGGACGACGGTAAGCTCGCCGAGTTCGCAACCGTGACGGGGTGCGCGGACGCGGACAAGGCTCGCTTCTTCCTCGAGTCCGCCGCCGGGGACGTCGCCGCCGCGGTGGAGGCGTTCTTCGAGCACGGCGACGGCGAGGGGGCCCCCGGATCTGAAGATCCGGCGCCCGGATCTGGCGCGCCCGAGGCCCCCGGCGCCGCGCCGGTCGCCGCGTCGGTGGCCTCCCCCGCCGCGCGCCCCCCGCGCTCGACCCGCGCCGCCGCCAAGGGCAACGTGCGCGGCTTCGGGGACCTCGGCGGTGCGGACGTCGGCGGCGACGACGACGACAAGCCCACGGAGTGGTACACGGGCGGTGCCGCGTCGGGTTCGGTGGTGCAAGATCCCAAGAAGAACAGCAACGCCGATCGTATGCGGAGCGTGCTCGACGGCGCGCGCGCCTCCGGCGCGGTGGACGGGACGCAGGATGACCTGGAGGGTCCCTCGCGCGGCTCGAGGGGCGCCCCGGGTTCCTCCCGCGCGTTCACCGGCTCGGGCCGGACGCTCGGGTCCACCGCGGAGGCGACGGGCGACGCGGATGGCGCGTCGCGCGCCGCGCCTCCCGCGCCGACGCCTCCGACGGAGCCCTCTCCGGACGCGCCGGAGACCCACGTTATTACGTTCTGGAGCGACGGGTTCACGGTGAACGACGGTCCTTTGCGCGCGTACGACGACCCGCGGAACACGCCGTTCATGGAGGCGGTGAGCCGAGGCCAGTGCCCTCCCGAGCTCGTGCCGAAGACCCCGACGACGCCCATCAACATCAACCTCGTGCGCAAGGACCAGAACTACGAGCCGCCCCCCGAACCCAAGTACGTGGCGTTCTCCGGGGCGGGCAGGACGCTCGCGTCCGCGTCTTCCGACGCGCAAGGCAAACAGAGCGTCGGCGAAAAGGTTGTTTCGGAAGCGCCTCCCGAGAGCGGCGGCGAGTGGAGCTGCGACGAGTCCAAGCCGAGCGCCTCCGTGCAGCTCCGACTTCGCGACGGATCGCGGAGAGTCGCCCGGTTCAACCTGACGCACACCGTGCGCGACGTGCGCGCGTTCATCGCGGTCGCGGCGCCCGCCGCCGCCGGCGACGGGAACTACACGCTGCAGCTCGCCGGGTTCCCGCCGGAACAGCTGGGCGACGAGTCGCGCGCCGTGGGGGACGGACTCGCGGGCGCGGTGATCATCCAGAGGTGATCGCGAGACGGTTCACCCTCACACGTCGCGACGCGTATCGCGCGACTTTTGCATTCGCTTTCGCGTCATAAGTCTTAAATAGTCCGCTATGCATATGACACAGACGAAACCTACGCTCTTCTCCCACGTCTCATCGTGGTCGTCCCACGACCGAAAAAGAATTCAAACCTTCCACCGTCACTGCGCCGGTCGAGGCGCGAGCGGCACGCGTCCCGACGGCGCGCCGTTTTTCAACCCCAAACGCGCGGAGATGTCCGCGTCCCGCTCGGCGTTTTTCTCCCGGCGCTCGGCCGCGCGGTTGATGTAGATGGTCAGCAGCTTCTGCTGCGCCGCGGTGAGCCCCGCAAGTTGTGGGAGGAGCCAGTCCCCGAGTTGGTCGTACATCGCCACCAGCGCGTCCACCACGGCTTTGCGCACGTCCGCCGACGTGCTGTTGAACGCCTCGCACAAGCCGGGCAAAATCTCCGGCGCGACTGAACGAAGCGCCTCACCCGACATGCGCGCGACGACGCCGCCCACGCACCGCACCGGCGCCGCCGAGAAGGAGGACACGCGCGTTTGCGTTTGTGACAAACCAACGCCCGTCGCGTTCGTTCGCGTGAGTTTCAGCCTCGGCGCGAGCGCTCTCAGCGCCGCCTCGGGCGCGATGGCGTCCACGACGCCGTCCAGCGCGTCGCCGGCGCCGAGCGCGATCTCCGGGTCGCGCTCGACGCCCTCGGGGTCCTCCAGCGCGTCCAGAATCACCGGGAGCGCCGTCGACGCGTGCGGCGCGAAGGATTCGGGAGAACACCGCGCGAGGTCTCTAAGAGTGAACAGCGCGTGCGTCTTGGTCTCCGCGGAGGGCTCGGGCCCTCCGGCGTGCGCCTCGCCGCCTCTTTGGAGCGCGCGCGACGCCGCCGCGACCACCACGCGCGCCTCCTCCGCCGAAACCGCCGCGCCGCCGCGCAGGACGCGTCTGATGGACGCCAGCGCGCGCGCGCGCGTCCCCGGGGACGCGGCGTCCCCGGGTCCCCGCTCGCGCAAAGACGCGAGCGCCTCCTCGAGCGCCGGTGAGGTCTTCGGCTTCGCCGGGGACGACGCCGAAGGGAACGACACTGACGGCGTCGCCGGCGCGGGGGGACCCGGGGACGCTTTAGGAACAGACGTGACTGTTTGCTCGTACGCGGCTGGCGGCGCGGTCGCCGCCGTCGCGAGAGACGCGCGCGCCGCCGCCAGACGCTCGACCGACGCGTCGGCGGCGGCGCGCGATTCGCGGTACGCGCGAACAGCCGCGGACTCCGTCTCGAGCAGCCTTTCTTTTTCTTTTTCTTTTTCTTCTTCTTTCGCGGCGGCGAGGGCGCCTGTGTCGGCGAGAGACCCGAAACGGGACGAGTCGTGAAGACCCGAAGAGTCCGCCAGATGCTCGATCTCGACGTCGTCGTCCGAAACCGACGCGTCCGAGTCGACCAACCCCGTGCGCGTAAATCCCGCGCCGGAAAGGTTCCGTCTCGCCTCCGCCTCCTCCTCCTCGCGTCTCCGCGCCTCCTCTTCCTCCTCCAGAACAATCTCCGCTCTTCGCCGCGCCTCTTCCTCCAAACGCCTCTGCTCCTCGCGGACGCGGCGAGCCCTCTCCACCAGCGCCTTCTCCGCATTCGCAGCCGCCGCGGAGTTGTGCGAAAGCGCCGCGTCGCGCGTCGAAAACGCATTCGCCGCCGCGTCGTCCTCTTCCTCCTCCGGAGGAGGATCCTCCGAGAGACTCTCGGCGTCGCTCCGATCTCCGCCGGCGCGCGCGGCGTACTCCGCCTCCCGCGCGTACTCCGCCTCCGCCTCGGCGGCGGCGCGCTCCGCGGCGCGCCGCTCGGCGGCGACGTAGGCGTGGAACTCGCGCTCGACGGCGGGCGCGTGCTGCGCGACGGCGCGGCACGTCGCCGCCGCCTCGCTGAGCGGCATGGCGGCGAGGTGCTTGAGCACCGCCACGGGGTCGGCGCGCGCGTGCACGGCGGCGAGACCCGCAGCCGCTGCCGCGCGCAAAGGCGCGTGTCTGTCTGAGACGAGCGGCGCGACGCGCGCGACCCACTTTTTCAAAGAGGGCGAGCCCGCCGACGCCGGAGACAGAGTCGCGGCGCCGGGCCGCGTCCCGCCGCCCTGCCCGCTGAGCACGTACAGCGCAAACTCGAGCACGCCCGTCTTGGCGCGCGGCGCCTTGGCTTGCTCGAGCGACGCGAGCAGCGAGGGCAGGATGGCGTCCGCGGGGAAGGCGTCGCCCACCGCGGCGAGCGCCGCCGACGCGAGCCCGCGCACGCTCTCCTTGGCGTCCACCAGCCTGGGGAACAGAGGCGGGCACAGCCGCTCGAGCTCGGGCTCGAGCGCGAGGCCCGTCGCCGGCACAGCCTCCACCATCGCCTCGAGCACGGCGTGCGCCACGCGGTGGTGCGGGTCGCCCACGTGCGTTACGAACGCGTCCGCCATCTCGCGCGCGCGCGACGACGCCTCCGAGGCGCACCGGCGGCCGCCCGCGCGAAGCGCGGCGGCGAGCGCGTCGAACGCCGCGGTCTTCGCCTCCCACGACGCGGGCGCCGCCCGGCGACCCGCGGAGCTGGAAAACGGCGAGCCGCGCGCGCCGAGCGCCGACACCGCGTCCAGCGCGGAGGAAACCGTCGGCGGGCGCGCGGGTCGCGCCGTCTCCGGCGACGCCGAGCGCTCGCGCCGGTTTCGGTGCGCACTAGGCGCCTCGCCGTTGCTCGCCGGCCGAGATTCTCTATTGGATTCTCGGCTCGCGGCGGCGCCTCCGCGTCGACCGGAAGCCTCCTCCGCGAGCGTGGTTCCGGACCGGACGCGAGACGCGCCCGACGCGAGGGTCCCGGAGGATCCGACGCCGGGACCGGGACCGGGACCGGGACCCGACGCGCGGGATCCGGCGACGCCCGAGACACCGCCGATGGCGGCGGCGCGCCTCGCCGCCGCCGCCGCCGCGCGGCTGGCGGTGGTGGCCATGCCCCCCACCGACCCGACGCGGTTGGCGCGTTCGGCGAGAGACGTCGTGGTTTCTTTTCGCGCGTCTCTTTTCGGGAGACGCGCTTCGAGACCGTTTTCGAGAGCGTTTCCCGCGCGTCGACCGCCGCTCGCGCCGACTGTGCTCGGGCGGTCGGCGTCGGCGGCGGCGGCACGCGTCTTGGTGGCCGCCGTGTGCGGCCGGCGCGCGAGCAGCGCCGACGCGGCGCGCTCGAGCTCGTCGTCGTCGTGCGCGCCGGACGCCGCCTCCTGCGCGATGAGCCTTTTGGTGTTGGCGTCCAGCCTCCCGGCGACGCGCGCGGCGCCTTCGGGGTACCGCTCGCGGTACGTCGAGAAGAGCTTCCGCGCGCCCGCGCGCACGTCCGGCGAGCCATCCGCCACCATCACCTTGAGCGCCTCCTCGACGCACTCCTGGTTGCGCGCGCCGCCGAGCGAGTCCCACTCCCTGGTGACAAGCCTGAGCCACCCCGTGGCGTGGCACCGAAGCTTGACGCTGCGGTCCTTGGAGGCGGCGTCGCACAGGCGGGGCACCAGCTGCCTGGCCTGGCAGTTGTGCAGCACGCCGCGGATGCCGTGGTCGCCGCTCTCGGCGATGATCTGCACGGTGATCACCACGCACTTGAAGAGCTCGGGCACGAAGTGCGCCGCCTCCTTCTCGAACTCGCCGCCGAGCTCGGCGGACAGAATCACCAGCAGGTGCGCGGCTTGCCGGACGATGGACGAACGACGGTCCGCCACCTGCGCGGTGAGCGGCCCGCGAAGTTTCGCGAGCTGCGCCGGAAACGCGTCCCACTCGGCGGCGCCGCCTAAAAGAAGCGCCTCGACGCGCATCATCGCGTTGATGCGGTCGGTCCACTCGTGCTTCGGGTCGAGCCGCTCCGCGACGCGGTCAATCTCGTTGGACAGCTCGCGGTCCGAGTCGACGTGCGCCGCGCGGGGGGGTGCGCCTTCGGCGATGCGGGGCACGATGCCGGTGGCGCGGCCGTACGGCGGTGGGTCGTCCGGGTCCGCCGGCGCGATGCCGCCCGAGAGCGACCGCGCGATCGGCCGCTCGCCCCCCGCCACCGTCGCCGGGCGAGCCAGCAGCGACGTGGCGTGCGCGCGCGACGCCGAGGAAACCGCGTTTGTCCCGAGGCTCCCCGCTCTTCTTAACGAGGAGGCCGTGCCGCCGGAGGTGGCGCTCGACGCGTTGCTGGTCGTGCGTCGCAAGCCGGAGAGACCGGAGGCGAGGGACCCGGTCGAGCCGGACGTCGACGGGCGCCTTCCCCCCGAGTTTTGCGCCGCCGCGTTTTGCGCCCGGGTCGCGCCGAGCGCGGGCGACGCGACGCGCTTGGTCACGGGCGTGGGCTCGTCCCCCTGCAGCCTCGCCTGGATCTCCTTCATCTGCCCGGGGCGAACGGTGTGCTTCTGAAGCAGCCGGAGCACGTCGCCCCCCGCCGCCGCCGCCGCGGCGTCCGCCGCCACCACCGCGCAAATCGCCGCCTCGCGCACGGCGGGTTCGCGATCCTCCAGCGCGCGCGCCGCGACGGCCACCACCGCCTTGACCGGCAGTGATACCTCCCCCGCTTCGATCTCGCGGTCGAGCTGGGAGAAGGCTCTTTCGACGACGCGAAGCGTCTCCTCGCGCACGCGCCAGTTCTTGTGCCGCCACGCCGGGGACGCCTCGCCGACGAGCTCCGCCGGCGACACGGCGCCGGCGCTCATGAGCGCCAGGAACAGTTCCCGCCCGGCGTCGCGCACGGGCGCCTTGGCGTCCCCGAGCCTGTCGAAGACGCCCGGCAGGATGCCCTGTAGGATTCCCCCCCGGAACTGGTCCGGCGCGCCGAGCACCGCCGACGCCGTCGCGGCGAGCGCCCCGGCGCACACCTTGTAATTCGCGTCTTTCAGCGACTTCGTCACCGCCTCGCACAGCGAAGACGCCTCGTCGCGGTCGACGATCTCGTGACGCTCGAGGTACGTCTGCGTTTCGGGTTGATGGGCGGTCGACACACGCGGCGGTCGTGAAACGGTGATGGAATCGAGAACGGGAACGGAGAGGTGCGGTGGTCAGTCGCGAGCGCGAAAGACGCGAAAGACGCGAAAGCGCGAAAGTCGCCGGAGCGGAGCGGATCCGCGCCACCGCGTGGCACGAAACCAACCGACACGCAACCGTCGCGACGATCGGACGCGGCGTCCGCGCGGTTCGCGCGCCGGTCGGGGTCACGCCCCGCGGTCGCAGACGTCGCGCGGAACGCGGACGGCGCGACTCGCGCCGTCCGGCGCGCGCGTGACCCGTCGCGGGGCGACGAGGGGACGCGCTGCGGACGCCGATGACCGCGGTCGTTTGAAAACGAGGAAAACGACGAAGCCGACGGGCGCGTCGTCCGTTCGCGACGAGAGGGGCACGAGGACGCACCTGCAGATCTTCGACCGCGCTTATGCGGCTCTTCATCGTCGGCGACGCCATGCCTTCTAGGAGGCGCTCCATCGTGGCCGCGTGACAGGCACTCGGTCACCGACCGTCACAGATCCCCACCACCCGACGCTCTATCCCGCGGTGCCGTGCGATGGCCTCTCCCCGCGTCCACGCTTGTCTTGACCGCGCCCCGTGCCGAGCTTTCGCCGCCTGAGACTCCGCCCGCGGGTCCGTGCGCCGCGAGCGACAACCTTCCCTCGTGTTTGCCTCGCGCGCGCTACTCTGGCGCCGCGACCGCGGCGGACGCGCCCGTCTCGCCGCGACCGCGGACCGACTCGTGGTTTCGTCGGAGCTCGGAGGCGACGACCGGACTTGAAACCGGCTCGGCTCGGCGTTTTCTCGTCAACGGCTCTCGACGTGCGACCAACCTGTCTGCAAGTCAGACAATTTTTTTTTGATTCGATCGAGAAAATCCCGAAAGGACGAGTTGAAAGGGAAAAAGGAAAAACCCGACTCTTCATCCGGTCAAGATAGAGTCCGACTTTCTAATGGAATACGGCAAAGCAAGGTCCGAACGGCAGTGCGCTCCGCGCGCGCCGGCCGTCATGTCGACCGCGGTCTCCGGAGTGAAGCCTCGCGCGCCGAAGCCGTGGGACAAACTCCGGCGGCACGTCCGCTCGGGGTCGTTGGGCGCCGTGTCCCAGCCCTCCTCGCCCGGCAGCCCCGAAGTCGACCCCGGCCCTTTCCACCTCCGCGACGGAAATCTCCAGGAGCGTAACATCGCGAACGCGGGGGGGGCGGTCCCCTCCGCGCGCCACTCCGAGCCCGCGAAGGGCGCGGGCGCGCTCGCCGAGCTCGCGGCGCAGGCTGCGCCCGCGCAGGCGGGCGCGGCGTCCAACCCGCCTTCGCGCGTCTACGCGCGGTCCAAGTCCGCCCCCGGGTCTTCGTCCGCGCCGAGCGACGACAAGGCCGAGAAGACTCAGACGCGCGTCAGCCCCGGCGAGAAATCGAGCCGGTCGAAATCGACCGCGCTCCAGCAAGAAAAAAGCACTTCGAGCGCACCGACGAGACCGACGCGAGACGCGTCCTCCTCCGGCGCGGACACTCAACCAGAGGTCTCCGGGTCTGTGGAGTTTCCCAGCGTCGGAGAGGGACCCGACGCGTTCCAGTGGCTTCTGACGCGCCAGCTGGAGGTGGAGATGAGTTTGCGCGGCGCGCCGCCCGCCACGCAGGCGGACGTCGAGGCGACGCGCGCGACGTTTGCTTCGTTTTGTGTTTTTTTCGATAACCTCCGCGACGGCGCGGCGGCGTTGTCGGCGCGCGCGGAGGCGTCCGGGTCCGGGGTTAAATCGACGAGCCCCGGCTCGAAGGACAGCCGCGTGCGCGGTTTCCTGGTCCCCCCCGAGGACACTCGGCTCGTTCCCGCGTGCGAGCCTTTCTCTTTGTTCCAGGAGCTTCTGCATCGCGTGGCGGGGTTCACGGCGGGCGGGTCGTCGGTGGACGAGCAGCGCCGCGACGGCGACGTGCCCATGCACCAGGCGAAGGTTCTGTACCGCGCGAGCGTCGCGACGGACGCCGTGTTACGGGAAGTCGACGCCGTGCTCGGGCAGGAGCGTGTACGGGAACTGGCCGCGACGGTGCGCAAAATGCGCGCCATGCTCCGCGTCAAGATGGAGGATGCCAACGACGTGCGCATGGCGGAGGAGGCGGTTCGCGGCGCGCGCCGATTCTTCGACACGCTCAAGGTGTACGCGGAGAAGGAGAACAAGGAGGACGTGGAGGTGTTGAGGACGCTCAGGGAGGCGTGAGTTAGGAGCGGTAGAGTGGTGTGTAGAACGGTGTACATATACCCAAGACGTAGGCATTCGCGTCGAACGTTTCGCGACGCGTATCGCCGACGCCGCGAAGGGCGCGGCGCCGCCGACGACGCGCACCGGCACCGGCGCGTTCACCGTCACCCGGCGTGGGCACCCGGGTCGTGAAAAGTCGAGCGCGTCTGTCCGCGAACGCCGTGTTTTGCTTTCGTCGGCGATCTTCGCGCAGAGCGATCTGCGCACGGCCGCGCGCCCACACCACCGCAGGAAGCATGCCGCTCGGCGACGGCGACGCCGAGCGCTTCGACCCGATGATGCTGCAGATGGCGCAGCAGGTGGCGGCGATGGCGGACGGGGAGAACCCCATCGAGCTCCTGCTGGATCTGTACTTCGGGTTCCTTCGCCGCAAGACGGATTTCTTCGACGCGCCCGAGCGGTGCAAGGAGGCGGTGCTCGCGGCGTACCAGCGCCAGGCGGACGCCGTGGCCGCGGCGAGCGCCTCGAAGCAGGCGAAGGCGGCGAAGCAGGCCGCCGCCGCCGCCGCGGAGGCGGCGGCGAGGCAGAAAAGGGAGGCTGCCGAGGATGCGGCGCGCGCCGAGGAGGATGCCGCGCGCAAAGCGCGCGTGCGCCAGGCTGAGCTCGACCGCGCGCTCGCCAAGCAGAACCTCGCCGCGGACGGCTCTCCGAAGATCACCGAGCTGGTCGAATCGGAAGAAGGTGACAAAGGTGTTGACAAAACCGAAGAGCATCCCGACGAGGAGGATCCGGATGAGCTCGAACCCGGAACGTTTGTGCCGAACGCCGGGAACGGCGGCGACGCGGAACACTACACGTGGACCCAGACGCTTTCGGAAGTGGAGGTTCGCGTGCGGGTTCCGCGCGATACACCCGCGCGTTCCGTTGTGTGCGACGTTAAAAAGAAACACCTGACGTTTGGGTACAAGTCTTTGGAATCCACTAACGCGACGACGAACGTTACTACGTTGCTGGACGCTGACTTTTTCGGCGAAGTGAAGCCGGACGACTGCTTCTGGACCGTGGAGGACAAGTCGACGGTGGTGTTGACGCTGGCGAAGAAAAACGACATGGAGTGGTGGCGCTGCGCTCTTTTGGGCGATCCCGAGATCGACACCAGAAAAGTGCAGCCCGAGAACTCGCAGCTGAGCGACCTGGACGGGGACACGCGCGCGACGGTGGAGAAGATGATGTACGACCAGAGGCAGAAGCAGATGGGTTTGCCCACCAGCGACGAGCAGCAGAAGGCGGACACGATGAAGAAGTTCATGGAGGCGCACCCGGAGATGGACTTCTCCAACTGCAAGTTCAACTGAACCGCGTGAAACGACGGAGAGAGAGACGGACGTGACGCGTGACGTGAAAAAGCGTCTCTCGTGGCGCGCGTCGAAGACGCTCTGTGTGGACGTTCGATCGCGACGTATGTGAAGATAGACGTTCCTTTCAAACGCGCCGTGTGGTAAAAAGCGACGCTCGACGCGCGCGCGGGTTTTTTTTCTCTCACTGCATGGCGTCGCCGTCCTCGTCCGCGCCCTTCATGTACAGCACGTTG